>ERZ773007.463-NODE-463-length-20482-cov-71.371910_pt1 | contig 20482 bp, 16 predicted proteins | sample MGYA00580665_ERZ773007 | MGnify/ENA primary metagenome ERZ773007 (study PRJEB29015, sample SAMEA2738122) | human oral metagenome | biome: human oral; feature: human-associated habitat; material: saliva | place: China | collected 2167 ... | reverse complement strand
ACCCGGGTGTCCTGACCCGCACGCTGCTCATCGAGCTGCTGTGCTGGCAGTTCGCTTCCCCGGTGCGTTGGATCGAGACGCAGCGCGTGCTGCTCTCGACGCAAGAGGCTGCCCCCGGCGTTGCCGGCCTGGGCGTCGACCAGGTCATCGAGGTCGGCCTGGGTGCCGCCCCGACCCTGGCCAACCTGGCCTCGCGCACCCTGCTCGCCCCCGAGTTCGCGCTCTCCCGCGTCGACGTGTTCAACGTCCAGCGCGACGAGCCCCGCGTCTACGCGACCGACGTCGCCGTGATCGAGGACGATGAGGACGAGGAGATCACCCCGGCAGCCCCCGCCGCCGAGGCCGCTCCCGCCCCCGCCCCCGCGGCTCCTGCGGCCGAGACAGCTCCGGCTCCCGCCCCCGCAGCTCCGACCGGCGGTCCTTCGGGTGCCGACGTCGCGGACCTGCCCTTCACGGCGTCCTCCGCGATTGTGGCCCTGCTGGCCCTGTCCGCCAAGATCCGCATCGACGAGGTCGGCGCGACCGACACGACCGAATCGCTGACCAACGGCGTGTCCTCGCGTCGCAACCAGCTGCTCATGGACATGTCCTCCGAGCTGGGCCTGAACTCCATCGACGGCGCCGGCGAGGCCGACGTGGCCACGCTGTCCGCCACGGTCGACAAGGCCGCCAAGGGCTACAAGCCCTTCGGTCCGGTCCTGGCCGAGGCCGTCAAGGAGCGCACCCGCAAGCTGTTCGGCGCCGCCGGCGTCAAGGCGAATCGTATCTCCGAGCGCGTCACGGGCACGTGGCAGCTGGGCGCCGGTTGGGCCCAGCACGTCACCGCCGAGATCGTCCTGGGCACCCGCGAGGGCGCCTCGACCCGCGACGGTGACCTGGCGACCCTGCCCATGGACGCCCCGACGAACGCCGCAGGCGTCGATGCCCTCATCGACGCGGCCGTGGCCGCCGTCGCGGCCCGCGAAGGTATCGCCGTGTCCCTGCCCAGCGCCGGCGGTTCCGCTGGCGGCGGCGTGGTCGACTCGGCCGCTCTCGACGCTTACGCCTCCTCCGTAACGGGCGAGGACGGCGTCCTGGCCAAGATTGCTCGTACGATCCTGTCCGACCTGGGCCTGAACGCTCCTGCCTCCGAGGATGAAGAGAGCAACGACGACGCGCGCGTCATCGACGCCGTCGCCGCCGAGCTCGGTTCGGGCTGGGTTGACCTGGTCGAGCCTCGCTTCGACGCCGCCCGCGCGGTCCTCCTCGACGACCGCTGGGCCTCCGCCCGTGAGGACGTCGCCCGCTACGTCGCCGAAGGCACGCTCGCCGAGGGCGCGTCCTTCGTGGGCACCGGCCGCGCCGTGGCCGACCAGGCCTCGTACTGGGCGAACCGCCTGCGCACCGAGGGCGACGCGGATCGCGCCGCTCGCCTCGAGCAGATTGCTGCCGACGCCCTCTCCTCCTCCGAGGAGCTGCCCTACGCGAACGACGTCGCCGTGGTCACCGGCATGACCCCCGCCTCCATCGGTGGCGCGGTCGTGGGCGGCCTGCTCGCCGGTGGCGCGACGGTCATCGCGACCTCCTCGTCGATCTCCGCCTCGCGCCTGGCTTTCGCCAAGGAGCTCTACCGCACGCACGCCGCGGGCGGCGCGAAGCTGTGGCTGGTTCCCGCGAACCTGGCCTCCTACCGCGACGTGGACGCGCTCGTGGAGTGGATCGGCACCGAGCAGACCAAGTCCGTGGGCGCCGACGTCAAGGTGACCAAGGAAGCCCTGGTTCCGACGCTGTTCTACCCCTTCGCGGCCCCGCGCGTGTCCGGCACACTCGCCGACGCCGGCCCGGCCTCAGAGAATCAGCTGCGCCTGCTGCTGTGGAGCGTCGAGCGTTCCATCGCCGGCCTGTGCGCGATCGGCTCCGACACGCACGCCGACCACCGCCTGCACGTCGTCCTGCCCGGTTCCCCCAACCGAGGCATCTTCGGCGGTGACGGCGCCTACGCCGAGGCCAAGGCCTCCTTCGACGCGATCGCGACCCGCTGGGCCGCCGAGCCGATCTGGGGTTCGCGCGTGTCGATCGCTCACCCGCGAATCGGTTGGGTGCGCGGCACCGGCCTGATGGGCGGCAACGACCCGATGGTCGCCGCCGTCGAGGCTGCGGGCGTTCGCACCTGGTCGACCGAGGAAATGGCCCAGCAGCTACTCAAGCTCTCCGGCGCCGAGGTCCGCGCTCAGGCTGCCATCGCTCCGGTGAACGCCGACCTGACCGGCGGGCTGAACTCCTCCATCGACCTGCGCGCCCTGCGCGCCCAGGTCGATGCCACCGCGCCCGAGGTCGAAGCCACCGAGCCGGTCGCGACCGTGTCCGCGCTACCCTCGCCCTCGCAGGTCACCGTGCCGCACGTCGAGCCCGCTCAGTGGGGCGACACCTCCGCGTCGCTGGCCGACACGGTCGTCATCGTCGGTCATGGCGAGGTCGGCCCGTGGGGCAGCGCCCGTACCCGTGTCCAGGCTGAACTCGGGATTCACACCGACGGCACCGTCGACCTCACCCCCGCGGGTGTTCTTGAACTGGCGTGGATGACCGGCCTGCTGACCTGGTCGGACACCCCCGTAGGCGGATGGTACGACAAGGACGATCAGCTGGTCCCCGAGTCGGAGATCTTCGAACGCTACCGTGACGAGGTCGTGGCCCGCTCCGGTGTGCGCTTCTTCCACGACGACGGCCCGCTGCACGACGGTTACACGCCCGAGTCCGCGATGGTCTTCCTGGACCGCGACATCACGTTCACGGTCGAGGACGAGGCCGAGGCCCGCTCCTACGCCGATGCCGACCCACAGTTCACCGTCATCGAACAGACCGCGTTCGGCGAATGGCAGGTAACCCGAAAGTCCGGCGCCCAGGTGCGCGTGCCGCGTCGCGCGACCCTCAACCGCCGCATCGGTGGCTTGTTCCCCACGGACTTTGACCCGTCGCGTTGGGGCATCCCGGCCTCTATGCTGGACTCGATCGACCCGATCGCCGTGTGGAATCTGGTCTCCACCGTTGACGCCTTCGTGTCCGCAGGATTCAGTCCCGCCGAACTGCTGCGCATCGTCCACCCGGCGACCGTGGCCTCCACGCAGGGCACCGGTTTCGGTGGCATGAGGTCGATGCACAAGCTCTTCGTTGACCGCTTCCTGGGCGAAGACTACCCGCAGGACATCCTGCAGGAGACCTTGCCCAACGTGGTCGCAGCCCACACCATGCAGTCCTACGTGGGCGGCTACGGCTCGATGATCAACCCGGTTGGCGCCTGTGCGACCGCCGCGGTATCCATCGAGGAGGGCCTCGACAAAATCAAGGCAGGTAAGGCCGACTTCGTCGTGGCTGGCGCCATCGACGACATCCAGGTCGAGTCCATCGTGGGCTTCGGAGCAATGAACGCGACCGCGAACTCGAACGAGCTGCTCGCTCGCGGAATCTCCCCGCGCTTCGTCTCGCGCGCCAACGACCGCCGCCGCGGCGGCTTCGTTGAGGCGCAGGGTGGCGGAACGGTGCTGCTGACCCGCGGTTCGATCGCGCTCGAGATGGGCCTGCCGGTCCTGGCGGTCGTCGCTCACGCGCAGACCTTCAGCGACGGCGCACACACCTCGATCCCGGCCCCCGGCCTGGGTGCCCTCGCGGTGGCACGCGGCGGAGCACACTCCGTTATCGCCCGTAACCTCGCTGAACTCGGCGTCGGTATCGACGACGTGTCCTTCGTGTCCAAGCACGATACGTCCACGAACGCCAACGACCCGAATGAGTCGGACCTGCACACCCGCGTCGGCAAGGCGCTGGGCCGCACCCCCGGTAACCCGCTGCTCGTCGTCTCGCAGAAGACCCTCACGGGTCACGCGAAGGGCGGTGCCTGCGTGTTCCAGGTCGGCGGTATCATCGACGTGTTCCGCACGGGCATGATCCCCGCGAACGTCGCACTCGACTGCGTTGACGACGCGATGGAACAGTACAGCCCGCTCGTGTGGCTGCGTTCCCCGCTGAATCTGAACTCGCGCGGTCCGGTGCGCGCGGCGTTCGCGACCTCGCTCGGCTTCGGACATGTCTCCGGCTTCCTGGCCCTTGTCAACCCCGCGGCCTTCGAGGCCATCGTGGAGCGCGAGTTCGGTCGCGACGCACTCGATGCCTGGCGTGCTGCTTCCGATCGTCGCCTACGAAGCGGTCAGCGTCACATCGAGATGGGTATGCTGGGCCACGCCCCGTTGTTCACCTCGATTGATGCACGACGACTGCCCGACGATCCGGCTGCCGGCGTCGCGGGTGATGCGCACGAGGTCGAGGCCGCGATCCTGCTGGATCCAAACGCTCGCCTCGGCGAGGACGGCTTCTATCACCTGCCGGAAAGCAAGTGAGTGATGCGCGGACTCGGCGTTGACCTGGTGTCCCTCCCTGAGTTTGCCGCTCAGGTGAGGGAGCCAGGCTCGGCCTTCCTGGCGGGCGTACTGACGCCCCGGGAGACCCGCCGGGTCCGCGCACGCGCCGCCGCGACCTCGGGCGCGCATCCCGGTTCCGCCCGCTACGACGCGGCCGTGGCTCGTCACGCGGGCGGCCTGTGGGCCGCGAAGGAGGCCTTCGTCAAGGCGTGGTCGTGCGCGCTCTTTGGTCAGTCTCCCCTCATCGGGACAGACGAGGTCGACTGGCGCGAGATCGAGGTCATCCACGATGAGTGGAACCGACCCGCCATCGCGTTACACGGTCGTGTCAGTGCCGCCTGCGTGGAATCGCTGGGTTCCTCCTCATCGTGGAAGGTACTCGTCTCGATCAGCCACGACGGACCAACCGCGATCGCTCAAGTGATCATCGCCGACACGCCAGGCTAAAAAAGATCCTCGGGCGGCGCGAGTTCCTCCGGCTCTTCTCCAGTCTCATCCGAGGCCTTGGGGGTCCCTTTCACCGCCGAATAGTCGAAACGCGACACCGACTGCCAACACGGGTCCGAGGAGTCCTCCTCGGGCCCGTCGTGCGTATACGGGGCAGGGGCGACTGGTGGGCACCCGTCGCGCACCTGCAAGGCCGTACTGGTCGGCACTCCTTGCACCGCGGCCGGTTCCTGGCCTGCGTCACCAGTTCGCGCATCGACCGGGTTCTCTGCCAGAGCACAAGTGTGCTGCGGCTGCGCACCAACCAACCCATGCGCCCCTTCACCCGCTATGTTTCCGTCCGGCACGGGGGTACAGCACACCGTCTCCGTCTCGCTAAGCGGCTCGCGCCCAGAGTGTTCGGTCCTCGTCGAAAAAGGATCATTCGGGCTGCCAGCAGCCGGCTCCTGCGTCGAATGAGCCCCGTTCTTCGTGTACCGCGACGTGCCCTTCGCCATGTCATGCCCAACAGCGCTGGCACGGAACACAATAGACGAACGGATCTGCCCGTTCGCGTCCACCCACGCGTTCGGGACAGGTCGGGCCACCACGATCACCGGATCGCCCTTGCAGCAGCAGCGAACCACGTTGTCGGCTAGCTTGTCCCACGTCTCAATCGTGTACCAGTAGGCGCCATCCTCCACGTAGGAGGCGTTGCCCGTGCGCGCATCGACCGTGAAACGCCAGCGGGGAATTGCCAGGCGAAACGTCGTCACGCACGTGTCTCCCTTGATATGTTTCATCGTCGGGACCGAACCGATACGCCCCTTGAGGGTCGTTGAAATGTCCTGCATCATTGCTTCCCTTTCCGATACTGCCCGGCGAGTGCCGGATACCTCCAGGAAACCCCGCGATCCTCCGCCTTTCAAGCCAGGAGACGCGTCCTGTGGATAGATGCAGACACCCGCGACCCCCTGTGGAAAACGTGACACGAACCATCCCCTGTGGACACGCAGCGCATGCAGGACTCGCGCGTGGCGGCACCCCTCACCGGGATGCCGCCGAATGCTGATGCGTGGGGGAAGTCAGGCCTCGGGTATCTCGCACGTCGCTGGAATACCCAGAGCAATGACCTCGCGTGCAACCTCGCGGGCATGCTCCGTTGTGACGGGCTCGGAGGGGAACAGAACGCGACGGTAGTACTCCAGCTCCTGAATAGACTCCAGGATGTCGGCCAGAGCACGGTGACCACCATGCTTCTCGGGCGACTCGGCGAAGGCCGCGCGGTACCAGCGCTTAGCAAGCTCCTTGATGGAGGAGACGTCCACGAGGCGATAATGCAGGTGGTTGACGACGGAAGGCATGTTCACTTCGAGGAACATTTTGTCGGTGCCCACCGAGTTACCAGCCAGGAGGGCCTTGCCTTGCTGGGGCACGAAACGCTTGATGTAGGACAGGACCTGCTCGGTTGCCTCTTCCATCGACACGCCACAGGTGTGCAGGTCATCAAGCAGTCCGGAGGAGGTATGCATGTTGCGCACGAAGTCATTCATGTTCTCCAACGCGTCCGCAGGAGGTGTGATGAGAACGTCCATGCCGGGGTCGACGATTGTCAGGTCGCCGTCGGTGACAACAACCGCCACTTCGATGAGGGCATCACGCGCGACATCAAGGCCTGTCATTTCGCAGTCAATCCAGACCAGGGGGTCTTTCAGAGTTTTCACGCCCTCTATGTTAGTGCGCGACTCGTCATACGGTTGGGCGGGTCGCGGCTGCGGTGGCCACTACTACACTGGAAGGGTATTGGAAGGAGTTTTCATGCCCGCTAGTTCTCACGTGACCACACCCAAGGACATCCGTCAGGCTGCGACCGCCCTGGAAGGGGTGGCCGTGCGTACGAACCTGGAGCGCTCGGAGCGCCTGTCCTCCGAGGCCGGCGTCGATATTCTCCTCAAACGTGAGGATCAGCAAAAGTGCCGTTCTTTCAAGGTTCGCGGAGCGTATGCGCGTATGTCGCTCCTGTCACCCGCTGAGCGTGAACGCGGTGTTGTGTGTGCCTCGGCCGGTAACCACGCGCAGGGCTTGGCTTATGCGTGCGCGCATCTGGGCGTGCGGGGCACCATCTATTTGCCGTCGAATACTCCCCGACAGAAGCGTCGCCGCATTGCGACGATCGGCGGAAAGTGGGTCGAGCAGGTCATCGTAGACGGTACCTTTGATCGAGCCAATGCTCTCGCCCAGGAGGCGGCTCGCGCGACGGGACGCACGTACGTTCATCCCTACGACGACCCATTCACGATCGCGGGCCAGGGAACGATCGGCGTTGAACTCGAAGAACAGATGCCGACGGATACGGCGGCCGTCCTGATCCCGGTGGGCGGCGGTGGCCTCGTGGCGGGCATCGCGACGTGGCTGCGTGCGAATCGTCCGGAGGTTAGGATCATCGGTGTGGAGCCTGCGGGCGCGGCTTCCATGCATGCTGCTCTGGAGGCGGGTCAGCCGATGTCGCTGGCGAAGGTCGATCCCTTCGTGGACGGTACGGCAGTGGGTCGCGCGGGGGCACTGCCCTTCCACATTGCCTCTCAGTTCGTTGACTGCGTGCTTGTCGTACCCGAGGGTGCGGTCTGCACGGAAATGCTGGAGCTCTACCAGTCCGACGGCGTTATCGCCGAACCCGCTGGCGCCCTCGCTTCGACAGCCGCGCACGTATTCTTGACGGATCCGTCCGATCGCAAGGCACTTTTGGGTCGCAGCGACGGCGCGATCGTGTGCGTTGTGTCAGGAGGTAACAACGATTTGACGCGTTACGCGGAGGTCATGGAGCGTTCGCTGCGCCACGAAGGCCTGCGCCACTATTTCCTCGTGACGTTCCCTCAGCAGCCGGGCATGCTGCGCATGTTCCTGGAGGATGTTTTGGGACCGGCGGACGACATCGTGCACTTCGAGTACACGAAGAAGAACAACCGTGAACTCGGACCCGCTCTCGTAGGCATCGATCTGACCAACCCGGATGACATCAACGGGCTTCGGCATCGGATGGAGGCCTCTCCCCTGCACGTGGAGGAGCTGCCGCTGGATTCTGAGATCACGCGGCTCGTGATTTAAGAGAGGGCTCGGCGTCGCAGAGGGGCGCGGCTTCGGTGGACGAGGCCGTGGCCCCTCTCTTTTATTGCTGTCCGCGGGCGCGTGTCTGGGATGGGAGCCGCCCGGGATTGTCGCATGGGCCGTGCGCGCGGTAGCCGGGTCGGGTGCTGCGGCGGGGCCGTGGCGAGGAGTGGATCAGGCGGCGAGAGCGACGGGGCGGGTGACGCGCACGCGCACCGCGGGCGTGGAGTTGAAGCGGTAGCCTTCGCCGCGCACCGTCGAGATGAGGTCGGGAGCCGCGGAGAGCTTCTTGCGCAAGCGACGAATGTGAGCATCGACGGTGCGCGAGTCGGCTCCGAGGTCCGCGTGGACCCACACGGATGCGAACAGTTCGTCGCGGGTGACAGCGCGGTCGGCGTTAGCGGCCAGGTATGCGAGGAGGTCGTGTTCTTTGGCGGACAGTCCCGCATCGCGCCCATCGAGAGTGACCTGTCCGCGGTCGATGTCAATGTCGATGCGGGAGGAACTTAGACGCAGGCCAGCTAGGACATCCAGAAATTCCTCATAGGAGGTGGGGCGGTCGTCGGCGTTGCGGACGGAGGGGGCGGGGGCGTTGACGAGAGTCATGGGTGTATCCGATTCTTCGGGGCCGCACTCCCACTATCGACGTGGGTATATCACTGCGGCGGTGATTGACAGGTGTATCTGGGGCGTCAATCACATACACATTCGCGAGATCATGCCGCCGGAGGGGCAGCACATAGGGTTCGCGAAGGTCGTCATGGCTCTAGTTTGTCGAAGCCTGGCCAAGGCAGCAACACTATGTTCAATAGGTGAGATTGTGTAACAGGCATGTGCGTCGGATGAGTGTGTGTTCTTCGATGTCATCGCACGGCGCATGACGAGAACTCCCACCTCCCATACTCCGTCTCGGCCTCGTTGCCGTGGGTGGCCTGCGATGATGCTGCTATGGCAAGGGGCGAGACCTTTCGGTCCCGCCCCTCACCTCAACGCCTAGGCGACGTTTCAGCCGTCCAGGCCACGCTGGGCACGCACTTGCCGAGTAGCGCAGACAAGGTTGTCCAGCGACGCCTTCGTTTCCGCATAGCCACGCGTCTTCAGGCCACAGTCGGGGTTAACCCACAGGCGCGAGACCGGAACAGCGTCAGCAGCCAGGCCGATCAGCTCAGCGAGTTCTTCGACGCTAGGCACGCGGGGAGCGTGAATGTCCCACACGCCGGGGCCGATACCGTGATCAAAGCCGGCCTCCGCTAGCTCGGGGACGACCTCCATCTTCGAGCGCGCCGCCTCAATCGAGGTCACGTCGGCGTCCAGGCCCTTGATGGCGTCGATGATCTGGCCGAACTCGGAGTAGCACAGGTGGGTGTGGATCTGAGTGTCGGGTCGTACCGAAGAGGTGGCAAGACGGAAGGCCCCTACCGACCAGTTCAGGTAGTCGGCGTGACGGTCGGCATCCAGGGGCAGGAGTTCACGCAGGGCGGGCTCGTCGACCTGGATGGCGGCGATACCGGCGGCCTCGAGGTCGGCGACCTCGTCGCGCAGAGCCAGGCCGATCTGGTCAGCGATCTCGCCCAGGGGCAGGTCATTTCGCGGGAAGGACCACGCGATGATCGTAACCGGACCCGTGAGCATGCCCTTGACGGGCTTATCCGACAGGGACTGAGCGTAGGTGGTCCAGCTCACGGTCATGGGTGCAGGGCGGGAGACGTCGCCCCACAGGATGGACGGACGCGTACAACGAGAGCCGTAGGACTGTACCCAGCCGTTGCGTGTCGCAGCGAAACCGTCAAGCAGTTCCGCAAAGTACTGGACCATGTCGTTACGCTCGGCCTCACCGTGGACGAGAACGTCCAGGCCCAACTCTTCCTGGAGGGTGATCACCGAGGCGATTTCCTCACGCATGCGCGCCTCGTAGTCCGCGTCAGACAGCTCACCACGGGCGTTGGCGGCGCGAGCCTTACGGATGTCGGTGGTCTGAGGGAAGGACCCGATCGTCGTCGTGGGTAGCGGGGGCAGGTGCAGTCGCTCGGCCTGGGCGGCCTCACGCTCCAAGTACGGTTCGCGGGTGCGGTCGGCCTCAGTCAGTCCAGCTGCACGCGCGCGGACCTCGGGGCGCACGACGCCAGGAGTGGCAGCGCGCTGGGCGAGGACGCGAGACGCCTCGGCGACCTCGTCGTCGATGGCTTCCCATCCCTCATCCAGTCCGCGTGCCAGGGTCACCACCTCGACGACCTTCTGATCAGCGAAAGCAAGCCAGGCGTGCAGGTTCTCGTTGAGGGTCGCGTCGTCCCAGGTCTCCAGCGCGGTGTCGTGGGGCACGTGCTGCAGGGAGTTGGAGGTGGCGACGGTGACGCGGCCAGCGCTCAGGGCCTGCGCTGCCTTCAGGGTCTCGCGCGCCTGGGCGAGGTCGGCGCGCCAAACGTAACGACCGTCGATAGCGCCGACAACGAGGGTAACGCCGGACAGATCCGCTCCTTTGGGCAGGGAACCGCGCAGCGTGTCGACGTGGAGGGCCTCGACTCCAGTCTTTGCCAGCGCGCCCACCGCGTGGGAGGCATCGCCGTAGGGGGTGGTGAGCAGGATCTGGGGGCGCTCGGTCGCGGCGGCGAGGCGCTCGTAGACGCGGACAGCCAATTCGCCTAGCTCGGCGCGACTGTGCGAAAGGTTGTCGGATGTCAAGGCGGGTTCGTCAAGCTGAACCCACGGGGCACCCGCTGCGCGCAGGGAGGCCAGTGCCTCCGCGTATGCGGCCACGGCCTCGTCGATGCGGGTGAGCGGATCGAAGTCGGGGGTAGCTGGGTCGGCCTTAGCCAGGGCCAGGTAGGTGACGGGACCAACCAGGACGGGGCGGGTCACGTAGCCCCACTCACGGGCGTCCCTGAAGCGGCGCACGACCGTGTCATCCGCGAAGCGCAGAGGCGTGTCGGGTCCTATCTCGGGGACCAGATAGTGGTAGTTCGTGTCGAACCACTTCGTCATTTCTTCGGGACCGACCTTGTCGTCGCCGCGAGCGAGAGCAAAGTAGAGGTCAAGGCCCTCACGTCCAGCGAAACGCGGGGGGACGGCACCCAGGAGAACCGTGGCATCCAGGACGTGGTCATACAGGGAGGGCGCATCGGCAAGCGAAGCATCGGATGCGTCAAGACCAAGGGCGACCAGGCGCGACAGGTTTTCCTTGCGCAGCTCGTCTGCCGCGTCAAGCAATTCGGCGTCGGTTATACGACCCGCCCAGCGGGCCTCGAGGGCACGCTTGAGCTGACGTTCGCGGCCTATACGCGGATAGGCCAGGATCGTGGCGGTGGGAAACTGCGCGGTGGCAGCGGACATGGTGTTCTCCTTGGGTGTGCTACTCGTGCGGCGCACGCGGGCTTGGCCCGCACCCGGCCGCGGGGTGGATAAAGGGGCGCGTTCAGTCGCGCGTCAAGGGGTGCGAGGCCGGGGACCACTGCGGGTCCGGCGTCACTCCCATGAGAGCCAGAATGTCGAGGACAGGCCGTGCCCTGTTGAAGGTGTACAGGTGGACGCCCGGGGCGCCCGCGTCCAGGACTGCGTGAATGAGGCGGGAACCAAAGGCCGCGCCGAATTCATTGCGGCGTTCCTGGTCATCCCATCCGGCGAGGGTGGATAGGAGTTGCTCGGGAACTTCAATACCTGTGAGGCTCTGGACGCGGCGCAGGCGCGCCGGGTCGGTCGCGGGAAGGATTCCCGGAACAATCGGGATGGTGACGCCTGCCCGGCGGGCGCGCTCGACGAAGGCGGAATAGACGTCGGCGTCCCAGAACAGTTGGGTGATCGCAAAGGACGCGCCTGCCGCTTGCTTGACGAGGAGACGCTCCACCTCCTGTGAAGGGGTCGTTCCCGCGGCGGGGTTGCCCGCGGGGAACGCGGCGACGGCAATGGTCAGGGGTTTGAAGGCGGAGCGGAGAGCCTCGCCCGGGTGTGCGTCGCAGCGGCGCTTTTCAACCGTGCGAATCAGGTGAATGAGTTCGGTGGCGCTGGCGACACCGCCGGGTCCGGGCGTCCAGTCCTCCTGACCGGCCGGCGGATCGCCGCGCAGAGCGAGGAAGGTTCGTACGCCCGACTCTAAGTAGTCGTACACGGTCGAGACGACTTCGGCTGTCGAATTGCCCACGCAGGTCAGGTGAGCGATCGGCTGAATCGGGGTGTCGCGCACGAGGCGTTGAACCGTTGCGCGGGCATTATTGCGGTCTTTGCCACCCGCGCCGTAGGTCACTGACATGAAATCGGGACGCACCTGAAGGAGATGGTCAACCGTGTCCCAGAACGAGGCTTCCAGGGAGGGCTTGCGTGGAGGCATGACCTCGAAGGACAAGAGCGTGGGTTCGTGGTCGTGGGTGCAAGGACAGGCGTAATCGTCGTCGGAGAATGACACAATAAACTCTTCGGTCGCGGCATCGTCCCGCCTGCGTGCACGTGCGTGCATCTGATGTTGTGACGGCGGGTCGGGGCCAATGGATGGCGGACGTCGGTGTCAGCTGCACATTCGGGCACGAATCGACCCGCACATGCGACGGATGATGTTCGTTCGCGCGTTCATGACCCCAGTATCTCCACCTTCGCGCAGGTCACGCAGGGGCGGTCCACGTAACGGGAGTTTGTGACAGCGCGATTTCACGTGACCCGAGATGGACTCCTGCCAGTAGTTGGTTCGCTCATGCTCCCCCGGCGACGAGTTTTCCTAAGCGGCAAGTCCAGCCCCGGCGGCTCAGTCTCGTACCCATCCACTCACTCTCCTGGCCTGGTTCGCGAGTATCATGTGGAGAGCTGACAACGGAACGCCCCACGCCGCTGTGCGAGCGCCGCACGTGTCCCCCGAAGGGGGCCACGACCTCGTACGGCTGAGCTATTGTCGAACCTCTGAGAACTTTTCCAGTATGGACGCCGGTCACCCGATGAGGAGGATTCATATGTCCAACATCCGCACGGTAGCGTCTGTGACACCGCAAGACTGCTTGGATTTTGCTGACGCTGCCCTGTATCTCGCGGGGCATACGGTCTCGGATCCTTATCTGCGTGAGCTTCACGCAAAGGCAGCGACCGGCGAGATCACCGTCGAGGAAGCGGGGCGTCTCGGTGAGGAATACCTCTGCGCGAAGTTTGGCGTGGATCATGAGTGATCCGTCGTGGGATGCCTATTTCATCCCAGGGACCCACGCGATGCGTAACAAGTTCACTCGCGGAGGACGTTTCCCCAACGGCATACCGTCGATGGTGGTGGTCGGTGCGTTGGAGGAGCATTGGGCGCGGCTGCGTCTGATGGAACTCACACGCTCCCCTCTCCTGGGCCGCTTCGACTACGACCACATGAAGGCAATTCATCGTCACATCTTCCAGGACACCTTCGTGTGGGCGGGCCAGGAACGCAGCGCACCCACGGGCGGGCCAATGATTAAGTTCGGCCCCGATGTGTCAGCGTTCCCCAAGTTTGATCCGCGCGACTATTCGGTCCCGCACGAATATACGTCAGCAGGGCGGGAGCTGACCGAGGCCGCGACACACGAGTACGCTCTCCTCAAGGAGGCCGATTATCTACGCGGACTGGCACTGGGCGACTTCGTCGACAACCTAGCATTACGCTGGGTGTCTCTCAACGTCGTGCATTCCTTCCGCGAGGGAAACACGCGCTCGCAGCTCGTGTTCTTCTCCGAACTCGCCCACCACGCTGGCTACCACCTGGATGCGAGAGCATTCCTACCTCCGAGTCGCGAGGATCGACTGGCTGGCGTCACGAACCCTGTTCGTGAACGTTTCGTCGCGGCGCGCTACTACTTCCAGGACTACCACGATCACACTCCGATGGCCGATACCCTCGCCGACGTGATCACTCCGCTGACTGAGGACCAGCGACGCGCCCGGCCCATCGTTCCCATTGAGCAGCGTTGAGAGCACACAGAGCCGGGGATCCGGACAACGTCGGATGATCGACTCCCCGCTCGTCGTCGGCGCGTCTCACGCTGGCGTGGGCACGGCGACACTCATCCGGTGCGGATCGGTGGCGCCTCCGACAGGACTCGAACCTGCAACCTCGGGATTAGAAGGCCCTTGCTCTATCCATTGAGCTACGGAGGCGTGGCGCATGTGCGCTGCTTGTAAGACTAGCGGAGGTTAGTCGCGCTTTCCAACGGCGCGGCCCAACAGGAAGGACAGCAACGGGAAGAGGAGCACCGACAGTGCACCGGCGACGACCAACAGGGATGCCAGCCAGGTCGGGATGATCCCCGTGGAAGAGGCCAGGCCGGTGACAGCGACAATGATAGGTAGGCCAGTCGCGCTGTACAGGCCGATGCGCGTTGCATCGGCCCAGTTAACTCTCTCGACGGTCCCGTGGAAGCGCTCTAACACAACGATGGGCAGACCGCGCACGAGGAGGATCGCCCCGATGAAAGAGACGAGCAGGAACGGGTGGGTGGTAACGGCGCCCGGCGAAATCGTCATGCCGGATGTGACGAAGAAGAGGGGTATGAGGAAAGAAAAGCCGAGCGTGCGCAACTCTCCCTCGATCATCGTGAAATTACCGGGGGCCAGGGCGCGCACGATGACGCCGGCGGCGAACGCGCCGAGCACCATGTCCAAATCCAAGACGGCGGACAGGGCCATGAGGCCTGTCAGGATGACCATGACGACGCGCATGAGGGTCTTTTGTGAGGTCTGGGCGCCATGAAGGATAGTGCGCCCAATCTCGGGGTGGCGCAGCACGAAGCGGGTGGGGATCGCGACGGCGACGATGGTGGCGAGCACGAAGAACATGAGCACGGCGAAGGAAAGCCAGGGGCTGCGCGCTGACAGTAGCAGGGACATCGCGATGATGGGCGCGAGTTCGCCGATAGCCCCGTGAACTAGGACGGCCTTGCCGATCCTGGTCCCCATGACGCCGGCTTCCATGAGGATAGGCAGCAGGGTGCCCAGCGCGGTGGAGGTGAGTGCAATAGCCAGCGCGATGTAAGTTGAGTTCTCCACGCCCGTCGTCCCGGCGGCCGCGACGGCGCCCCACGACGCGCCGAGTCCGATGGCGAAGCAGGCGAGCCACGTAACCAGGGCACGCCGACCGGCCTGCCCATGCACCTGTGCGACGTCGATCTCGGTTCCGGCGATGAGGAAAAGCATGCCCATGCCGACCTCACGAAACACTGAGATCGGCTCTGTCAGGGTTGCTAGCCCGAGCACGCCCGGGCCGACGATAACCCCTAGGATGAGGAGCCATACAACGTCGGGTACGCGCTTGCGTGTGAGGGAGGCCAACAATGGTGTGAGCGCTGCCACTGCTGCGATGACAAAGAGGGACACAATCGCCCCTCCGGTGTCGGTGGTTCCGGACACTGCGACGAGGCCGTGGCTCGCTCCCCAACTCGCGGCGAGGACTGTGGTCGTCAGATTCATGTGCGTTCCTTTGCATGTGTCACGCTCGGGCACACGGTGCCCTCAGGCGTGTGGCACGAGAGTAGGGCATAACGAAGGCCCGGGACGACGAGTCCCGGGCCCGTGCATGGATGCGAGGTCAGCCCTCGACGTCCAGGAGACCGTTCTTGTATGCCTTGGCCAGGCGGCGGGGCACGCGGATCTCACGGCCGGCAACCTTGATGGTGTTCAGCTCGGTAAGATCAGCCTTCCAAGTAGACCGGCGGGTGCGGGTGTTCGCACGGGACATCTTGCGCTTCGGAACTGCCATGTCTTACCGCTCCTCTTCTTTCTCGACGACTATTTTGATCGGTGCGCCACGCGGGCGCACGGCGACAACCCGACTAGACTACCACGGAGCCCGCTCGTGCGGCATATTGCGCGCAGGAGCATGGCTGCGATTCTGGTTACAGACTGGGAACGGCGGGGCTCCCCTAGACTTTCCTCATGCCTATTCTTCGCACCCTCGCCCAAGGCACGCTCCTCACACACGAGATCGAGATCAAGCGATCACGCTTTATCACGACACTGGCCAGGACGGACACTCCGAAGGAGGCTCGTGCGCTCATTGACGAGGTGAAAACGAAGCATCCTCAGGCGCGTCACAACTGCTCGGCGTACCTCATTGATCCGCCGGACGCCGCTGCCCTGCAGCATTCCTCCGATGACGGGGAACCATCGGGGACGGCGGGAACCCCCATGCTGGAAGCTCTGCGCGCCTCCAACACGTGGAATGCGACGGCGATCGTCACTCGCTACTTCGGTGGGATTCTGCTCGGCGGGGGCGGCCTCGTACGCGCCTATTCAACCTCCGTGTCCGAGGCGGTGGCCGCAGCTCCCATCGCTTACCTCGTGGAACGCGATGTGCTGCAAACATGCTTGAATCCCGCTGATGCTGGTCGCATCGAAGCGGAGCTGCGCGCGCGTGGAGCCTCAATCCTGGACGCCACGTGGACTCAAGAGGTGACGCTCACGATTGGTATCGACCCCGCGCAGCGTGACGCCTTTGACGCGTGCCTGGCCCAGGCCTCGTCGGGTGTTGCAAAGTTTCGCTACGTGGAAACGCGCCGGGTTGAACTAGACGAGGCTCCGAGCGGGGGATAACAATTCGGGGGTACCACTTTCTTGGAAGGACCCCTCATGGCTCGCATCGCCTCCACCGTCGCCGATCTGATTGGCGGCACCCCCCTCGTTCGCATTAACCGCATCGCTGGCGACGACGTGGACGTCGTCGCGAAGGTCGAGTCCTTCAACCCTGCTTCTTCCGTCAAGGACCGCATCGCGCGCTCAATCATCGACGCTGCCGAGGCCTCGGGAGCCCTGGCCCCCGGCGGCACGATCGTCGAGGCTACCTCCGGCAACACGGGCATCGCCCTGTCGATGGTGGGCGCGGCGCGGGGCTACAAGGTCGTCATCGTCATGCCCTCCTCCATGTCCCTGGAGCGCCGCGCGATCGTGCGCGCCTTCGGCGCCGAACTGGTCCTCACCGACCCGAAGGGCGGCGTCTCCGCCGCGGTCGCCGAGGCTGAGCGCATCGCGTCCGAGCGCCCCGGAGCGATCATCGCCTCCCAGTTCACGAACCCCGCGAACCCCGCCGCGCACATCGCTCACACGGGCGAGGAGATCTGGGCGGACACCGACGGCCAGGTCGACGTGTTCGTCGCCGGCGTGGGTACGGGCGGCACCATCTCGGGCGTCGCGCGCGTCCTGAAAGACAAGAACCCGAATGTGCACATCGTCGCCGTGCAGCCCGCCGAGTCTCCCCTGCTGACCGGCGGCGCCCCCGGCCCTCACGGTATTCAGGGCCTCATGCCTAACTTTGTGCCCGAAACCTTCGACGCGGCTCTCATCGACGAAGTCGTCTCCGTCGAGACCGCGACCGCGCTTGAATTCGCGCGCCGCGCCGCCGCCGAAGAGGGCCTGCTCGTGGGAATTTCCTCGGGTGCTGCCCTGGCGGGGGCCGCCGTGGTCGCGGCTCGCCCCGAACTGGTCGGCAAGAAGATTGTCACACTGCTGCCTGACACGGGTGAGCGTTACCTCTCGACGGCACTGTTCGCCGGTCTTGAAGACTGAACACCCCGTCATGACGCGTTAGAGTGGCCCCGGATAGAATGTCCGGGGCCACTTGCGCACTCGCCGTATCCATCCACCGGAGGAGGAACCCGTGAAGCTCACCGTCCACGCCCTGTCGCGCATTTTTTCTGGCGTGTTCCCCACGAGGGCGCTCGGTTTGTTCCACGAAGACCTGATGACCGCGCGTCGTCGTGACCCTGCGGCCACGTCCTCTCTGGAGATCGCCCTGACCTATCCGGGCGTGCACGCCCTGTGGACTCACCGCGTGTCCCACGCCCTGTGGCAGTTCGGCGCTCACACGCCTGCTCGCGCTTTGTCTTCTGTTGCCCGTGCTATCACCGGGGTGGACATCCACCCCGAGGCTCAGATCGGTCGACGTGTGTTCATCGATCACGCGACGGGCGTCGTCATCGGCCAGACCGCGCAGGTCGGCAATGACGTCGTCATTTTCCACGGTGTCACCCTGGGCGGCGTCGCCATGACGCCAGGTAAGCGCCACCCCACAGTCGGTGACCATGTCATGATCGGCGCAGGAGCAAAAGTCTTAGGTCCTATCACTGTTGGGACCGGCGTCAAGATTGGCGCTAACGCCGTCGTCGTCAAGGATGTACCCTGCGGCAACGTAGCGATCGGCGTGCCCGCGCGTCTGCTGCCCAAGCCAGAAAAGGATACCCGCGACCGCGATCTGATCGTCGATCCGAGCTATTTCTTTGAGGAGCCGGCGCTCTACATCTGAGCCTGTCGGCTCGTCTGGGGCAATACCCGTCGAGAATTCGTTCACGAACCGCGACAAAGTGAGCACCCTCACCTATAGTTGGTTTATGGACGCTCGAACTCTACATGCCCCATTGGACGCGTTGTCAGCGGCGGATCGGCCCCAGGGTATTGAGATCGCCACGCTCACAACATTCGACATTCCCGCTCTTGCCGCGCTCACCCTCGAGGCGTACGACGACGCTGTCACGCCCGAGGCGCTTCTTGAAACCTCCGAGGAACTCCGTCTCACCTTCGAAGGCGCCTTCGGCGAAACAACCGAAGATTCTTTCGTCGGCGCATGGGACGGCGGCACACTCGTCGGCGCGATCCTCGTCGTGCGTGAGTCACCCTGGGATGATGCCCCCGATGGCCCCTTCGTCGTTGACCTGATCGTTGCGCCGGACTACCGCCGGCGGGGCATCGCGACTGCACTCATCTCAGAGGTGGCCTCCAGGTGCACGAACTGGGGTTTCGATTCCCTTGCCCTGCGCTTGGATAGGCGCCACGGCGGCGCTCGAGAACTCTACTCGGTTCTCGGATTCGAGGAAATCGCCTGATCTGCACGGGCAGGAGCGCGAGCCGCGGCCCGCGCTCCCCCCGCAGGAATCCTTGCGCTCAGCGCTGGCAGGACGGACACCAGAACAGGCGTCGGTTCTGCATGAGTGCTTCGCGGATCGGCGTCCCGCAGCGCAGGCACGGACGGCCTGTGCGGTGGTAGGCGTACCAGCGCGAGGCCTCCTCGTCCCCTTCGATCGGCGGGTTGGGTGCCTCCTGCGGGTCCATCGTGTCTAGGCGCCCGGCGGCCAGGCCGCGGTTCATGAGGTCACAGATGAGGACCCACAACTCCCGCAGGCGCTTGAGGGAGATGTTGGCACCCTTGCGGTGCGGTGAGATACCCGCGAGGAACAGGGCGTCGGCACGGTAGATGTTACCCACGCCCGCAATGATCGACTGGTCCATGACGATCTCGCCGATCGCGCGCTTCTTCGAGTGGGCGACCTTGGCGAAACGCTCCATAGCCTCGGCGTCGGAGCGAGCCCCGGCGTCCAGGGGGTCGGGCCCCAGCTTCGATTCGGCTACGACTCGTTCCTCATCCGTGATGAGGTCGCAGCGGTTAGGACCCACGAGGTCGGCGACGGCGTGGTCGTTGAACAGGCGCAGGCGCACGGCTCCGACCGGTTCCGGGGGCTCCCACTCGCCCGCCTTGGCCTCGCCGAACCCCTCGCCCCAGCGGGTCTCGGAGTGTCCGTTCCACTCCCCCTTCTGGGCGTTGGGGATGCGGTGGGCGACACCGTGCCCCTCATCAACAACAGTTTCGTCACCGTTGAAGCGCCACCAGCCGTACAGGCCCAGGTGGATGTGCACCCACCGGTCCGGCCAGGGAGCATCCTCGCCGAGGAGGGGTTCACCACTGCCGGCCGCGGCGCCCTCGAGGAGGTCCACCCCGGCCTCGTACACCTCACCCGGGGTGGGCGCGACAAAACCGATGAACATGTGTTTGCCATGCACGCGCACACGCTGTATGACCCACCCGTCCAGAAGGGCGGCCGAGGACGCGAAGCGCCCCTGCGGGGACGATGCCGAGACGATACCCCCGACGAAAAGCTCGTCGAGGGTACCGGCTAGGCGACGGACTGCATCGCCTTCAGGCATGAGACCTCACTTCTTGACGACGACGTTAACCAGCTTCGGCACGCGGGCGATCACCTTGAGAGGCTGCGCCCCACCGAGGGCCTTCACGATCGGCGCCTCGGCCAGCGCTGCCGCGATGAGATCCTCCTCGGAGATGGAGGGGGCGACCTCGATGCGGGCCTTCACCTTGCCGTTGACCTGGACGATGGCCGTCACCGTGTCTTCGACCAGCAGCGAGGCGTCCTCGACGACCGGGAAAGGCTCGCGGGCCAGGGAGTTTTCATGGCCGAGGCGGCTCCACAGTTCCTCGCACACGTGCGGCGCGACGGGGGCGAGCATGAGGACCAGCGGCTCGATCGCGTCACGCGGGACAGTATCCAGGCTGGTCAGGTGGTTGTTGAGGACGATGAGCTTGGAGATCGCCGTGTTGATACGCAGGTTCTCGTATTCGTCAGTGACCTCGGCGATCGTGCGCGCCACCAGGCGGCGCGTCGCCTCATCCGAGGGCTCGTCAGTGACCGTCAGCTCGCCGGTCTCCTCGTCGACGGCGTTACGCCACAGGCGCTGCAGGAAACGCTGAGAGCCGACGACCGCGCGGGTCTCCCACGGGCGCGACAGGTCGAGGGGACCCATGCTCATCTCGTACACGCGGAAGACGTCGGCGCCGTAGGCGTCGTACATCT
>ERZ773007.459-NODE-459-length-20566-cov-28.395739_pt1 | contig 20566 bp, 13 predicted proteins | sample MGYA00580665_ERZ773007 | MGnify/ENA primary metagenome ERZ773007 (study PRJEB29015, sample SAMEA2738122) | human oral metagenome | biome: human oral; feature: human-associated habitat; material: saliva | place: China | collected 2167 ... | reverse complement strand
TCTCGATGAGGCGCTCGCGTGAGGCGGACGCCAGTGACTCCAACGCTGAGGTGTTCATTGTTTACTCCTTCAGGGGCGCAGCTGCTTGCCGTCGTTCACCGCCGTGAGCATCTGCTCACGAACGCGCTCGATGTACTCGTTGACCTGATCCGGCGTCGACAGGAGGCCGGTCGTCTTCGGCAGCAGATCCGCCAGGCGCACAATCGTCGGTCTCTTGGTCGGCTCGTCTGCGTCCGCTCGCTCCGCGGGCGTCGCCGACGCGATCAATGCGGCGTAGAGGTCGTCCACACGCTGATCGAGCCGACGACCGATTTCTTCCGCGTGACCGGGCTTCGATACCGAATTCACCGCAGCGCAGAGACTCTCCATCTCCGCGTCGCCCCTCAGCCGGGCATGCTCTGACGCGGCCTCGAACTCGGCGGACCTGCGGATACCCGCCACTGCCTCGTCGATGCGTCGCAGCACCTCGTCGCGCTGGGCTTTGACCAACGCGCTCCGCGCCGCGTCGATACGCCGAACCAGCGGAACGATCTCCTGAGTGCGCACATACAACCGCGAGTCCCCCGCGAGCTTCCGAAGCTCATCGATCGCCTGCTTGCCGTCCTCCGTGAGCTCGAAGATCGACAGGCCGTCGGCCTCGGCCAGAGCGTCGCGGAGGTTCTGCTCGTGCCCCTCCACGAATTCCCGGTAGGGCATGAGGAACTCGTCGACGATCTCGATCAGATCGTCGAATCCGTCGCGGATCTGCGGGGCGAGCATCTCCTCTTCGGTGTGCTGCGTGGTTGTGAGCGGTGTCAGCAGGTCGAGGGCTTCGGCGATCTCGTCATCAAAGCTGTACCGGTCGGACCTGTATCCCTCGAGCAGCCTCACCCACTCAGCCGCCTTGATCTCGACTGCGCGGACGCGCGAGGGGCCATCCTGCGGGGACTCGCCCGGGACAAACTGGCCGACAAAACGCTGGAAATCCGCGAGCGCGGCGCGGTCCAGGTGCTTCTTTTTCTGCAGCAGCACCCGCCCCTGTCGGTTCGTCTCGCGCAAAGCCCCCTCCAGCTCCGTACGAGCGAGAGGCCTGTCGTTCTCGAGGGCCTCAAGCAGCTCCAGGCGAAGGGCCGTCGCCACGATGGCCAGGACCGCATTCTTGTCCCAGCCAAAGGGAGCTTGTCCGTAATGTTCGATGGCGTTCTTCACGAACACATTTTGACCATTGCGCATGCGTGTCTGTTCCACCCACTGCGCACACTCGTGCGCCAGGTCCTGCACAATGTCTACGCCCGGGTCGATATCCAGCGTCGCATCCTCCTGATCGCGCAGGAAGGAGGCGATCTGCCCATCCTTGAGGTTCGCCAAAGGCTTCGCCTCATCGATGCGCCAATACACCTGCTGGGCCAAGCGAGTCAGCCCCACCGCAATCACGTCCGCTGGCGTCTTAGCTATGCCCGTCTTCACTTCCTCACCGCCGACGAACAAAGAGGCGCGCATGAGTGCTTCCTTCACGGCCTCGCTGATCACTCGACGACGCTGCTCGTTGTCTTCCTTGTGCGTAAGGATGATGCGCTTACGCAGGCCAGAGGCCGCGCCCGCTTGGCGCTTCACGTACTTCTCCGTCCGGCAGAAGACACGCACGTCCTCGAGGATCTCGGAGCTGATATCCAGCCCCAACGAAAGGGTGTCGTGGCGGACGACGCTCTCGTGGCGGATACCCTCCTCATCCAGGGACGACTGCGGTGTGAACACAGAAATCACCAGCGGCTCGGCATGTTCTCGACGCCCGTCGACAAACAGGGACACGCGCATGGAACGGTTCGTTCCGGGGTAGACGAAGCTCGTCGCGGAGGTACCTGCGTACTTACGAATATCCGTGCGCAGCAGATCTGTGACCTCCTGCGGCTCCACGTTGATCTGACTGATCTCGCGGCGAACTTCCTTTTCTTCGTTCGTCATGTACGCGTAGGTCCCGTCCGCCTGACGCTGCACGTACACCTGATCCGCCAAGATGCCTAGCGCACGCTTGACACGCGCCTCCAGATCCGTCGCGTCCTGATCCAGGGAACGTCGCAGCAGAACAGCAATATTGCGCGGATATGCCTGGAAGGAATCGACGTAGCGAACGAGCAGGAGAACCTTCAGCACGCTCATCGTGAAGGGGTCTAGCGTATGTGAATCCTGAGCGGCGCGCCCGATGTTGTCCTTCACGTCTGACTTGAGCATCGCCTCGATGCCGTCGTAGAAGCGATCAAATGACGCGACCGTGCCCAGCTCGTCGTCCGTCAGCTCCTTCGCGATCTGCTGGCACACACCCAGCAGCGAACGCGCACCCACCGACGAGTGACGGCCCGTAAATAGATCGTTATCGGACAGGCCTCGCATCGCCTGCGTGAACATCTCGAACTGGTAGTCCACGAACGGGTATTTGGCGACGAAGCTATCCCTGGTTAGGTAGTTGTCGTACTTCTTCGTCCCCTCAGGGAATCGGAACATCGACGGGAAGCCCGCGCCAAGACGCTGCCACATCGCATCCAGCTCAGAGGCCCCTTGCTTGCTCTTCGCCAGGAGGCGACGGGCGATCACATCCGTGACCTCCTCGGTCGACAGGCTCACCTTGATCGCGAAGCGACCCTGAATCTTCGAGAAGTCAGTGCTGCGGCGCTCGTTCATCTGCGCGGTGATACCACTCAGTTCCTCCTGTGAAGTCACGAAGACCCAGGCTCTCCCGGGGCAATGCGTCGCCAGCTGCTCCGTGATGGTCTGCAGATTCAGCATCAGCTGCGAATCATCGCCGATGAACTGGCCGACCTCGTCAACAAAGAAAGCGATCCGCTGGTGAGGCCCCTGACGCTTCAGCCACGAGGCGACGTCCTGCGCGAAGGCCTCGGCCGACAGGTTGAGCTGCTCCCGATAGCTGCGGAAGGGCTGATCCACCTGGTGTCCCAGGCGGGCCAGTGCCTTCGAGACGAGCGCCTCCGAGAATACGGTGTTGACGCGACCGACCTCCCAGGTGTGCCCAGCTTCCTCCTGGTAGGCCTCGCGGAAACGCGCCAGCTCTCCCCGATCCTCCAGGTCGCGCTCAAGCGCGCCGACTCCTAGATCCTTCGAGTACAGGCCACGTGCTTCAAAGTAGACCTTGTAAAAGACCTCGATCATTGCCGATCCGCGCTCACGCGTCGATTTGTCGTCTTTCGCATCGATATTGAAGAGCACCGCGCGCGTGGGCGTATACAGGCTCCTCTTGAGATCGGCGATAATCGTCTCGTCGCCTGCGACCTTCTGCTCAAAGGCACTCTCGACATCTTCGCGGGTCACCGGTTGGTTGCCCGCTTGCTCACCAAGCAGGTAGGAGAGCATCTTCAGCAGGTGTGACTTACCTGATCCAAAGAAACCCGCGATCCACACCCCGTTTGACGGAGCATCGACCTGGTTCCATGCATCGACAATACGCGACAGACCGCTGCGAATCTCGCTGGTCATAACGTATTCGTCGACCTCGGAGGCAACCTTCGAGACGTCATCAGCCTTGATAACACCGTCGATCGACCGGAAAATATCCTTCGCGTACAGACCCTTCATGTCCATGCGTCACACCTTTGTCTTTCAGTTCGCCGACGGTTCTAGAGTGAGCGAGAAGTCCACCAAATCAAAAGCCCGATAGTAGTTGTCCTGGGAGATTTGATCGAAGAGGACGAGCGCCGAATGCGTGGACGGCGACTGGTGGTACGACCCAGGGAAGGTCACAACCAGCGGCACGCGCCCCAGCAGGGGCTGCAGGCAATTCAGCAGCAAATGCGTGCGCACAAGCGGGAATAGGTGGTGGACCCCCGAGAGCAGAACAGCGTCAACGTTGCCCTCTTCCTCCGCCTTGTCCACAGCCTTCTTGATAGCAGGCGCGAGCACGCCCTCGACATCGATCACTCCACGCAAACCAGCCTGGAAGACATCCAGATCCAGCTGCGCTTCCATCGCCAACATCTGATTAAAAAAAGGAGATCCCTTCCAGATGCCCACAGCAAGGGCAAACACGTCGATATAGGCCAGGCGGTAGCGCGCCTCGCGCAGGCTGTAGCGTTCCTCGCGCAGGCTACGGCGCAGCCTGGCAATCTCCTCGTCGACAGTCGGCTCCCACTCCGGCTTATAGCGCAGGACGAAGAAGGGAACCTCGTTACCAAGGCCCTCCATCTTCTTAAAGCGCTCCGACGTGAGCACCCGGAAGGCGCAATCAAAGGTATCCCTGAGCGAATCCAGATACGCCCCACGCTTCGACACCGACCGTACCTTCCTTTCGCGCAGCGCCCCTCACCGGGCTCCTCATACCGTACCGCAGACCACCCACAATTCGAGCCCAATCATGGCTCCAGCGTCATATTTTTCTCAACAAGTTTCAGCCAAGGACATCAAACTGGAACTGAGCGACCGGGAACGACTCCCGCATCGGCCAACCCCACGGCTGCGGAGCAGCGTTCACCAGCCGCGCAACCCCCATCGGAATGATGACCGGCAAAGCCAACCCGGCTTCGTCGATGAAACCCACGTCGCGCATGCAGCGCAGAAACACCGAGCGTACTTTCTGCCCACTCTTCACCGTCAGCGTCGACATCGCGGGGTCCACCCTGCGCTGACGTTCAACGAATTCGCCGATATCCGACGAGGTCAGTGCAGCCTCATCCACGACCAGCCGCAGCCACGCAACCTCGCGCGCACAGGCCGCGAACACGTAGGACTCGGTGACGAGAGCCAGCCACATGACAAGCTCCCAACCATACTCGCGATTCGCAACGAAACGAAGAGCATCATCCTCAAGGAACGACAGATGCTTCGTCGTCGCAGTCGCCAAGCGCCTCCTTGTCGATTCTGAATCCGCAACCACCAGATTCTGCTCGAACAACACGCCGCTCGCCTCGCGGGCATTCATACCGGCAACCATCAGCTCCGCTGCCTCAAACGTCCCAGCATTCGTCGCGCCACCCACCGTAATAGTCGAGGAAATACTCCGATCCAACACGACACCCCCTCACGGTCTCCCCGAATGCACGCGGCGGGATCTCCGCCAAGACAGCCACTATCATCACACAGTGGCGTCCCCACTGCCAGGCTATGGCCAGGACAGCGAGCGCGACGGGCGCCCCACTGACGCGAGGCGCCCCAACGCAACTAACCAACCTAATCAACTAACCGACCTAAACACCCTGTTCCATCAGGCACCGCGCCAGCTATACTGGTTTTGCCTGAGGGAACATGTTTTTAAGGGGTTTTCGGCGCCATGATCAAGTGATCTTCACTCAGCTTTGCTGAGACGTGTCAGAAGTTTTTTCGCGTCTGGAAGATCACTATGCCCTCAATCATTGTTACTAACGTTTCTTTTTCTTACGGCTCTCACCTGGTACTTGACCGCGTAAGTCTGCAGGTTGGCGCCGGCGAGCGGGCTTTTTTGGTGGGCCCAAATGGTAGCGGCAAAACTACTTTGTTAAAGCTACTGACCGGCCAGCTTGCCCCTGATAGCGGACAGCTAGTTTCTGGCCCTTTCCCGCAAACCATCCCTGATGAAGGTTTTGAGGGAACGGTAGAGCAGTTTATTGATGTGGCCCTGGCGCCGCTAAAGTCTTTGGCTGCGCGTTTTGAGCAGGTCACTGCGGCACTTGCTAATGGCGAGACTGGCTGCGAAGGCGAATATGACGAGCTGCTGGCGCAGATGAGTGCCCGTGACGTGTGGTCTCTGCCGGCGCGTATTGGTGAGACTCTTAGTGGCCTTGGGTTGAGTGATCTTAAAGAGTCAGGTTTTAACCGGCAGTTAGCTACCTTGTCTCCTGGGCAGCGCTCGCGCGTACGGCTGGCGGCTTTGTTGCTGTTGGCCCCTGAAGTGTTGATTTTGGATGAGCCCACGAATCACCTTGATGAGCAGGCCACTAGTTTTTTGGTGCATACTCTTAAAAATTGGCCTGGCCCGGTGCTTGCCACCAGCCATGACCGAGCTTTTATTGAAGAGAGCGCCACTGTCATTTATGACCTGGATATAAGTGTGTGGCAGCAGCTGGCTAGGGCCGAGGGCAAAGGTGAGCTGGTAGGCCTGGTGCGTAATGCGGGTAATTACAGCGCCTATCTTGAGGCAAAAACTACTGCCCAAGCTAAACGCTCCCGCATCTATGCTGATCAGCAGGCCCAAAAGCGTGGTCTGCGCGAGCACCGGCAGGAAAGTATGCATATCGCTAAGGGCGGGGTACGTTTAAAAACTGCTTCTGGCATGGCTAAGAAGTTTTTTGCCGATAGGGCTGCGGCTACTTCTGTTAAACGTACCCGCAATGACGACGTGCGCCTTAGCCGGCTTGCCCAGCAGGAGGTTCGTAAGCCGCGTTTCTATCAGCTTGATTTTCCTTGCTTTGAGGGGCGCGTTGGCGGTGCTTTAGCGGTGTGTGCTAGGCAGGCGAGTGTTTGTGGCAGGCTGAGCCCGGTTAGTTTTGATTTGTCTGCTGGCGAGCATTTGCTTGTCACTGGCCCTAATGGGGCTGGTAAATCTACTTTGCTTAATTGGATTGCGACGGCGGCGCCTGCTGTAGGTGCGCAAGCTAGCGGCGTTATTTCTCGCGCCGAGCCGGTTAGTTTCATCCCGCAACGTTTACCGCTTGAGAGCGATGCGGGGTTTGGGCCGCTGTCTTGGCGTGAGGGTATTGGTGAGCGCGGTAAGGGCATTTTGCACCCTTCTATGTGGTCAACCCCAATTTGGCAGCTTTCGGCGGGTAATCAAAGGCGCGCGCAGCTAGCTGTTGCGCTTGCTAATAGCCCAGCTGTTTTGATCATGGATGAGCCCACAAACTACCTCGACCTGGAAACTATGCATGTGCTTGAAGATGCGCTGCGCGCCTGGCGTGGCACCTTGATCTTGGCTAGCCATGACCGTTGGCTGATTCAACACTGGCAGGGCCGCAAACTCCAGCTAACCCCACCAACTCAGCCTGCGCTATAGCTACCGCCAAAAGCTAAACCATTACTCAACTTGTTACTCAAACTACTGTTTCTGGGTTGCTAGTAGCGTCCTTGAACACTAACTTCAGGCTTATGACGGATGCGCGCACTGAAGCTCTCCCCACCGCAAGCTCGGCTTCTGCCCTAGATTCACTTTTAAATGAGTACCGCACTCTGGCAACCAGTGAACGTGAAAAGGGCGCCATGTTTGAGGAGCTCACGCGCCAGTTTTTGCTTCACGATGCGCGCTACAAGTTCAAAAAGGTTTATCTGTGGGACGAGTGGCCTGAGCGCCAAACTGGCGATACTGGCATTGATTTGGTGGCTATTCCTGGCGATGAAGATGAAAAAGCTGGCCTGGTAGCGATTCAGTGTAAGTTCTACGCCCCTGGTCACACGGTCCATAAGCGCGATATTGACTCTTTCTTGGCTGCTTCAGGTAAGGCGCCTTTTACCCGACGTATTTTGGTTGATACTTCAGGCACTGATTAGGGTAAGAATTCTCAGGATGCTATTGAGGACCAGCACATCCCGGTTTCCCGCATTACCCTAGCTGACCTGCGCAATTCGGATATTGACTGGCGCACCTATTCGCTGGGTTCAAGGCAGCCCCCTACTACACGTGAACCTAAGGAGCCTCGCCCTCACCAGGTGCGTGCGTGCAGCACGGTAATGTCGGGCTTCAAGAAGCACGACCGCGGCACGATGGTCATGGCGTGCGGCACCGGTAAAACTTTCACCTCTTTGATCATTGCACGCGAGTTTATAGAGCGTGAGCCTGAGGTTGGTAGTGCCCGGATTCTGTTTGCGGTACCTTCTTTGGCTTTGTTGAAGCAGACGCTAGATGACTGGTCTTTTGAGGTTGATTCTGCTTTCACCGCTTGGGCTGTATGCTCTGACACTAAAGTTTCTGCTCGCTCTGATGCCCCGGCAGATTCAACAGTGGATCTACCTATCCCGGCCACCACGGATGCACAGCGTTTAGCGCTTTCACTTGGTGCCAATAATGATGCTGAAGGCTTGCAGGTTGTATTTGCTACCTACCAGTCCATTGAGGTTATCCACCAAGCCCAGGAGCTAGCTGGTGAGACTTGGCGCGACTTTGATCTGGTTATTTGCGATGAGGCCCACCGCACCACCGGCGCAAAGCTAACCACCGCAAATGAAAGTGCCTTCACCAAGATTCATGATGACGCTTTTATTCGCCGCTCTAAGACTCTCTACATGACGGCAACCCCGCGTATTTTCGCGGAGAACGCTAAGAGTAAGGCCTCTCAGAAGGATGTAATCCTCACTTCAATGGATGATAAGGACACCTATGGGCCGGTGTTCTTCCGCCTGGGCTTCGGCCAAGCGGTGAAGGAGAACCTGCTGACGGACTACAAGGTCATCATCCTGACGGTTAGTGAGGAAGAGGTCTCCCAGAAGTATCAGTTGATTGCTGAGATGGATGGCGAGCTAAATCTTGATACTGCCGCAAAGCTAACTGGTTGCTGGAATGCTCTGGCTAAGCGTAAGAACCCTGGCTCAGATGTGGACTATGGCAGTGACTGCTCCCCTATGCGTCGCGCTGTGGCTTTCTGCCGTGACATTAAGGCTTCTAAGCAGGTAACTGACCAGTTCCCTGACCTGGTAAATGGCACCAGCGGGCTTAGTAATCTAACTAATGCCGATGCCAGCGATAATCTGCAGGTTGAGTGCCGCCACGTTGATGGCACTATGAACGCGGCTGTACGTGCCCAGGAGATGGCTTGGCTAACTGAAGGCTCGGGCACAGATGAGGAGCCGGTTTGCCGGATTCTCACTAATGCCCGTTGCTTGAGTGAAGGCGTAGATGTTCCCACGCTGGACGCTGTGCTTTTCCTATCGCCACGCAACTCTCAGGTGGACGTCATCCAGGCAGTAGGGCGCGTAATGCGCCGCGCTGAGGGTAAGGATTTTGGCTACATTATTTTGCCGGTGGCTATCCCTGCCGGCATGTCACCTGAGCAGGCTTTAGACGATAATGAGCGTTTCAAGGTGGTGTGGCAAGTTTTAAAGGCTCTGCGCGCGCACGACGAGCGTTTGGATGCGGCCATTAATTCCATGGAGTTAAATGGCCAAGGCCCAGAAAACATCATTGTTGACACTGTCTCACTGGCTAGCGACAAGCGCAGTTCAGACCCACTTGAGGGGTCTAGCACCGAGCCGGGTGGGCAAGATCCGCTGGCTACCGGGGTGCAGGGGCATCTTGCTCTGTTGCCTTCAGATTGGAAGGAAGCTGTCTTTGGCAGGATTGTTAAGAAGGTGGGTTCTTCCCTTTACTGGGTGGACTGGAGCAAGGATATTGCCACGGTAGCAAACCGCTACATTCACTTAATTAACCAGCTACTTGAGGATCCTCAGCGTCAAAGTGCGTTCCAGGATTTTGTTAAGGCCCTGCAAACTACTTTGAATCCGGCTGTAGACCGTAACGCTGCGGTGGAGATGCTGGCTCAGCACATGCTGACGGCTCCTCTGTTTGAGGCTATGTTCCCAGATCATTCTTTCTCCAAGCAGAACCCGGTCAGCCGGGCTATGAACACCATTGTGGAGATGCTGGCTTCACACTCGATGTTTGAAAACGAGCGTACCTCTCTGGATGCATTCTATCAGGCAATGATTGAGCGTATTGAGGCAGTGCACACCTTGGCTGGCAAGCAAGACATCATGCGCACGCTCTATGACCGTTTCTTCTCGCAAGCTTTCCCAAGCATGAGTGAGCGCCTGGGTATCGTCTTCACACCCGTGGAAGTAGTGGACTTCATCATCCGCAGCGCCGACGACGCTATGCGCACTGCTTTTAACCAAACTTTAGCTGATCCTGGTGTGGCTATCATTGAGCCTTTTGCTGGCACGGGCACATTTGTGGCGCGTCTGTTGCAATTGGGTGTGATCCCACCTGAGGCTTTGGAACGCAAATATTTACAGGAGATCTTTGCCAACGAGGTGGTACTACTCTCCTACTACATTGCCTCTATCAATATTGAGCAGGTGTACCACCAGGTGCGCGCAGAGCAGGGCGTGGATGAGGACTATGTCGAGTTTCCAGGCATGACGCTTACAGACACTTTCCAGCTGCATGAAGATGACGGCACCATGCTGGAGGGTTTTGAGGGGCTGGCTGCTAATAATGAGCGCGGTCGCGCTGAGAAGGCTGCCCCTATCACTGTGGTGATCATGAATCCGCCCTATTCTGCTGGGCAGAACAGCGCGAATGATAACAACCAGAACCTGGCCTATCCTCGTTTGGATAAGCGTATTGCCGAAACTTACGCCGCCCAGTCGTCTGGAGCTAACAAAAACAGCCTCTATGACTCTTACTTCCGTGCTCTGCGCTGGGCGTCTGACCGTATTGGTCAGCGCGGTGTTATCGCATTCGTCTCTAATAGCTCTTTTATTGACGGAAACTCGGCCGACGGCGTGCGTCTATCTTTGCAGGAAGAGTTCTCCCAAATCTTCATCTACGACCTAAAGGGAAATGCGCGTACTTCTGGCGAACGTCGTCGCCGAGAAGCCGGAAACGTCTTTGAAGAGGGATCACGCACGGGTGTGGCTATCACCGTGTTGGTTAAGGATCCTGAATATGTTGGCTCTGCTGAGATTTTCTATGCAGAAGCTGAGGACTATGCCACCCGTCAAGAGAAGTTGAACCAAATTCAGGCCTACAGTTCTATTGCAGGGATCAATAAGGCTGAGGCCTTTAGTCGCGTTGAGCCAAATGAACATGGTGACTGGATCAGTATTCGCGATGAGCGCTTTGCCACCTTCCAGGAGATCGGTAACAAGGATTTCAAAGATAAAGAAGCCTCGCCTGCTGTATTTCGGCAGTATAGCAACGGATTGCAAACCAACCGCGATCCTTGGTGCTACAACTTCTCACATGATGTGGTAGCAGCAAACATGCAACTTATGATCGCTAACTACAACTCTCAACTTGCAGTAGGCAAACAGAACTATGACAGCCGGCAGATCAAATGGTCTCCAAGCCTTGAAATATCATTTAAACGCAAAATAAAAGCCGTATTCGATGCTTCAAAGATACAAACATCAACATATCGACCTTTCTGTCGTATGTCGGTTTATTTTGATCAGATGATGAACCATCGTACCTACCGGCTGCCTAAACTCTTCCCGACGCCAGCACACCCAAATATTTCGTTTGTTGTTTCTCAGGGTGAGATTAGTAAAATTGGTCCCTTAATGATCAATTCTCTACCTAACCATCACTTAGTCGGGGATGCACAGACTTTCCCCCTTTATACCTGGGAGCCAATCTCATCTGCCAGTAATCATGAGCCTGATCTATTCAGTTTGGACGCTGAAGAAGAAACTACACAGACAGATGAAGCTGCCCACACGTCAGCTCTAGATTTCACTCGTCCTATTGGCGAGCAAATTCCGATACTACTAAATGGTTACCGTCGTGTAGACAACATTACTGATACGACTTTAGCGGTTTATCGAGCACATTACGCGGATGCAACCATCACTAAGGAAGATATTTTCTTCTACGTGTACGCCTTGTTGCATCACCCGGAGTACCGTGAGCATTATGAAGCTGACTTGAAGAAAATGTTGCCTCATATTCCCAAGGTTGAGGGCTTCGCTCAGTATGTAACCGTCGGACGTAAACTTGCGCATCTGCACGTGAATTACGAGCAAGTGGAACCTTGGGCGTCCGTACAGGAAGAGGCGAGCCTGCACGCACCTGAGGATGCCTGGCAGCGCTATCGGATCGGCACTCGTAAGATGCGTTTCCCCAAGCTTGGCCGCAAAGAGAAGGATTACACTCGTCTGGAGTACAACGAGTATATGACTTTGGTAGGCATCCCTGAGCAGGCACAGCACTACACAATCTCGGGACGCAGCCCATTGGATTGGGTGATTGACCGTTATTATGTGAAGACAGACGAAGCCTCTGGGATTATTAACGATCCGAACGCTTTCTTGCGCGAACAGGGCCGCCCAGATGCGGTTGTGGACCTTATCAAGCGCCTGGTCACGGTCTCTATGTGCACCCAGGAGCTAGTAGCCTCTCTCCCCAAGCTGGAGATCCCAGCCAACGCCTAGCCTCAGCTAGAAACAGTAGCCAGGGTTGCTCGCTCATCTAAAGCCGAGCAGCCCTGGTTCGTTAATAGGTTTTTTAGTAGCTGATTCATAAATCAGAATCTCATGACAGCTACGCCGCCGTTGAAGGTATCAGACATCATATTCAAGCTGTCGAGCAGACACAAACAATGCCTTATGTTCGTTCCGGTCTCATACTTCGCCATCTGCGATACTCACTTTGAACGGCTTGAAGTAAATTTCAATCCCCCATACAATCGAACGGTTGAAGTTTTTAGGCTAGACTCAATGTGAATCAACAGTTCGCACAAACTAGTTGTACACACAAAGATGAGCACATAAGCTAACTTCTCACGAGCAAGAAAGATTCTACACATGTCCGTCATTCCTTCCATGTTACAACGTTTTGGATTAGAAACTGTCGAAGTTATTCACGCCGAAGGCACCTCTAATGAGAAACGGTTTTCAATCCAGGCTCACATTCAATCCGAATCAGGATTCACTGCAGTAGATACCCCAATTTATGAGGGAGATATTCTAGTTATAAATGATCCACGTGGCGGCACATATCGTCGACTAGTGACCGACGTAAAGATCGTTAACCCCAAAAACCCAGGGTTAAGCAATATGCGCCATATTAAACTAACATTTACTAAAGCACCTCAGCCAAAGAATCAGAATTGAGCGTTTTCTATGAAGAGTATTTGCAGATCAAAGTACTCAGAAAATGCTTGATTATTTATCATCTACGCTTACGCCATAGAAATCTAAACCCCTTATATACTTAAATCTATTACGCTCAAGAACAGTAATGCTAGCACATTATATGTCAATAAAGGGAAATTTAAATGGCTGACACAAACTCATTATTTCGCAGGTTCGAAGAGAATCTGCGAATGCCTTCAGATACCGTCAAAACAGTACAAGATAGATATCATAGAATCACCAAAAGACTAAATAAGGAATTCTGGAATAATTCTTCAGAAGTGGAAAATTCATTATATGTAGGTTCGTATGGCAGAGGGACCGCAATATCTACCAGCGACATAGATATTCTTTTCACGTTGCCAAATGATTTATATACAAGATATTTTGTAGCACAACACCTAGGTAGCACCAACAACATGCAATCTGGATTGTTACAAAAGGTGAAAAATAGTCTTGCAAAAACCTATCCAATGACGAAATTGCGTGGTGACGGACAAGTTGTCGTATTAGACTTTTGTGACGGAATCAGATTTGAAGTAGTTCCTGTATTTCGAAAAAACTCACAAGAACTCATCTATCCCGACACACACTATGGCGGCAGTTGGAAAACAATGAGCCCAAAGGTAGAGCTACAGGCTTTTAACGAACTTGCTCAACAACAACCGGACGGACTGAAGAAATTCTGCCGAATGCTCAGGGCCTGGAATTTAACCCATAGCTCGCCTCTCAGTGGTCAAATAATTGACGCAATGGCATATGCATATTGGAATCAAAGCGGCCAGTCATCTCTTCATCTATCTTACAATTTTGACATACATACATTTCTATTTTTCTCTTTTTGGATAGATAAACTTAACAGCAATTATAGCTTACTTTTTGCCCCCGGAACTAATCGCCAAATACAAGTTCCAAATACCGATAAAGTCATTAAGCTTATTTCTACTAGCCAGAGATATGCACTAGACGCAATCTTTATCAAAGACCACAATACTGAATCTTGGAGGTTGATCTTTGGAACTAAATTCCCTTCAGCCTGAACGCGATTTACTACGCTCGCAAATCAAAAACGAATACGCCAACGTAGTTTATTCTCAAACATGCCAAGAGGAACAACGAAATAGTCTCACCAAGCTTGAGAAGAGAATAAAAGTTGCCCAGATTAGCTTGTCAGCATTATCAACAACTGGAGTGCTAGGTATAGTTTTTCTTCAACATACCTGGGTAACAGCCGTAACCGCAGTCATAACTTTTTTTTCACTAGTTCTTAATTCTTATAGTTTACATTTCGAAATTGGCGAGAAAGCAGCAAGACATCGAAAAGCTGGAGATCAGCTATGGCTATTGGGGCAAAAATATCTATCTCTTCTAGTAGATTTTAACGGATTAGAGACAGTTGATATACAAAAGCGTCGCGATGCATTAATAAAAGAGACCTATGAGATTTACGGTAGCATTGAACGCACCGACGATAAAAGCTTCCAAAAAGCTCAAAAACGTTTAAAAAATGGTTTAAAAAAGTTTTCTCAAGAAGAACTTAATCAACTACTTCCTTCAGAACTGTGCTGATGACTTCATATACCCCTCTGCCCCGCCTCCCGCCTGCGGGGCTGATCAGGTATTAGACTGCACATTAGGCATAATCTCTAGATAGAAAGAAGGCTCCCATGCCTACCCCTGCAAGTGTGGTAACTGATAAGCGCGTTGCCGTGATGGTGGCCGATGGGCTTGAAGAGGTCGAGTGCCTGGCGGTGGTGGATGTGCTGTTCCGCGCCGGTATTGGCGCTGACCTGCTGTCCATCTCTGATTCGCTTGAGGTCACCTCCTCCCACGGCATTCACTTGCGCTGTGACGCCCTGGCCAGCCAGGTTGACCTCGCCAGCTACGCCCTAATGTTCCTACCCGGCGGTATGCCGGGCACGCTGAACCTGGGTGCCAGCGCCCTGGTCACTGACGAGGTGCGCCGTCGTAGCGCCGCAGGCCAGCCCCTAGCCGCTATCTGCGCCGCCCCTTCTATCCTGGCTGAGCATGGCGCTCTGCAGGCCCGCCACGCTACCGCCAACCCCGGCTTCATGGATGCTATTGCCGCAGGTGGGGCGCTTATGAGTGAGGCTGCGGTGGTGCGTGACGCTAACTTGATCACTTCGCGTGGCATGGGCACCGCCACTGAGCTGGGTTTTGAGATTATTCGCTTGCTTTTGGGCGACGACGCCGAGCAGGTGGTGGCCAGCGTCAAGCAGGGCATCGTCTACCAGCGCTAACGCCTGTTCGCATCAGTACGCATAGCTAGCGTCACCACGGGCGCAGCTCAGCATCACCGTGCGTGCAGCTCAGCGTCACCGTGCGCACAGTGCCAGCCTCACCATCTGATCGTCACCACGGGCGCAGCTCAGAGTCACCACGGGCATCCTGACAAACTTAGGTTTTTACCTGGGCGTCAAGAATGCTAGGCTTACCGCGTGCAGAACGTATCCATGATCCGTGCTTGGTGGTGGCTACCTTAACGGGTGAGCCACTTTCGTGATGCGTTTTAAGTTTTAAGGCTCGCCCTCGCGGCGAGCCTTTTACGTTCCGGCTCGCCGCAGGCAAGAAGGAATGTTATGGCTAATACCCCAACGGTTTTCACCCGCCCGGTTAAATACCATGCCGACGGCGGCGCGCTACTAGCCCACCTAGCCCAGCTAGGTTTGGTTGACACTGTCCAGGACGGCTCTCGCCCCACTAACACGGTGCTACTAGAAAGCGCTGATATTGCCTCAAAACAGCACCTGACCACTATCGCGGTGTTGGCTGCTAGCGCCCAGATCACCTGCACGGGCGACACCGTCACCCTTAAAGCCCTGGATACTACCGACGGCCCCCAGGCACTTAAGGCTGTGGCCCAGTACCTCAGCTCTGCCGTCACCCGTCAAAGCGACAGCGAGCTGGTTTTGCACCTGCCTAGCGTGGCTGAAGATAGCGCTGAGGAGCACGCCCGCCTGCGTGAGCGCTCCACCATGGAGCCGCTGCGGATCCTGACTGACCAGGTGGTGGCGCACCCGCACCTGCCGCTGGTGGCCGGGGCGGTGGCTTTTGATTATCTGGGCACTTACGAGTCCCTGCCGTCGGTTGCCGACGGCGCCAACACCTGCCCCGATTACCTGTTCTTTAACGCCCGCATCATTTTGGTGGTGGATCACCCCAGCGGCTCCTGCCAGCTAGTTGGTGCCTCGCTCGACGCCGCCCAGTTAAGTGCCCAGATGGATGCGCTAGAGGCGGCCATTAATGAGCTGCCCGCCCAGGCACAGCAGGCAGCAGCCCAGGTCACCCCGGCGGCGTCGGCCCCAGCAGAGCAAGCCGCACCGGCCACACCAGCCCAGGCTGCACCTGCCCAGCAAACCACCCTGACGGCGTCGGCCCAGCAGGCAGCATCCCCCGAAGCCCAGGCCACTCCGGCGGCGTCGGCCCAGCAGGCGGCTGAGGACACCATTACCGCCTACCCCACCATGAGCGACGCGGACTTTTGCGAGCTGGTGGCCAAAATGCAGCAGCATATCGCCATTGGTGACGCCTACCAGGTGGTGCCCAGCCGTGGCTTTGTGATCGACTGCCCCCAGCCCCTGCAAACCTACCGCTACCTGCACGACGCTGACCCCAGCCCCTACATGTTCTATATCGCCACCGACGATTTTGAACTCTTTGGGGCCTCCCCCGAGTCCTCACTGCTACACAGCGCCAAAACCGGCCAGGTGGCTATCCGCCCCATCGCCGGCACCCGCCCACGCGGCTTCGCCCCCGATGGCAGCATTGACCACGAGCTAGACATCCGCCTGGAGCTGGAGCTACGCAGCGACGCCAAGGAAGTAGCCGAGCACGTGATGCTGGTAGACCTGGCCCGCAACGACGTGGCCCGCATCAGCGCCCCGGGCACACGCAAAGTCACCCAGCTGCTGCGTGTAGACCGCTACTCGCGAGTAATGCACCTGGTCAGCGAGGTTACCGGCCAGCTGGCCAGTGACCTGCACCCGCTGGATGCTTTCCGCGCCTCCATGACCATGGGCACGCTCACCGGCGCCCCCAAGCTGCGTGCAGCCGAGCTGATCCGCCAATATGAGGGCACCCGCCGCGGCTCTTACGGCGGCGCGGTGGGTTATCTGCGTGGCGACGGCGAGCTCGACACCTGCATTGTGATCCGCTCCGCCTTCGCGCGCGGCGGCAAGGCAATTGTGCAGGCCGGCGCGGGCGTGGTCAGCGATTCCGTGCCTCAGCGTGAAGCTGACGAGACCGCCCACAAGGCCTCTAACGTGCTGCGTGCAATTGCCGCCGCCCAAGGCAAAACCCTGCGTATTGAACGCAACCTAGTTAGCAAGGAGGCCTGAGCCATGCGCGTAGTTTTCCTAGATAACCGCGATTCATTCGTCTACAACCTGGTGGATTTGTGTACTTCACGCGGCGCCCAGGTGGATGTTTACCGCAACACCACCCCCCTATCTGTGCTCACCGCCGCCCTGGAGCCCACCGAGGCTGAGAAAGCCGCTGGTCAGCGTCCGCTGCTGATCACCTCCCCCGGCCCGGGCCACCCGCGTGAAGCCGGGTGCCTAATGGAGCTAACCGCCTACGCTCTTGAGCAGCGCATCCCCACCCTGGGGATTTGCTTGGGTTACCAGGCTTTAGTGGAGGCTTGCGGCGGGCAGGTGGCGCCGGTGGGCCCAACCCATGGGCGCACCGACCGGGTGCTGGTAACTAAAGCTGGCGCCGAGTTTGCCCCGCTGGCCCCCTGCGTGATTGCGCCCCGCAGCGGCGAGCAGGCCCCCTACGGCTGGATTGATGTGGCCCGCTACCACTCTTTGGGCTCGCGTGAGCTCCCCGCGCAGCTGGTTTCTTTGGCTCATTCGCGCGACGACGTGGTTATGGCCCTGCGTCACGCCAGCGCCCCCGCCGTGGGTTTGCAGTTCCACCCTGAATCTATCCTCACCCCCGCCGGGCCCACCCTAATCAGTGCCCTGTTCACGTTCTTAACCCAAGAGGCGTAAGCGGCAACCCGCTAAACGCCGGCCGCTTAAGCCGGGTGCTCAAGCACCCAGGCTTGAGCGGCCGCCCAAAAAGCTGAATACCAATTTTTTAAGGAGTAACCATGAGCCAAGCCGCCGCCACCCTACGTGAGGCGCTAAACGGCGTCGTCCTAAGCCAAAGCCAAGCCGTGGAAGTATTTGCGGCCATCACCAACGGCGAGTTTAACGAGATCGAAATTGCGGCCTTCCTAGGCGCCCTGCACGCACGCGGCGAAGACCCGGCGGAAATTGCCGCCGCCGCCCAGGCTTTCCGCGCCGCCGCCGTGAACTTCCCCTACCCCAAGGGCCAGGGCGGCCTAGTGGATGTGGTGGGCACCGGCGGTGACCGTGCGGGCACAATCAACATCTCCACCGCCAGTGCGCTGGTGGCCGCCAGCCTGGGGGTGAAGGTAGCTAAGCACGGCAACCGCGCCGTCTCCTCCCGCTCGGGCGCCGCCGACCTGGTAGAAACCCTAGGCATTCCGCTGGATCTATCCCCCCAGGCCAGCGTGCAGCTGTTGGAAAGCACCGGGTTCTGCTTCCTGTTCGCCCAGAAATACCACCCGGCTATGCGCTATGTGGCGCCCGTGCGCGCGGCCCTGAAAAACCCCACCGTTTTCAACCTGATCGGCCCGCTAGTTAACCCCGCCCCGCTCAGCGCCCAGGTGCTTGGGGTGGGTAACCCGGCCCTGCTAGACGACATGGCTAGCGCCCTGGCCAGCGCCAATCTAGACCACGCCCTGGTGGTGCACGGCTCGGGCCTAGACGAGATCGCCCTGCACGGCCCCACCCAGGTGCGTGAGCTACGCGGAGCGGAAATCACCGCCTATGAGCTCACCCCCGCCCAGCTGGGCCTGGGCACCTACACGGTGGCTGACCTGGTTGGTGGCGACGCTAGCGTTAACGCCCAGCTAATTCGCGCCGTGTTCGACGGCGCAGGTCAAGCCGCCCACCGCGACGCCATCGCCGCCAGCGCCGCAGCCGTACTGTACGTAACCGGCAAGGCAGACACCCTCGCCCAGGGTGTACAAACCGCGCTGGAAGCCATCGCCAACGGCACGGTAGCCAGCCACCTAGATAAGATCGTCACGCAGGCACGTGAGCTAAGCGCCTAAGCGCCTGGGCCGTATTTAAGAGAGGTAAATCGATGAGTCAGCGTCAAGTACGCACACCTATTGCCGACCGTCTACGGCAAACCGGCACCGTTCTAGACTCGCTGGTAGAGGCCCGCAAAGCCCGCCTACCTGAGCTTTATGAGCGCTATGGGCATCTAGAGGCCGCTACCATGGAGCGTTCGCAGCGTTCTTTTGAGGCTGCCCTGCGCACCCGCACTTTGGGTGAAGACGGCCAGCTGCACCCGCGCGCCGGCGGCCCGGCCCTGATCATGGAATGTAAGGCCGCCAGCCCCACCCTGGGCACAATCGTCTCTGATGGTTACAGCCCTGCCGCCTTGGCCCAGGCTTATGCGCCCGTGGCCGCCGCCATCAGCGTACTGACCGAGCCCGACCGTTTTAACGGCGACCTGGCTGATGTGACCGCCGTGTCTAAGGCTGTGCGCCAGCCGGTGCTGGATAAGGACTTCATCATTGACCCCATCCAGGTGATTGCTGCCCGCCACCACGGCGCTGACGCCATCTTGCTGATGCTCTCAGTGCTAGATGACCAGGCCTACACGCAGCTAGCGGCCCTGGCCGCCCAGCTGGGTTTGGATGTGCTCACTGAGGTTGATGAGGCTGAGCAGATGGAGCGCGCCGCCGCCCTAGGCGCCCGCATTATCGGCATTAACAACCGTGACCTGCGCACCTTGGAAACTGACCTGCACCGCACTGCCGCCTTGGCGCCCCTGGCCCCGCGTGGCGTGGTGCTGGTGGGTGAGTCTGGGGTGCATGAGCGCGCCGACGTCGAACTGCTGGCCCCCTACGTGGATGCGGTGCTGGTGGGATCGGCTCTTTCTGGCGCTGATGACCCGGCCGCCGCCGCCCAGGAGCTTTCCGCTGGCCAGCCCACTACTGGCGCGGCTGGTTTAGATGCCCACGCCCAGTCCATTGACTGGCACCCCTACTCCTCTAAACGTCTTGGCGCGGGCACCCTGGACGCGGATGCGCACACCCGCATCAGCCCCTACTTTGGCGAGTTCGGTGGCCAATATGTGCCTGAGCTGCTGATTCCTGCCCTAGACCAGCTTGAGCAGGCTTTCCTTGAGGCGGTAGATGACCCGAGCTTCATCGCTGAGATCAACGATCTTTTGCACAACTACCTGGGCCGTCCCACCCCGGTTACGCAGCTGCGTAACCTGCCACTAGGCGGCGGCGCACGCATCCTGCTTAAGCGTGAAGACCTGGTGCACGGCGGCGCTCACAAGGGCAACCAGGTTCTGGGCCAGGCTCTGCTGGCTAAGCGCATGGGTAAAACTCGCGTGATTGCTGAGACCGGCGCCGGCCAGCATGGCACCGCCACCGCCATGGTGTGTGCGCTGCTGGGGCTCGAATGCACCATTTACATGGGCGCCACCGACGTGGTACGCCAGGCCCCCAATGTGGAGCGTATGGAGCTGATGGGGGCTAAGGTTGTGCCCGTAACCGCTGGTAGCGGCACCCTTAAGGACGCCGTCAACGAGGCTCTACGTGACTGGACCGCCACTTTCGCCACCAGCCACTACCTGCTGGGTACGGCTGCCGGCCCGCACCCCTTCCCCACCATGGTGCGAGAATTCCACCGCATTATTTCCACCGAGGCACGCGCCCAAACTTTGGCGCGCCTTGGCCGCCTACCTGACGCGGTGGTGGCTTGCGTGG
>ERZ773007.458-NODE-458-length-20571-cov-4.216465_pt1 | contig 20571 bp, 14 predicted proteins | sample MGYA00580665_ERZ773007 | MGnify/ENA primary metagenome ERZ773007 (study PRJEB29015, sample SAMEA2738122) | human oral metagenome | biome: human oral; feature: human-associated habitat; material: saliva | place: China | collected 2167 ... | reverse complement strand
GAGATCGTCTTCCCCGCCGCGATTCTTCAGCCCCCCTTCTTCGACCCGCAGGCCGACGACGCCGTGAACTACGCGGGGATCGGCGCTGTCATCGGCCATGAGATCGGCCACGGCTTCGATGACCAGGGCTCCACCTTCGACGGCACCGGAAAGGTCAGCGACTGGTGGACCCAGGAGGACCGGGAGGCCTTCACCGAGCGCACGAGCGCGCTCATCAGCCAGTACGACGCCTACACGCCCGAGGTCGTCGTCGCCAAGCACCGGGAGGCGGGCACGGCGCAGGAGGAGATCCCGCACGTCAACGGCGCTTTGACCATCGGGGAGAACATTGGTGACCTGGGTGGCCTGGGCATCGCCCTGAAGGCCTACTCCCTGGCTCTGGCCGACGCCGGCATCCCCTCAGTGGATGAGGCTCCTGTCATCGACGGACTCACCGGCCTGCAGCGCTTCTTCTACTCCTGGGCACGGATCTGGCGCTCCAAGAGCCGCCCGGACTACGCCGAGCTCCTTCTGACCGTCGACCCGCACTCGCCGGCGGAGTTCCGTTGTAACGGAATCGTGCGCAATGTGGATGCCTTCTACAAGGCCTTCGCAGTGGATTCCGACGACGCCTTGTGGTTGTCACCAAACGAGCGGGTCTCTATTTGGTAAACGGCCCGGTCGCTCGGATTCAAGCCCCAGGACCCGAAACTCGTTGCCCTACTTAGAAGAATCCACAACTACTCCCGACTGAGGTCGATACCTCATTCACAAAAAAACGTAGAACCTCACCCTGAGGAACGCTAGGGTGGGGACAACGCGGTGACACCCCGACTCACCGGTTGCCACCTATCCCCCTATATCTAGGAGTACTCATGCGTCTCGGACGCCCCCTGGCCGCCGCGAGCGTGATGGCCGCCGCCATCGGCGCCTCCCTTGCCGCCTCCCCCGCCCTGGCCGGCGACTCCCTCGCCTTCAAGTTCGCCGAGGACCAGCAGGTCATCGTCAACCCCTCGGACACCGCCTTCTCGGTGTCGGGCACCGGCTGCACCGGCAAGGACGCGGCTGTCGGCATCGCCCTCCACACCTCGAAGGGCGAGATGTCCACCATCGTGAAGGCCACCCCCGACGCCGAGGGCAACTGGTCCACCACGCTGAACATCCCCGAGCTGGTCAAGTCCACTGGCGCTGAGGCCAAGACGGACGGCTCGGACGACGGCTGGTCCCTCGTGGCCGGCTGTGTCTCCTACGGCGAGGAGAGGGGCCAGGACCAGCAGGGCATCGCCTTCGACGACACCGACGTGGACGGCACCTACAAGATCACCACCGACGAGAACGGCGCTCAGAAGATCACGGTGGACGTCAAGGGCTTCTCCCCCAAGGAGAAGGTCACCCTCACCCTGGTCAGCAAGACCGACTCCTCCAAGACCTACCCCGTCGGCACGCTGACGGCTGACGACAACGGCAACGTCACGGGCGAGCTTCCCGCACCCTCGAACGTGGATGACGGCGAGTACACGCTGACCATCGAGGGCGACCGCTACGGCGAGGGCGGCAGCAGCACCAAGACCGTCGTCGCCAAGGGCGGCTCCCTCGACCTCGTGGAGAACGGTGACAACGGCATCACCGGCAACGGTGGCGCCACCGCCAACCCGACCGCTCCCGCCACCAACGGCAGCGTGAACGTCCCGGCCAGCACCGAGGCCACCCCGGCGGCCTCCTCCCCCACCTCGGGCAAGCCCCTGGCCCAGACCGGTGCCAACGGCCTGCTCTTCGGCGGCATTGCCGCGGCCCTCGTGGTCATCGGTGGCGGCGCCCTCATCGTGCGTCGCCGCAAGGCCTGATCGCATTCTCCCAGCCTGACTGGGAACACGTCCCGCCGGGGAGACAGCACCGCCACGTGCTGCCTCCCCGGCGGCTTCCTCCTCCCCCGCAGCCCTCATACGGCGCGCACGACCGCGCCTGACGACGCAGCGCCACCCCGAAGTGGACACTGAGACCATGGACTCCACCTCCAACGACGAGCACAACGCAGACCCCTCTGCCGCTCCGGCCGGCACCGGGGACCCCACCGATGCCGTCTCCCCCCGGTCCCTGCGGCACCGTCGAGGCGGAGTCAGCCATGGCATCAGGCGCTGGTCGAGGCGGCGCAGGATCGTCGTCGGCCTGATTGCCGCAGTCATGACGGCCGCTCTGGCACTGGGCACGGACGTGGCCGTCCTGGCACATCGCCCCGCACGCGTCGATATCGCCATGCCCTCCACCTCCTCCCCGACGGCCGGCGAGACCTGGCTGATCCTGGGAACCGACTCGCGCGCCACCGTGCCGGGAGACCAGAGCCGCTACGGAACCACTCAGGAGGTGGAAGGCTCCCGTGCCGACGTCATCGCCCTGGTACGCCCTTCCCAGGAAGGACTCATCGTCATCACCCTTCCCCGGGACCTGACCATCAACAGCAAGGGCATGGAGCTGGACCGCCTGGCCACCACCTACGTCCCGGGACCGCAGAACACGGTCAACGCCCTGTGCACCGGCCTGGGAATCCCCACCACGCATCTGGTGACCATCGACATGGCTCAGTTCGCCACCATCATCGACTCCCTGGGAGGCGTTGAGGTGGACATCCCCGAGCCGGTTCGAGACGCCTACACCGGTCTGAACCTCACCTCCGCAGGCCACCACCGTCTCAGTGGGATCGACGCCCTGGCCCTTGTCCGCTCACGGCACCCGGAGATCCTGCGCGACGGCAGCTGGGTGGCCATGAGCCAGGCCGACGGCGCCCAACGCCGCAGCCAGTCCACGGCCACCGTCATGCAGGCCGTACTGTCCGCCATCGGGCAGAGGGCCAGTAACCCCATCTCGCTCCATCAGCTGGCGCACACCATGGCCGGGAACATCACCCTGGACTCAGGTACCGGGCTCGCAGACCTGGTCTCACTGGGACGTAGCGCCTCCAAAGCCGGACGGGCCGGAACCACGACGGTCATCGACCTTCCGACGGGACCTCGGGATGAGTCGATCATCGTCTCCCCCAACCAGGAGTCGCGCGATCTGCTGGCCGGCTACGGGTACACGCCCAAAACCTGTCGGCCAGCGGGCGCCTAGTCACTCATCGGAGAGACCCCGAGGGTTTCCCGCCATATCAGCCTTTCGTCGCCCTTCTCACACGACCACCCCACATTTTCACGTGAGCGAGGACACTCCCACATGTGGCTGGTATCACCTCAGAGACCCACGCCCTCGCCCTATTCATCGTTACGGTAGATAACGAGTCGACGAAGAATCGGATCGCCGGCAACCATCGTTCCCCCGTCAGACCTAGGAGGACACATGCGTCTTGGACGCCCCTTGGCCGCAGCCAGCGCGGTGGCCGCAATGACTGGAGCCTCGCTCATTGCCTCCCCCGTTCTCGCCAACAGCTCCAACAGCAACAGCTCGAGCACCCCCAGCAGCACCGCCGAGGCCACCACGCCCCCCGGCAAACCTGCTCAGCCCAGCCCGGCTCCCAGCAAGACCGGCGAGGCCACTCCGGCCCCCGGCAAGACCAGCGAGGGCAGCAGCTTCAAGATCACCCAGGAGAAGACCTTCGTCTCCGCCAGCACCAACACGTCCTTCACTGTCTCGGGAACCGGCTGCACCGGGAAGCAGGCCACCGTCGGCATCGCGCTGTACGCACCTGACGGCTCCGTTTCCGACGTCGTCAAGACCGAGGCGGCTGCGGACGGCAGTTGGACCTCCGACCTCGACCTGGCGGCGCTCATCAAGTCCATCGGCACAACCACCGCCACCACCACTGACGGGTGGACCATTGGCGCTGGCTGCATGACCTACGGTGACAAGACTGAGATGACCCAGGTCACCAAGCAGCAGCAGACGCAGATCTACTTCGACGACACGCGTATCTCCGGCTCCTACGAGGTCTCCGCCCGCACGGAGAGCCAGTCCCAGACCTTCACCTTCCACGCCCAGGGCTTCTACGCCAGCGAGAAGGTCACGGTCCTCCTCAGGAGCAAGAGCGACTCCAGCGTCAGCTACACCCTTGGTGAGCTGACGGTTGACGCCAACGGTAACCTCACGGGCAACCTGCCCGCTCCCACTGACGCCCCCGACGGGGAGTACGTCCTGGTACTGACCGGCTCTCACCACAGCGAGACGGCCACCAGCCAGACCGTCACCACGGTCTCCCAGCACACCTTCACCATCGCGAGCTCCGAGCGCTCTACCACCGAGACCGAGACCTCCGAGCAGAAGACCACCGAGAACAACGGCGGTGGTGACAAGACCACGGAGCAGAAGACCACGGAGCGTTCCACCTCCGAGCGTCAGAACTCGGAGCAGAACACCACTGAGCGTTCCACCTCCGAGCGTCAGAGCACTGAGCAGAAGACCAGTGAGCAGAACACCACTGAGCGCTCGGCTTCTGAGAACAACAGTGGCGGCAACAAGCAGGCCGGCGGTGACAAGACCACCGAGCAGAAGGCCAGCGAGAAGAAGACCACCGAGAACAACGGTGGCGGCAACAACGGCGGAAGCAACAGCAATGCCAATGCCGGCAGCGACAAGCAGGCCGGTGGAGACAAGCAGGCCAAGGCCGGTGACAACAAGGCTGGGGCCGACAAGGGCAACAACCTGAGCTCGAACGCCAAGGACTCCTCCTCGGAGAACCGGGCCGGCGGTGAGACCACCAAGGACAGCGACGGATCCCTGGCCCGTACGGGTGCCAACGGCCTGCTCTTCGGCGGGATCGCCGCGTTCCTGGTCGTGGCTGGAGGCGCCGCCCTGGTGCTGCGTCGCCGCAACAAGGCCTGAGCCGCATCTGACCTGATCCGCTGACGTTCCCGCTTCCATGGGAACAGCGTCGCTGCCGGGGGACGACACGCCACGTGTCGTCCCCCGGCATCGTCGTGCCGTACCTCAGGCACTGCCAGGGTCGAACGGAAGGTGAGACAATCGCCCGGCGCGCCCCCATGGGCCGCGCATCCCTCTCAGACAGGAGTTCTTATGCCCGGTCAGAACCTGACTCGTCTTGAGGCCGCCGAGCGCAGCGCAACCGTACGGACCCAGAGCTATGACGTCGTCCTCGATCTCACGCGCGGCGAGACGGTCTTCGGCTCCACCACCACGGTGCGGTTCACGGCCACCCCGGGTTCCTCCACCTTCATCGACCTCGTCGCACCGACTGTCCGCTCCGTCACGCTCAACGGCGCCCCTCTTGCCCCCGCCGAGGTCTATGCGGACTCACGTATCGCGCTGAAGGATCTGGCCGCGGACAATGAGCTGGTCGTCGTCGCCGACTGCGCCTACATGCACACCGGAGAGGGGCTGCACCGCTTCACCGACCCGGCCGACGGCGAGACCTATCTCTACAGCCAGTTCGAGGTCCCCGACTCCCGGCGGGTGTTCGCCGTCTTCGAGCAGCCCGATCTCAAGGCCTCCTTCACCTTCACCGTCACCGCGCCGTCAAGCTGGACGGTGCTGTCCAACTCCCCTACTCCTGAACCGGCTCCCACCAAGGCCTCCGACGGCTCAGGGGATGCCCACACCTTCGCCTTCGCCCCCACCGAGCCCATGAGCTCCTACGTCACGGCCATCGTCGCCGGACCCTATGTCGGTGCGACCGACGAGTACGTCGCCGGAGACGGACGCGTCGTGCCCCTGGGGGTCTACTGCCGAAAGAGCCTGGTCGAGCACATGGACTCAGAGGAGATCCTGGACCTGACCAAGAGGGGCTTCGCCTACTACGAGGACCTGTTCGCCACCCCCTACGCCTTCACGAAATACGACCAGATCTTCGTTCCCGAGTTCAACGCCGGAGCGATGGAGAACGCCGGCTGCGTCACCCACCGCGACGACTACATCTTCCGCTCCAGGCCCGTCGAGGCCCGCGTGGAGCGGCGAGCCGTGACGATCCTGCACGAGCTGGCCCATATGTGGTTCGGGGACATGGTCACCATGACCTGGTGGAACGACCTGTGGCTCAACGAGTCCTTCGCCGAGTACACCTCCACCCTGGCCACCGCCGAGATCACCCGCTGGAACCAGGCCTGGACGACCTTCCAGACCCTGGAGAAGGGGTGGGCCTACAACCAGGATCAGCTGTCCTCCACCCACCCCGTGGCCGCGGAGATCCACGACCTGCACGACGTCGAGGTCAACTTCGACGGCATCACCTACGCCAAGGGGGCCTCGGTCCTGGCCGCGCTCGTGGGATACGTGGGCCGGGAGAACTTCTTCGCCGGCATCCAGCGCTACCTGGCGGCGCACGCCTATGCCAACGCCGAGCTGAGCGACCTGCTCCGTGAGCTGGAGGCGGTCTCGGGCCGAGACCTGAGTACCTGGACCCGCCTGTGGCTCCAGGAGGCCGGTGTGACGACCCTGCGCACGCAACTGGCCACCGACGCCGACGGCCTCATCACCCAGGCGGCCGTCCGCCAGGAGATCCCCGCCGACTCACCGGCCTCGCTGCGCCCACACCGGGTGGCGATCGGCTGCTACAACCTGACCGGCCAGGGAGCCGAGGCGCGCCTGGAGCGCACCAACCGCATCGAGCTCGATGTCGACGGCGAGCTGACCGAGGTTCCCGAGCTGGTCGGCGCCAAGCGGGCGGATGTCCTCGTCCTCAATGACGACGACCTCACCTACGCCAAGGTCCGCCTCGATGAGGACTCACTGTCCTTCGGCCTCGAGCACATCGAGGCCTTCACCGACTCCCTGCCGCGCTCGATCGTCCTGGCCTCGGCCTGGGACATGGTGCGCGACGGCGAGCTCGCCGCCTCCCGTTTCCTCGACGCTGCCCTGCGGGCGCTGGGCGTGGAGGAGCATTCCTCGGTCATCCAGGGACTGCTGGGACGTATCACCACCTGCCTGTCCGGTTTCCTGCCCCCGGCCGTACGCCGCGACCTCGCCCCGGGCACCGCCGACCGGCTGCTGGGGCTGGCGCGGGCGGCCCAGCCCGGCAGCGACAAGCAGCTCCAGCTGGTCCGGGCCCTGGCCGCTCACGCCGTCACCGATGAGCAGCTCGACGTCGTCGCCGGGCTTGTGGAGGGGAGCCAGGCTCTGGGCGGTCTCGACGTCGACCAGGACCTGCGCTGGGACCTGCTGATCGGCCTGGTGGCCGCCGGCCGCAGCGGGGAGGAGCAGATCCGCGCTGAGGAGGCCCGGGACCGCACGACCACGGGACGCGAGCGCGCCGCCGAGGCCCGGGCGTCGATTCCGACCCCGGAGGCGAAGCAGGCCACCTGGCGGGCCCTCGTCGACGACGCCTCCATGCCCAATGAGACCCAGGTGCGCGTCCTGCGGGGCCTGACCAATGTCGAGCGCCACCCCGAGCTGCTGGCTCCCTTCGTGGGGGCGTATGTGGAGGCCATCGACTCCGTGTGGTCCTCGCGCACCTTCCACATGGCCGAGAACCTGCTGACGGGCCTGTGGTCCTGTGCCACGGTGGGCCTTGCGGGCGCTGACGACCCTGCCGCCGCCCTGACGGGATGGTTGGAGTCCCACGCCCAGGCTCCGGCCGCACTGCGGCGGATCGTGCGAGAGAACCTCGACGACACGCTGCGCGTGGCCAGAGCGCAGGCCGCTGAGGCCCGGAGCGTCCAGTAGCCGCCTCGGGTCCCGGTCCGGGGCGCGACCCGGACCGGGACCCGACGACACCATGAGTTGGGGCCGAGCGCATGATGCGCTCGGCCCCAACTCGTGAGGTGCCGGCCCCGACATCCCGACACCCGAATCTCTCAACGCCCAGACGACTCCGCGGCCTTCTTGCCCGTGGACGTGGCGGCGGCGGCCTGCGCGGCGGCGAAGGCGTCGACGTCGTCGTCCTCACGCCCAGGGGTCTTGAAGTCGAACTTGACGATGAGGAACCTGAAGAGGAAGTAGTAGATGACGGCATAGACCAGCCCCATGATGACGATCATGAGCGGTCCGCGGACCACACCACCGGAGAGCTCGGCGGACTTGCCGAAGTTGAGCAGGTAGTCGATCGCTCCGGCGGAGAAGGCGAAGCCGTCCTTCGCGCCCAGGAGGTTGGCGATGGCCAGGGAGGAACCTGTCAGCACCGCGTGGACGGCGTAGATCGGGAAGGCCACGTAGGCGAAGGCGTACTCGAGGGGCTCGGTGATGCCGGTGATGAAGGCGGTCAGGGCCACCGAGACCATGAGGGCGCCGGTCGCCTTGCGCTTGGCTGGTTTGGCGGTGTGCCAGATGGCCAGTGCGGCGGCGGGCAGCGCGAACATCATGATCGGGAAGAAGCCGGTCGTGAAGCCCCCGGTCCAGGAGTTCGAGCCGTCCACACCCTGGAAGAAGCAGGTGATGTCACCGTGCGCCGTATCCCCGGAGGCCGTCTGGCAGGAGCCGAGTTGGAACCAGGGCACGGAGTTGAGCAGGTGGTGCAGGCCGAAGGGGATGAGCAGGCGGTTGACGGTACCGAAGACGAAGACCGCCAGGGCTCCGGCGATGCCCTTGGAGTTCCCGGCGTTGATGAGCCAGCCGCCGAGCTGTTCGTTGATGAGCCAGTTGAAGGCCGGGTAGAGAGCCGACATCACCAGGGCGATGACAAGCGCAGCGCCGGAGGTGACGATGGGGACGAAGCGGCGTCCGCCGAAGAAGGCCAGCCAGTCGGGCAGCTTGACGCGGTAGTAGCGCTGCCATAGCAGGGCGGCGGCGACGCCGATGACGATGCCGCCCAGCACCCCGTAGTTGATGGGCGTCTGAGTGGGGATGTCACAGAGCTTGATTCCCTGGTTCCAGGGGCCGACCTGTGCGATCTTCCCCGTGGCGGGATCGAAGGAGTGGAGGCAGTCGAGGGCCTCCTTGCTCAGGGGCGCGGGCTTGCCCATGATGATGGGGGACATGGTCCAGGTGACGGCGCGGTAGACGAGGAAGCCGAACAGCGCGGCCACCCCGGTGGAGCCATCGGCCTTCTTGGCGAATCCCACGGCGACGCCAACGGCGAAGATGAGGGGCAGGTTATCGAAGACCGCCCCACCGGCCGCACTGAAGATGTCTGCGACGGGCTGCAGCCAGGACGCCTTCGCGGCGAGCCCCTCGGCCCCCAGCATGTCCGCCTGCCCCAGACGCAGCAGCAGACCCGCTGCCGGGAGCGTGGCGATGGGCAGCATCAGGGATCTCCCCAGACGCTGGGCGAGGGCGAAGGCACCGCCCGTCTTCTTCTTGACTGACATGAGTGTTCTCCAGTTCAGGATCGCGCGGCAGCACTGCCGCGTCAGAGATAGCCACCGTGACGGTGGTAGTCGGGACGGATCGACACCGAACACGTCTGGACCAGTGACACCAGAAAAACCGATAGAACCTTCAATGTCAAGCGCGGGGCACACTCGTCAGCCATAATGATATGAAAGTCGATGCGACACAGCGGAAGCAGCGGTCGTAGCCATCCCCCACGCCCTGGCTGCGTCCACCCACTGTCAACCAGGGGAGTCCCATGCCCAAGAACGCAGGCAAGAAGCCGGCAAAGTACGTCATCGTGCGCAATCACCTGCTGGACCTGGTCAGGAACGGGCTCGCCAACGGCAGCCCAGTGCCCTCCGAGCGCGAGCTGTGCGAGCAGTTCGAGGTCTCCCGCATGACCGTGCGCCAAGCCATCGACACCCTCGTCGTCGACGGCGTCCTGGAGCGCCACCAGGGCAAGGGAACCTTCGTGGCGCCCCCGAAGCTCGACCTGCAGGTCCGACTGACCTCCTTCACCCAGGAGATGCAGCGGCGCGGGATGGAGCCCGGCGTCGTCATGCTACAGGCCGAGACCGTCGCCTCCGATGAGACCGTGGCGGAGGCGCTCGAGCTCGAGGTCGGGGCCGAGGTCCACCACCTGCGTCGCCTGCTGACCGCCAACGCCATCCCCATGGCGATCGAGGAGAACTGGATTCCCGCTGCGCTTCTGCCCAACCTGCTGCGCACCAGCCCGAACTTCTCGGTCTACGCCGAGCTGACCCGCGCCGACCTGGCGCCGCAGTGGGGTGAGGACATGATCGAGGCCCACGCGGCCACGGCCCAGGAGGCAGCGCTGCTCTCCGTCCAGGAGGGCGCCCCGACCCTGGACATCACCCGGCGCACCTTCCACGAGCACTGCGCCATCGACTACTCGCGCACCTTGTTCCGCGCTGACCGCTACACCCTGTGGGTCCCGGTGGCCGCCCCCAAACCCGCCTTCCGCCCGGACCGCTCGTCGTCTTGAGGGGCTGACCCAGGTCGGTACTGGACAACCTCCGGGCGGCCTGTACCATGGGGTACTGGTATGGACCATTAGTCCGGTACCGGCGAAGGTGCCGCACCTGACTGCACCTGCCCATGTCCTGACGCCTCATCTCGGCACCATCACCCACTGAGCCCGGCAAGCAGCCGGGCAGACCCAGGAGGAACCCATGTCTCAGGCACAGAGCATCGTCGACGCCCTCGGAGGATTCGACAACATCGTGGAGATCGAACCCTGCATCACGCGGCTGCGCTGCGAGCTGGAGGACGGTTCCCTCGTGGACGAGCCGGCCCTGAAGACCGCGGGAGCACACGGTGTCGTCAAGCTCGGCGACATCGTGCAGGTCGTGGTCGGCCCCAACGCGGACACCATCGCGGAGGACATCGAGGACCTGCGGTGAGCCTGACCGTCCAGTCGCCGGTATCCGGCGTCGTCGTCGCTCTCAGTGACGTTCCCGACCCCGTCTTCTCCGGCAAGATCGTCGGCCCTGGTGTGGCCATCACCCCGGACACCGCTGACGGGGGCGAGGTCGGCGCCCTGGCACCGATCAGCGGAACCATCACGAAGATCCATCCCCACGCCTACGTCATCACCAACGACGACGGCCACAGCGTCCTGGTCCATCTGGGGCTGGACACCGTGAGTCTGGGGGGCAAGGGCTTCACCCTCCTGGCCAGTGAGGGAGACACCATCGATGCGGGCAGCCCCGTCATCAGCTGGTCGCCGGCTCAGATCGAGGCCGGCGGACTCAACCCGATCGTCCCCGTCATCGCCCTGGAGGGTGATGAGACTGATCTGGAGCCTGTATCACCAGGCCGCATGACGGCAGCCGGCGACACGCTCATGACCTGGGCGTAGACCCGAACGCGCGCCCGGTCTCATCGGACCTCGACCGCTTAGTGTGTGGCCCCGGCCGTCATCGTGACGGCCGGGGCCACGGCGTCTCAGCACGTCGCCCGCCTCAGGCCCGTCTGCAGCCCAGTGGGCGCGGAGCCTGTGGTGGCATCAGTCCCGAGAAGCCATCTCGTCGCGCACGACGCTCAGCAGGCTGCCCAGGCGCGCGTTCTCGGGCAGGTCGTCGACCAGGACGACCTCTCCCGCGCCGTCGGCCAGAGGAATCCGCCAGTTGGGGTACTCCTGGTCGGTGCCGGGCTGGTTCTGAGCGCGTCGCTCCCCCACGCCGTCGACCAGGGCGACGCCGACCAGCACCGAGGGGGTGCGCACCACGTAGCGGTGCAGGGCCTCGACGACCTGACGCTCGGTGGGGGCATCCCCCAGCAGGCCGTGCTCGCGCAACCGGGAGGTCATCCGGTCGCGTTCGATGCGCGCCTCGGTGCGCACCTGCTCGACCGGCTCGGTGAGCAGGCCGAGACGCTCACGCAGATCAACGTGCTCGTCAGCCAGGTAGCCGGCAGTCGGGGGAAGATCGTGGGTGTTGACCGTGGACAGGGCGAGCCGGCGGTAGTCCTGGGGCTGGAGGGGCCAGCCGTCGTGCTGCTTCTCGAACCACAGGACACTGGTTCCCAGCACACCGCGGCTGGCCAGGTAGTCGCGCGCCCAGGGCTCCACGGTCCCCAGGTCCTCACCGATGACCACAGCGCCGGCACGGTGAGCCTCCAGCAGGACGACGCCGAGCATGGCCTCGTGGTCGTAGCGCACGTAGGCGCCGTGGTCCGCACCCATGCCCTCGGGGATCCACCACAGGCGGAACAGGCCGATGATGTGGTCCACGCGCAGTGCGCCGGCGTGACGCAGGACCGTGCGCACCATGTCACGCAGAGGGGCGTAGGCGCTGCGCGCCAGGTACTCGGGGTTCCACGGCGGCTGGGACCAGTTCTGGCCCTGCTGGTTGTACATGTCCGGCGGAGCCCCCACGGTGACTCCGGAGGCGAAGGCCTCCGGGTTGGACCACACGTCCGCCCCCTGGGAGTGGACTCCGACGGCGAGGTCGTCCATGATGCCCAGGGCCATCCCCGAGGCCAGGGCCTCGGCCTGCGCGCGAGCCAGCTGCTCGTCGACGATCCACTGCAGCCAGGCGAAGAAGTCGATGCGCTCGGCCAGCTGGTGCGCCTCGTTGGCGACGTAAGCGGAGTCCGCCTCCCGCAGCGTGGCGGGCCAGGTGTCCAGGGTCCCGTGCTTCTCCACCAGCGCGCTCCACAGGGCGAAGCGCTCCAGCCCTTCGCCCTGCTCGGCCCGGAAGCGCTCGAAGTCTCGCTGACGGGAGTAGGAGCGACCGGCGGCGAAGATGACCTCGAGGGCCTCGCGCTTGGCCTTCCACACCGCGTCGCGGTCGATCGGCTCGGCGCTGAGGTCACTGTCCTTGACCTCTTCGAAGGCCCACTGCACCAGCGAGCGCTTGGGGCCGGACAGGCGGGCCACCTCGGGGATGTTCTCCGGCCGGATGTAGAGGGGGTTGACGAAGCGACGTGTCACCGGAAGGTAGGGCGAGTGGGTCATCGGCGCCACCGGCTCAGCCGCGTGCAGCGGGTTGATGAGCAGGAAGTCGGCTCCCTGGTCCCCCAGGAAGGCGGCGAGCTCAGTGAGGTCGTCGGTGTCACCGGTCCCCCATGACCCGCGCGAGCGGGTCGAGTACAGCTGGGTCATGACCCCCCAGCCCCGGTCTCCGAGGGACTCGGGCAGATCGAGGTGGTTGGGGGTGACCGCCAGCGCCGAGGTCACGGTGATGGTCTCCGCCTCGCTGTCGGCGGGCGGCGCGGCATGAGCCCCCTGCGGGGCGGCCTGGTCCGTGGAGCCGGGGCTGACCTCGGCGATGATCCGGTGCCATCCCAGGGGCAGATCGGCTCCGAGGATGAAGGAGGCGCGGCCGCGCTTGACGCCGTCCACCTCACGGGGCACGGTCCAGTCCTCAGTCTGAGTCAGCTCACGGACGTCCCCGTTCTCGAGCTCGACGCGCACCCGCACCTTGGCGCCGTCGGGCACGTAGACGGGGACGGTCGACTCCACACCGCCGCGCGTGACGACCGTGGGGGCAAGCGCCTGCCGCCAGGGGGCGTCCTCGACCTCTCGCAGAGCGCGCCCGATCTCCTCCTCGGAGTTGATGCTCACCCCTAATGCGGCCAGCACGGCCCTGAGAGTGGCGCTTGAGGGTGAGGCAAGGTTGCCGTGATAGTCCCAGTACTCGGTGGAGACACCGTGCGCCTCAGCCAGTTGCTTGAGGCTCTCGGAAGCAGGTAACAGGTCGTCGTTGAACTCGTTCATGTGCGTGGGTCAGCCTTGCGTGAGCAGATGTGCGATGGAGCGCCATGGAGCGGGCGTGGAGCAGGGTTGCGCTCCGCCATCACCCCTGGGGATGGATGGGTCGGATCGGGATGCGGGCGCTAGCAGGACTAGCAGTGTCCAAGTGTGCCCTAGCGGCTGAGGGTTGTGCACGCGCCGCACCGTGTTCTCTGATGTTTTGCTGCAACTGTTTCACCGTGAGGTGCCGGGATGGCGCCACTGCGGATGAGAAGCTCGAGGAAGGTGCGCCCGGGACCACACGGCCGGTCGACGATCGGCAGGCCGGCGGGCAAGGCCGGGGTCCCGTTCTCGACATGAGTCCGAATGAGTCCGAGTACTGTACCGAGTGATGTAAAGTGATGTAAAAGGACAGACAGGTCGCCCGACTCCACGTTGAAGGTGCTGGAGCCGGGCGACCGTGCAGACCGTCCGGGAACCGGGTGATCAGTCAGAGAGCCGCGATCTCTGAGGCGAGGTTGTCCGCCGTGGGCCCCACGACGACCTGGACGACGCGGCCCGAACGCACCACGCCGAAGGCGCCGGCCGCTCGCAGCGCCTCCTCATCCACCTTCGTCTGGTCGGCTACCTCGACGCGCAGACGCGTGATGCAGGGCTCGAGGTCGGTGATGTTCTCCTGGCCGCCGAGACCGGCGACGATGTCTGATGCAGTGCTCATGGCTTCTCCTTCCCGGTTCCCGCCCTCGCGCAATCCCCGTCTGTCATGCGCGTGGTCGGGCAGCTGAGGTCCTTCGTGCTCGCGATCACTTTATCCCACCTCCGCGTTGTCCGCGGCGAAGAGTTCCAGTCGGCAGGAAGACGCGTGCGCATGCGGGCCGCAGGGCCTGCTGCACAGCGGACGACCGCGCCGGAGGATCTCCTTCCTCGCATGACGGGGCTCACTCACGTAACCTTACGGGAACGCGATAGATGCCTTGACGCGGCCACAGAGGAGATCGTTATTCCCCTGGCGGAAACGTCTCTTTCCGGCCACACTCGGGGCACAATGAGCAATGATCCCCATTCGTCTCCGATGAGGAGCACCACATGACAGCGTCCGACACCACCTCCACAACCCTGTCCGGCATCGGTGTGAGCCCTGGCCTTGTGGCCGGCCCCGTCGCCAGGATGGCACCTCCCATTCCTGAGCCCGAGATCGCGACCCTCGAACCCAGTCGCGATGTCGAGAAGGAGTGCGAGCGCATCGCGCTGGCGGCCCAGCAGGTTAAGAAGGGCCTGGAGCTGTCCGCGGCCGAGGCCAAGGCCGAGGCGCGCACGCTCCTTGAGACCACCGCGCAGATGGCTGCCGACCCCACCCTGACCTCGACGGCGCAGGCCATGGTGCGCGAGAAGCGCCTGGTTCCGGAGCGCGCCGTGTGGGAGTCCGCAGGAACTCTGGCCTCCATGCTGGAGTCCCTGGGCGGCTACATGGCCGAGCGCACCCGTGACGTCCAGGACGTGCGCGACCGCATCGTCGCCGTCCTGACCGAGTCCCCGATGCCCGGGATCCCCCGCCTGCCCGAGCCCTTCGTGCTCGTGGCGGCCGACCTGGCCCCGGCCGACACCGCGCTGCTGGACCCCGAGAAGGTCATCGCCTTCATCACCTCCGAGGGCGGCCCCACCTCCCACACCGCGATCCTGGCGCGCGCACTGGGCATGCCGGCGATCGTCGGCACTGGCGAGAAGGTCACCGATGCGCTGGCCGAGGGCGACATCGTCCTGGTCGACGGCACCAAGGGAAGCATCACCCTCAACCCCTCCGAGGACGCCCTGCGCCGGGCGCGGGAGCTCGCCTCGCGCGTGCGTGTCTTCAACGGTGACGGAGCCACGAAGGACGGCCACGAGGTCCAGCTGCTGGCCAATGTCGGTGACGCGGCCGGCGCCCGTAGCGCCGCCGAGGCCGGCGCCATGGGCATCGGCCTGTTCCGCACCGAGTTCTGCTTCCTGGACCAGCCCGAGGAGCCCACGGTGGAGGCTCAGGTGGAGGCCTACCAGGGTGTCCTCGAGGCCTTCCCCGGCAAGAAGGTCGTGGTGCGCACCCTCGACGCCGGAGCGGACAAGCCGCTGCCCTTCCTGACCGACGCCACCGAGGCCAACCCGGCGCTCGGTGTGCGCGCCTACCGCACGACGCGCCGCGACCCCGAGGTCCTGGACCACCAGCTCGAGGCCCTGGCCAAGGCCGAGGCCGCCACCGAGGCGAAGGTGTGGGTCATGGCCCCGATGATCTCCACGGCCGAGGAGGCCGAGGCCTTCACGCAGAAGGCCCGCTCCTATGGCCTGAAGACGGCCGGGATGATGATCGAGGTGCCCTCGGCCGCGCTCATGGCCGACAAGCTCTTCGAGCACGCCGACTTCGCCTCGGTGGGCACCAACGACCTCACCCAGTACGTCATGGCGGCCGACCGTCTGCTGTCCTCGCTGGCGGATCTGTCCACGGCCTGGCAGCCGGCCGTGCTGCGTCTGATCGGCACCGCCTGCGAGGGGGCCTCCCCCAAGGGACGTCCGGTGGGCGTGTGTGGTGAGGCCGCCGCGGACCCGGCGCTGGCCGCCGTGCTCGTGGGTCTGGGGGTCGCCTCCCTGTCCATGACGGCACGCGCCCTGCCTGATGTTGACGCCGTCCTGAAGTCCGTCACGCTCACCGAGTGCCAGGAGCTGGCGAGGATCGCTCTGGACGCGGCGACGGCTGAGGACGCGCGCTCGGCAGTGCGCGCCAAGCTGCCGATCCTGGAGGAGCTCGGTCTGTGACAGACCCATACCCCGTCCCCGCCGCCACGGAGGAGCCCCTCGGGTCGGTGACCCGGATCCTCAGCCTGGCGGCGGGTGACGGGGAGGATGTCTTCTCCGGGGGCTCCCTGCCCCAGCTCTCGGGCCGGGTCTACGGAGGACAGGTGGTGGCCCAGGGCATGCTTGCCGCGGCCGCCACGATCGAGGATGACGGCGACGGCGAGCGCCTGCCGCACTCGGTCCATGCTTTCTTCATGCGGGGCGGTCAGCCCGATACGCCAATCACCTTCGCCGTCGAGCGCCTGCACGACGGGCGGTCCTTCTCCCAACGGCGCACCGCCGCCTCCCAGGAGGGCACGCCGATCCTGACGATGCTCACCTCCTTCCAGGAGGAGCAGGAGGGCGCCGACCTCCACGTGGAAGCCCCCGTAGTTCCGCGCCCCGAGGACTTGACGAGCGCTCTGGAGATCTTCCGCACCATCGATCATCCGGTGGCGCGTTTCCTGGGGCGCACGGCGGCCTTCGACCTCAGGCACGTGGAGGGCAACCTCTACCTGCGCCCCGCCAAGGAGCGCACCGGTCGCCAGCACCTGTGGATGCGCTCGCGCAGCCGCATTCCGGAGCAGACCTCCCAGACCGTGCACCGGGCGCTGCTGGCCTACGTGTGCGACCAGGTGATGCTGGAGCCGGTGCTGCGAAGCCAGGGACTGTCCTGGCGCAGTGAGGGCATGAGCCTGGCGACCCTCGACCACGCCCAGTGGTTCCACCGCGACGTCGACATGGGCGACTGGCTGCTCTACGTGCAGGACTCCCCCTCCTCACAGGGCGGCCGGGGCATGGCTCGCGCGCAGGTCTTCGACTCATCCGGTCGGCTGGTGTCGACCATCGCCCAGGAGGGCATGGTGCGCATGCCCATGGACTCAGGGGCTGACGGCGGCTCAGGACGTTGGCGGATCCGGATGGGTGAAGGCGACGACGGCAGCGCGATCCCCGGCTGACGCCCTCCACATCCTTTTCTCCTCTCAGGTGATTCACGGTGTCGATTGCTGTACTTGAGGTTCTCAACGTCGTCGCCGCAACAGTCAGTACCGTGTCATCACTGCTGACTGTCGTCCAACCTCAGATCATGAGCAAGTCGCGAGAGGTCAGCGCCGACGAGAGGTTCTTCGCTCAGATGTATGCGGCTCGAGCGGTTCCCCTCGGTGTGGTGACGGCAGCCGCACCTTTTGTCGCACCTTCAGACATCACTAGTGTGAGGCTGGTTCTCATGGCTGCGATGGCGGTCCAGCTCGTCGATGCCGGCATCGGTATCCGACGCAGAGAGCAGGCCATGATCGTCGGTCCATCAATCGCGACCATCGTGCACGGCCTCACAGCCTGGCTGACATAAACGCATTTATTCTTTATCAAGAGGAGAGAATAGGATTAGTCTAGGCGTCAAAATGACAGAGAGAGGACGTGAGACTCAGGGGCGATTCGAGACAAGAATGCAAGCAGAACCGCACACAAGAGCCACTGTAAGCAAAAACAATCTCCCACTCGTGAACGCAATCTCATCGTCCCTGCCACCCCAGCGAACAGTTTTTAAGTTTTCATGATATGATCGAATCATGACTTTTGTGACTTTGTCGAACGACGGACATCTTTGGTACTCCATAAGAAGCGCATCATCGCCCAAGGCCCCATTAGTACTCGTCCAAGGAAGAGGCCTGGACCACCATGGATGGGACTCCGTCCTGAACGAATTCACCAATCGACCCATCATACTCATCGACCACAGGGGCACCGGCCAGAGCACGGCTTCACTGAACTCAGAGTGGTCGACACGAGATTTCGCAAATGATGTAGTAACCATCCTCGATCATGCAGGCATCGATAGGGCACACGTTTACGGACACTCAATGGGAGGAAGAATTGCTCAGTGGCTCGGAGCGGAGCACGCCGACCGCATTATTACACTCACCATTGGGGGCACTAGCGTTGGCGACGGAACTGGACTACCTCGCCCCACCATTGGCGCAGCGGCCCTAGCATCCGGGGACCCGAGCACGCTGGCTTCACTCTTCTATCCGGATGATTGGGTCACAGCAAATCCTCAACAAGCCATCAGCGTCCTCCCCGCGCCTCATTCACCAGAAGCAATGAGCATCCACAGCAAGGCCTCAGACCGACCTGACGGGCCAGTTCCAGAGAAAATCACGATCCCCACCTTAGTCCTCCACGGCGCGAATGACCCCATCTCCGACCCCGGCAACGCAGCAATTCTTGGAAAGAGAATCCCAAATTCGGAAGTATTTATGGTTCCAGATGCCAGGCACGCCTACTGGGCCGGAAATCCAGAAGTTCATTCCTCGGTTGCGAAATTCCTTTCATCGAACGACCCGAACTGATGTCCTTGTTGTTCTCCCGCGTCGCGCCAGCGACTCGGTACATCAAATTCCAACGATGACCGCCCCCTGCTCGGGGCATGACTGTCGCCGAAGTGCCCAGGGAGCACCCTGCTGCGGGCTGCGTTGCCGGAACTCCTCAAAACGGAGCGGAACCCCCTTCGCGGTACGGAGATCTGGACTGTCCATCGCTTGGATGTGAAGGTGGGGCTGCGTGGAGTTCCCGGAGTTGCCGCATCGACCGATCTGATCGCCTGCGCTCACCCGGTCGCCGGACGACACCTGGACGGAGCCTCGCTGAAGGTGCACGAGTCCCACGCAATGAGGCCCCTCGGCAACCTGGATGATGATGTGGTTTCCAGGGATGGCGGGAAGTCCCTGCCGAATTCGTTGGGGCTGACTCAATCCGTACGGGATGCGAGTCAGGACGGAACGGCGCGCCACGGGGTCGGGCTCGCCGTCGTGAACGGAGACCACGGTTCCCGCAACGGGCGAGTGCAAGGGACGACCGAAGGCGTGGAAGAGCTCTGGCGGTTCGGGGGTGAAGAGCGCACGCATGCTGTGTGCTGGAGCCGTGAGACCATCGTCGTCGACGGCGACGAAGTCGAGTGCGTACGTGGTGGCGAACAGGTGAGTCCCATGGCTGGGAACGCGGCGTGTGGGACTGCGCTCGGTCAGCCACTGCCCGTCGAACGGGAGCCTCCCGATAACGCCGCCTTCGGGGATGAGTCCTGGGGTATTCCTACTCATCATGACACCTCCCGCAGCACCTTAAGTGCAATCGACTCCAACCGACAAGACGTATGAAGTCGTCTTCTGAAGCAGGACGAGAAACGCCATTCCCTCAGCAGCCTGGCTGAGGGAATGGCGCTTCTCCTTTTTACACGGTCGACCGGGCGGGCGCCGCTCAGTCTCGAGTCAGCTTCCGGTAGGTGACCCGGTGAGGGCGGGCCGCCTCGGGGCCGAGGCGCTCGACCTTGTTCTCCTCGTAGGAGGCGAAGTTCCCCTCGAACCAGTACCAGCTGGCGGGGTTCTCGTCAGTCCCCTCCCAGGCCAGGATGTGGGTGGCCACGCGGTCGAGGAACCAGCGGTCGTGGGTGATGACCACGGCGCAACCGGGGAACTCCAGCAGGGCGTTCTCCAGGGAGCCCAGGGTCTCGACGTCGAGGTCGTTGGTGGGCTCGTCCAGGAGGATGAGGTTGCCGCCCTGCTTGAGGGTCAGGGCCAGGTTGAGGCGGTTGCGCTCTCCGCCGGAGAGGACGCCGGCCGGCTTCTGCTGGTCGGCCCCCTTGAAGCCGAAGGAGGCGACGTAGGCGCGCGAGGGCATCTCCACGTTGCCGACCTGGATGTAGTCCAGCCCGTCAGAGACGACCTCCCAGAGGGTCTTCTTGGGGTCGATGCCGGCTCGGGACTGGTCGACGTAGGAGAGCTTGACGGTCTGACCGATCTTGAGGTCTCCGCCGTCGAGCGGCTCCAGGCCCACGATGGTCTTGAACAGGGTGGACTTTCCGACGCCGTTGGGGCCGACGACCCCGACGATGCCGTTGCGCGGCAGGGTGAAAGAGAGCCCGTCGATGAGGGTGCGCCCGTCGAAGCCCTTCTTGAGGTTGGTGGCCTCCAGGACCTGGTTGCCCAGTCGGGGCCCCGGCGGGATCTGGATCTCCTCGAAGTCGAGCTTGCGGGTGCGCTCAGCTTCGGCGGCCATCTCCTCGTAGCGGGCCAGACGGGCCTTGGACTTGGCCTGGCGTCCCTTGGCCGAGGAGCGCACCCACTCGAGCTCCTCCTTGAGGCGCTTGGCGAGCTTGGCGTCCTTCTTGCCCTGAACCTCAAGGCGGGAGCGCTTCTTCTCCAGGTAGGTGGAGTAGTTACCCTCGTAGGGGTAGAGGTTGCCGCGGTCGACCTCTGCAATCCACTCGGCCACGTGGTCGAGGAAGTAACGGTCGTGGGTCACGGCGATGACGGCGCCCTCGTAGGACTGCAGATGCTGCTCCAGCCAGAGCACGGACTCTGCGTCCAGGTGGTTGGTGGGCTCGTCGA
>ERZ773007.456-NODE-456-length-20609-cov-68.498589_pt1 | contig 20609 bp, 19 predicted proteins | sample MGYA00580665_ERZ773007 | MGnify/ENA primary metagenome ERZ773007 (study PRJEB29015, sample SAMEA2738122) | human oral metagenome | biome: human oral; feature: human-associated habitat; material: saliva | place: China | collected 2167 ... | reverse complement strand
GCTTGTCGCGCGCCCAGTGGACGATGCCGCCGCGGGCGGTCACGTTGCGTTCGAACTCTTCGAGGAGCTCGGGCATACGGGACTCGACCTCGAACTTAACGGCCTCCGCTGCGTTACGCAGGTCCTCCCAGTCGGGCATTTCCGCGACGCGCTGTCCGCGCTTGGTGCGGATGGTGCGGGTGGCGTGGCCCAGGTTGCGGCGCATCTGGGTGTTCGCCAGGGTCTTGTGGGCACCTTCCGGGAAGGTTGGGCCCCAACGGAGGGTGTCCTCGGGGATGGAGACGGTGGTGCGCCAGCCGCCGGTGTGGGCCTGCGCGTTCGCGTCGTCAGAGACCACGCCAGGCATACCGATGAATGTTTCAGACATGTCAGATCACCTGTGCGCTTTCGGGTGCGAAGGAGATGTTGCCCTCGAAGGGCTGATCCTTGGTGGATGCCAGGATCTCGGCGAGGTGCATCGGGCGGATGCCCGAGTTGAGGCGCGAGAGGCCGCCGCCGACGTGCATGAGGCAGGAGTAGTCGCCCATGACGAGGACCTCGGCGCGCGTGGACATGACGTTGGTGACCTTGTCCGCGAGCATCGAGGTGGAGGTCTCGGAGTTCTTCATGGCGAAGGTGCCGCCGAAACCGCAGCAGACCTCGGCGTCGGGCAGGTCGACGAGGGTCAGGCCCTCGACGGCGCGCAGGAGGCGGTAGGGGCGATCGCCGACCTTGGCGATACGCAGCGAGTGGCAGGTCGGGTGGTAGGTGACCGTGTGGGGGAAGTAGGCGCCCACGTCCTCGAGGCCCAGAACGTCGGTGATGAGCTCGGTGAGGTCGTAGGTGTGCTCAGCGATGCGCTGGGACTGCTTCGCGAGCTCCTTGTCGCCCACGTGCTCGGCGACGACCTTCTGCTCGTGGCGCGCTGCACCGGTGCAGGAGCCGGAGGGGACGACGATGGCGTCCCACTGGCCGTCGAGCACGGGCTCGAAGGTCTTGACGTGGTTGCGGGTGATCTTCGCGGCGTCTTCGAAGTAGCCGGTGTTTGCGTGCATCTGGCCGCAGCAGACCTGGTCTTCAGGGAAGACGACCTCGTGGCCGAGGCGTTCAAGCAGGGTCACTGTGGCCTGGGCAGCCTGGGGGAACATGACGTCTGCCAGGCAGGTGGAAAAGAGAGCGATGCGCACTGGGGGATCCTTCCTCGTGGGTGCTGTCCAACTCAGGTTATGACTGGGTCCGAGGTCCCAGCGACCAATTCTGTTCAGACGACTCGGATGAGGTTGATTTTCCCGCCATTTCTCGCGAAAAAATCTCCGCCGATAATCAATGAAAATTCGCCTCTCATTGGGCGTTTTAGGACCTTCGGGGCGTGACTTAGCTCAGGGTGAGTTTTCGTTTTTCAGTTTTGCGATGATTGTGTGTGCGCAAGAGGTTGCCCCGGCCTCGTTCCTGATTGAACTCTCTTCTTTTTGATGGTGGCATCGACATCGATGCGGGGAATGGCGGCTCGCTGAAGAGGTGTCGGGTCCGACCCGGCCGCGCGTGAGCTTGTTGCTCGGGAGCAGTGCACTATTTGCCGCAGCATTGCACTAGATAGTAGGTAGTGCAAGGCCCTCGTAACTAGTGCATTGCTGCCCGGGCGCTGCGCCAGGTGTTGGCCGGTTGGGGCGTCCGGTGTTTGCCCGCGATGAGACTTGTGACCGATGAGGTGTTACACCCGATCGGGAAGATTCAACCACTTCTGATCGGGTTGAATCTTCCCGATCAGGTTGATTCTTCCCTAACGGGTGTAATCCTGCCAATAGTGGAGGGGAGCTCCGCGGGGCTCAGGAGTGGCCGAGTGCGGTGAACACGAGGAGGTGACAGTTCTCTGACATGGATATCGCTCGTATGTCCATGGGGCCGAAATCGTGTGGGATCTTTTCCTTATCCGTTGCGAGGGCCTTGTCTGCGAAGGACGGGGTAATGGTGGTGAACTGGCACTCCTGGGGGACGTGTTCATACAGCTCGGGGTAGATACCGGGCAGGAGAGTATTGGCGGCTGCACCTTCCGTGAGAAGCTGGATCGTCTTGTTGGGGACGGTGGTAACAGCGGTCAGCCAGAACTCGGGGTCCTGGTCGGGGAGGAAACCTGTTTGGCTGGAATTGGCGATGGTGAGGTGTGCCTCGCTCGCCTCCTTGTGTGGCCAACGCACATTGACGGAGTCCGTCCGGTCCTTGGCGGTGGGCTCTTCGTCGCTTCGAAGACGAACTCAGAGAAGCGCGGGTCCTGGGAGGATGCGGTGGGACTTGCGCTGGGTTCCGGCGAACGCGCAAAGGGATCGTAGCTGTGCGGCAGGCACGCCGAGGCAAGCAGTGCGCTCATCAGTCAAGGTGCAAGCAGCTTGAAGGGTTGTTTCACGGGTTGCTTTGATGAGTGTCGGCCGCAGGCAAGCAGTGTCAGCACGGCCGAGAAGTGGCTATCAGCTGCCGTGGTGGCCGAGGGCGGTGATGACCATCAAATGGCAGTCCTGTGACACTGCGAGACCCTGGATAACCATCGGATCAATTGTTGGCGGCACTCCGGGAGACGATAAAGGAACGTGGAGGGTGTCGTTCGCGTACTGAAGATCGATATTGGTGAAGCTGCAGTCCTCAGGGACGTACTTGTACAGGTCTGGGTAGATGCCGGGCAGCAGGGTTTTGTAGTTGTTTGGCTTGTCGAGCAGCATTGTGATTGCATCATCGGAAATGGTCGCGACACCGGTCATCCAAAATTCGGGTTCGATGTCGGGCATGAAAGGGACTTGGCGCGAGAATGCAAGGGTAAGGTGCGCATTCGTGGCCGCCAGCGCTGGCCACCGGTTGTTCAGATCGTCAGTCTGCTCCTGGATCTCCGGTGTTTTCTTATAGGTGTAGGGAAATTCAAGGAATCGTGAGTCTATCTGCGATGCGCGAGGTCCCGTGTCTCGGCCGGAAGAACGCCCGGAGGAGCCTCGGGAAAAGGGCAGGCACGCTGAGCACGTCACCATAACGATGAGTATAGGGGTGATGGCTTTGAGGGGGAGCTTCATGTCGTTCCTTGGGCTGTTCCTACAGGCCGTCATTGACGAGGCTGGGCGTGGTCGAGGGGGAGCCTGTTCTAGGGTTCGGGCTAGGCGTTGAGGCCATCGCCGGTGACGATGATGAGATTGCACTGCGTGGAGACTGCAAACTTACGGATCTCGAATGAGCCCCAATCCGAATAGATAGCTTCCGGATCGGTGCCGAGGACCTTGTTTGCAACGGCGGGGTCAACGGTCGTGAAAGTACATTCCTCGGGTACGTACTCGTACAGGAGAGGGTGGATGCCAGGCAACAACGAAGATCCGCCGTCGGTGTCGTCGACGAGCATGGTGATCGTCGTATCGGGGACCTCGGCGACACCGGTCAGCCAGAATTGGCGGTCCGGCGTCGGCTGCCGGTCGGCGCCATCCCGGAAATGTGCCGTGATAACGTGCCCGTCGGTCGCCCCCAGTCCGGGCATACGCTCGTTGAACGAATCGACACGCTCCTGAACCTTCAGCTCATCATCGGTCTCGTACGTAAATTCGGCGAAGCGCGGGTCTTGCGGATACTGAGTCGGTGTGGCCGCTGGCGTGTTCCTGGGTGTGAACGGGTTGCACGCAGCGGCGAGCGCCGCTACGGCGACGAGGCCAACACAGCCTCGCGCGAGAGCTTCCGCCCGAGGTCGAATTGAACGCACGGAATAACGGTGACTCACTGTTGTCTCCTTCCGATGCTCATCTTCGGAGCCTACAAGCGGGAGGTCCCGGGAAGCAACTCGCTTCCCGGGACCTCCCGAGCCCATGAGCCGCCGATCAGTGCGGCATGTAGGCGCCGAGCCAGCCCTGGGATGCGATGAACACCAGGGTGCACAGCACCAGGAGCAGGCCGATCGAGTAGGGGGCGGCCTTCTTGAGGATCTCCGCGTCGGAACCCTTCGAATCCACCGCGGTTGCGGCGATTGCGAGGTTCTGCGGGGACACGATCTTGCCCAGGCCGCCGCCGATGGTGTTGGCGGCCAGCAGGATGGACGGGTCGAGGCCGGCACCGGCCGCGGCGGTCGACTGCAGGTTCGCGAAGAGCGCGCCCGCCGAGGTCGCGGAACCGGCGACGGCCGTGCCGATCCAGCCCAGGATGGGGGAGAGGAAGGCGAAGGCCGCGCCCGTCGTCGCCAGCGCGGCACCGATCGAGGTGGTCTGGCCCGAGAAGTTCATGACGAAGGCGAGGGCCATGACGGAGGCGATTGTCAGGATCGCCATGCGCAGCGAGTAGATGGTGCGCGGCAGGACCGCGAACATCTCACCCACGGAGGTCTGGAAACGGCCGTTCGAGGAGTTCGTCCCGTACACGATGGCGACGATGATGCCGGTGACGAAGATCCAGGTGCCGGGGTTGGATAGGATCTGCAGCGAGTAGATTGCGGCGGTCGAGGGTGCTCCGTCGCCGGTCAGCAGGTTGCCGTAGATGCCAGGCCACGGGACCTTGACGTCCGTCGATGAGAAGAAGGCGGCGACGGGCTTGGCCAGCTTCGTGATCGCGATGATGACGACGACGAGGACGTAGGGCAGCAGGGCCAAGCCGATACGCGAGCCGGTGGGCTTGTCGGACTCGTCGGCGCTGGTCGCGCACTCCGCGGGGGTCGTCGGACCCCACGCCAGCAGGAACACGTAGCAGGCCGCGAAGCCCAGCAGGGAGGCGACGACGGCAGTCAGCTCGTAGGAGACCGAAGGAGTGAAGAAGTGACCCACGCCGGCGGCTGCGCCCGCGACGAGGGCGAGGGGCCAGAGTTGGCGCACGCCTCGGGAGCCGTCCAGGATGAACAGCATGAGGAAGGGGATGAACAGGCAGAAGATCCACGTCAGGTGACCCATGTCGCCGGCGACGACGACGGGCTCGGCGTCAGCGAGCCTGCCGGCGGTCGTGGTGGGGATGGCCATGGCGCCGAAGCCGACGTTGATGGCGTTGCCGACGACGGCCACGACGGCGGCCTTGATCTTGGGGACGCCGAGGGTCACGAGCATGGCACAGGTGATGGCAACGGGAGCGCCGAAACCGGCCAGGCCCTCGAGCAGGCCGCAGAAGCTCCAGGCGACGATGAGTGCTTGTGCGCGCTGATCGCCGCGGCCGATCGTGTTGAAGACGGCCTTCAGGTCGGAGCTGCGCCCCGACTTCTCGGTGAGGTTGTAGAGCCACACGGCCGCGATGATGATGTAGATGATCGGCATGAAGCCCATCGCCGCGCCCTGCGTGCCGGCCAGGAGGGCTATGTCCACGGGCATTTTGAAGGCGAGGACCGCGATGACGAGCGAGGTGACAAGCGAGATGATCGCGCACCAGTGGGTGGCGACCTTGAAGACACCCATGAGGACGAAGAAGAGGATGAGGGGGAGGAGGCCCACGATGGCCGTGAGGAAAACGTTGCTTGCGACGGACGTCGTCGATGGGGTAAAGGATTGAGCTAACAACAAGGGGGTCATGACTGCTCCGCGCGTCGTTGTGTGGGACATTGGACCTAATTATCATGACATATGAGCGCCGTCAGTGACGGCACTTCACGCGCGCAATGTGTTCCAATGGCCTGAGCGTGCGACAAAACCGCAACGCAGGCGACCGCGCCGGATCTCACGTCCAGTATGCGCAGGCTTGTCTCATGGGCAAAGCGCCGCCGATAGACTACGAGGTGTGAAGACTACATCCAGCGTCCCTGTCCCCGCCGGCTCGCGCATGCCGATTGGCAAGTACCGCGCGTTCCTGGATACCAACCCTATTGATCTGCCGGACCGCCAGTGGCCATCTAAGCGGATCACGAAGGCTCCTCGGTGGATGTCCACTGACCTGCGTGACGGCAACCAGGCGCTCATTGAGCCGATGGATCCGGTGCGCAAGCGCCGCATGTATGATCTGCTCATCAAGCTGGGGTTCAAGGAGATCGAGATTGGTTTCCCTTCTGCCTCGCAGACTGATTTCGACTTCGTGCGCTCCCTGATCGAGGATGACGCGGTTCCCGAAGACGTGACCATTTCGGTGCTGACCCAGTCGCGTCCGGAGCTGATTGAGCGCACGGTCGAGGCCATGGTCGGCTTCCCGCGCGCCACTGTTCACCTCTACAATGCAACTGCGCCTGTGTTCCGCGAGGTTGTTTTCCATGCGGATAAGGCTCAGACGGTTGAGCTTGCGCAGTTTGGCGCGCGCGAGGTTATCGCGCAGGCGGAGAAACGGCTGGGTGATGAGACCATTTTTGGTTTCGAGTACTCCCCGGAGATTTTTGTCGATACGGAACTCGAATTCGCTCTTGAGGTGTGCGAGTCCGTTATGGACGTGTGGGAGCCGGGCGAGGGGCGCGAGATCGTGCTCAACCTGCCTTCCACGGTCGAGCGCGCCACGCCCAACGTGTTCGCGGACCAGATCGAGTGGATGAGCCGCAACCTGAGCCGCCGCGAGTACGTGGCCCTGTCCGTCCACCCCCACAACGACCGCGGCACCGGCGTCGCCACCGCCGAGCTGGCGCTCCTGGCCGGCGCGGATCGTATTGAGGGCTGCCTGCTGGGCCAGGGCGAGCGCACTGGCAACGTGGACCTGGTGACCCTGGGCTTGAACCTGTTCAGCCAGGGCATCGATCCGGGCATCGATTTCTCGGACGTGGACGCTATCCGTCGCACGGTCGAGCACTGCACGCAGATGGAGACGTCTCCGCGTGCTCCCTACGTTGGTGACCTCGTCTACACGAGTTTCTCTGGTTCGCACCAGGACGCGATCAAGAAGGGTTTTGCGGCCCGCAAGACGAAGGTGGACGCGGCGGGCGGCGACGAGAATGCTGTCGTGTGGGAGCTGCCTTATCTGCCGATCGATCCGCATGATGTGGGTCGTTCCTACGAGGCTGTGGTTCGCGTGAATTCGCAGTCCGGTAAGGGGGGTGTCGCCTACCTGATGTCGACGGCGCATTCCTTGGAGCTTCCGCGCCGCCTCCAGGTGGAGTTCTCTCGTATCGTTCAGCGTCACACGGATACGTACGGTGGGGAGATCAATGCGCCCGCGCTGTGGCAGATTTTTGCGGACGAATATCTGCCGACGAATGCCGCGCCCGGCTTGGAGCCGTGGGGTCGCTTCGAGATGCGTTCCTCGCAGGTTTCTTCGATGGACGACAATACTGTCGAGCTTAACGCGACGCTCATTGACGATGGTTCGCCTGTTAAGGTGCGGGCGACTGGTACGGGTCCGATCGACGCGTTCGTGTCGGCGCTGCACCAGTTTGATCTGGATGTGCGCGTCCTGGACTACTCTGAGCATGCGATGAGTCAGGGGCGCGATGCTCGCGCTGCCGCGTACGTGGAGGCAGCGGTGGAAGGGCAGATCGTGTGGGGTGTTGGTATTGATTCGTCGATCACGCGTGCGTCCTACAAGGCTGTTATCTCGGCGGTGAACCGCGCCCTGCGATAGACGCCCGGAGGGATAGGTGACCCTGGCCTCGTTCATGACGAGGCCGGGGTCCGTGTCGTTTTTAGGAGCGCGCCGGACCCGTGGTGGGCTGCAGTGCGAACAGTGTGAGCGCGCGTGTCACCTGCCCGTCGAGGATGCGTGCGATCCGTTCGGTGAGGATGTAGGGGTCTGCTTTCATGTCGTTTCTGAGCCATTGGGAGATGTGCCCGAGGATGCAGAGCGTGAAATGGTCGACGATGAACGTGAGGTCGTCCGTGGCGAGGGTCAGGTTTGCGCCAAGCTGGTTGACGATGGTTTCAATGACGCTGTGTAGCTGTTTGTGGAGGAAGAGTTGAAGGTTTTCCATGGTCAGTGAGGAGATTGCTGAGTGTGTCTCCTCGGGGTGAGACTGCATCCATACGAGCATGGCGAGCAGTCCGTCCGACCAGTCTTCGTAGGTGGCGTGGGCGTTGATCTGGTTGGTGACCTCGCGTTTGAAAACCCAGACGGTGAGGTCACGAATGTCGGAGAAATGATAGTAGAACGCTTGCCGGGTCACGCCAGCTGTGCGCGTGAGTCCGGAGACTGTCACCTTAGACAGTGGCGTAGTCGTGAGTGCGTCGCGCAGTGCGAGCGCGAGCGTTGTTTTCGCATCGGGGTGGGGCATCGGTGGTCCTCATCGACGGTCAGAGAGAGGTTACGAGCGAACTATACATGTCAGAGTGCGGAACCGCGAAATCCCGGGCCTAGATACAGTTGCTCGAATGTACAGTGCGTCGCTCTTCACTTGTTCGTACTCGTTATTTTGGGCGCTATAGCATCAAAGTCTGACCGGTATCAATATGTGATATTTGTTTGTGTTTAAACGTTGTGAGTGATTCTGGAGCCTTTGATGGGGGTTGTCGTAGGCGTTATATATTTTATTCGGTCAGGTTGTTGGTCGTGGTCTACTGTCACAGGGGTGTGTCGCGCGTGGGGATGACAATCCCGGCCTCGTCGATGGGGACGAGGCCGGGGTATAGGTATGTATCCTCGCGCGGCTGGTGAGGTGAACGTGTTAGTTGGCCAGTCGTGCCAGAGCGGGAGTGGTTTGGTCGGTCATAAGGACGCGCATGCGGGCGATTGCGAGGGAAGGGTTAACTTCCAGGCCGGAGAGCATCCACTGGGCCATGTGGGCGGCGGTGGCCAGGGCGAAATGCTGGGCCACGACGTCGCGCGCGGTGGCCGAGGCTGAGCCGGGCAGGCGGGACTCGATGAGTTCCTGGGCGTTCGAGACGAGGAAAGCCCACAGGTCGTTGGCTTCGATCGTCTTCATGGCGGCGGCGGTTTCGTCGCGATGTTCATGCATCCACATCATTGTTGCTTCGACGGCGTCAAGCCATTCTCCCGAACTGGTGGTCAGTCGCGATGTGACTTCCTCGCGAAAAACCCAAGCATTGAGGTCGTTCAGGGAATTGAAGTGGTAGTAGAACGCTTGTCGGGTGACTCCAGCAGCGCGTGTCAGTGCGCTGACAGAGATCTTTGACAGTGGTGTTTGTTTCAGGGCGTGGCGCAGTGCGGTGCCAAGCTTTTCGCGGGCATCAATCGGGGGAGCCATATGTTTCCTTCCTTCGACGGTTATGAATAAACCATAACCAGTTACGAGAAAACTATCTACTCGAAAACTCCTTGTCGGCTGTTAGACCGACCACGCTGTCAGTTTCTCACACTTTGTTGACAACGCCCACAGGTGCACTTGTCGAAGAATGTGACAGTACACTTCACAAGAAATTTCGCTCTACGCGACGCCACCAAACCCACGCCACCACGGCCTCGTACCCGTGACACAATGGCATCGTGATGAAGTCCTATCGAGACGAAGCGATCGTCCTGCGCACCCACAAACTGGGCGAAGCTGACCGCATCATCACCCTGCTCACCGCCGAACACGGGCAGGTTCGCGCCATCGCCAAAGGCGTGCGCAAAACAACCTCCAAGTTCGGCGCCCGCGTCGAACCCTTCTCCGTCATCGATGCCCAGCTCCACCGAGGCCGCACCCTCGACACGCTCACCCAAGTCGCCTCCATCGCCCAATACGGCGACGCCATCGCCTCCGACTACGACCTCTACCTGACCGCCACCGTCGTCGTCGAAACCGCGCAGCGACTCACCGCAGACGCCAACGACGGAACCCACTCCCAATATCTGCTCCTCATCGGCGCCCTCAATGCGCTCGCGCGCGAACGTCACGACCCCACCCTCATCCGCACCTCCTACACGCTGCGTGCCCTTGCACTCGCAGGTTGGGCCCCCTCATGCTTCGACTGCGCCACATGCGGCGCACACGGCCCCCACTCATCCTTCTCTATCCCCGATGGCGGAATTGTATGCGACACCTGCCGCCCTCCCGGCGCGTCCTCCCCAGCTCCCGACACCGTTGACCTGCTCGGCCAACTTCTCAGCGGAGACTGGGCGCACGCTGACCGCTGCGAAACCTACGCGCGCACCGAGGCCTCGGGCCTTATCTCCTCCTACACTCAATGGCACCTCGAGAGGCGCCTACGCTCCCTGACCCTCATCGACAGGACCCACCCATGACGACCCAACGACCCACCCCCATGGACCGTGCCCCCGCAGACCCTGCAGCCCCTCTCCTCGGCCCCGGCCAGTGGCATGTTCCCGCCCCCACCTTCGCGAAGGGAGAAGTGCCCGCGCACGTCGCCCTCATCATGGATGGAAACGGGCGTTGGGCAAACTCCCGGGGCCTCGCGCGCACCGAGGGACATCGCGCCGGGGAATACGCCCTCATGGACACCATCGCAGGCGCCATCGATGCGGGCGTACGCTACCTGAGCGTCTACACGTTCTCCACCGAAAACTGGAAGCGCTCACCCGCCGAAGTCTCCTTCATCATGAACTATGCGTCCGACGTGCTCGCGCGACGCACCGACCAGTTGGCCGAGTGGGGAGTGCACGTCCGCTGGAGTGGGCGGCGCCCACGCCTGTGGACAAGCGTCATCAAGGCCCTCGAAAAGGCCGACCGCGCGACCTCCCACTGCAACACCCTGGACCTGATCATGTGCGTCAACTACGGGGGGCGCGCGGAGCTGACCGACGCTGCAAGGTCCATCGCCGAAGCCGTGGCAGCGGGACGCATGAGTCCGCGCGGCGTCACCGAAAAAACCTTCGCACGCCACCTCTACCTGCCCGACGTACCGGACGTCGATCTCATGATCCGCACGTCCGGGGAACAACGCCTGTCCAACTACCTGCTCTGGCAGATGGCCTACGCCGAAATGACGTTCGTCGACACCCCCTGGCCCGCGTTCGACCGCGAAGAACTCTGGGGGTGTCTCGAAGAATACGCAGGGCGAGACCGCCGCTTCGGCGGAGCAGTCGACCGCGTCCCGCAGGCCTAAGCCTGCTCCTGCTGGAGGGACGGAGCGTTGCTTGCGCGCCTGCGGCGCCCCCACACCACCTTCGCTGCGATCAGGCAGACAACGACGCCCAAGGCCGCCCAAGCCCACGGGGATCCGGCGACCGCGCGGAGAATCGCGACAAACAACGCAAGCGTCCCGAGGCCGTAGAGCAGCGCCCACAGGATGCAACCGGGAATCATCGCGATCGTGTAGGTGCTCCAACGCATACGCACCAAGCCGGCGCCAGCGTTGACCGCCGTCTGGACCCCAACCGTCAGGAAGCACAGGGGAATCACGATGATGCCCCACTTGTCCAGCAACGCCGCTCCCCTGCGTGGAACCGGCCCCTCAAACCAACGGGCGATGGCACCCAGGAAGCCCGAGCGGCCCGAAGCGCGAACGGCGCCAGAGGCCGCGGCTCGACCGAGCCAATAGGTCATCTGTGCGCGGGACAAGACAACCATGAAGAGGAAAGGGAACAGCCAGATGCCTTCGCGAGCGAAGGTCGGGACCATGTTGCTGATTCCTGCGGTATACACAAAACCCTCCAGCGGACGGTTAACCAAACAAAGCCTATCCTAATATACTGACGAAAAAACGCAGAGCGCTACCCCGTGATGCCAACAGGCCTTAGCTTTCGGCGGCCTTCATCTGGCACTGGGTGCACACGCCGAAGAGTTCAAGCGAGTGCTCGACATCAGCAAACCCGTGCGTCATCGCCACGCTCATTACCCAGGACTCAATCTGCGACTGCTCGATCTCCTCCGTGAAGCCGCACTTGCGACACACCAGGTGGTGGTGATGGTGCTCGCTCGCGCAGTTACGGTAGAGAGTCTCGCCTTCGGTAGAACGCAGCGTATCAACGCGCCCGTCCTCGGCGAGTCCTTGCAATGAACGGTACACGGTCGCCAGGCCCACGCGCTGCCCCTGGGAATGCAGGTCCTCGAAAATCTGCTGGGCGGAGCGGAAGTCAGCGACGCGCGTGAGCTCGTCGAGGACTGCCTGACGCTGCTTGGTCATGCGTTGCATGGATCTGCCTTCCTTGCGGTGCCTCACTGGGTCCCCGCCCGCTCGGGGTGCTGGTTGTGGGCGCGTGCAACGCGCAGCCTGCGTACCCTGCGTATGCGATCCAGGGCCGCCCTGATCATAAACCCGATCGCGTAGAGGCCGATAGCGCCCACAACGATCGTCGCGCCGGGCGACAGATCCACGAAGTAGGTCAGGGAGAGTCCGCAGGTGCAGATGAGGACGCCGAGCACCATGGCGATGCCCATCGTCGAGCGGAAAGAACGGGCACCCAGCTGCGCGATCGCAACGGGGATGACCATGAGGGCGCTGACCAGAAGCGAGCCGACGACACGCATCGCGACTGCGACCGTGAGGGCCGACAGGATGGCGATGAGGAGGGACAGCGTGCGCACGGGTAGCCCCGTGGAGCGCGCAAAGTCCTCGTCGTTGGTGACCGAGAAGAGCGCGGGGGCCAGCCCCACGCCGAGTATCACGATGGCCGCGCCGAGGAGCGTGATGAGCGTGATGTCGCTCCACCGCACGGTCGAAATCGATCCGAACAGGTAGGAGTTGAGCTGTGCGGAGGTGCCGCCCGCCAGTCCAATGAGGAGAACGCCGCCCGCAATGCCGCCGTAAAAGAGCATGGCCAGAGCCGTGTCGCCAGAGGTGCGTCCGCTTTGGCGGACCAATTCGATCGCAATCGCCCCGAGCAGGGAAATGATCACGGCTCCGGGTATCGCCCACGAGTCTGCCGGGGACACGTTCGCGAATGCGCCAGCCAGCCAACCCAGGGCCACGCCGGTCAGGGAGATATGCCCGATGCCGTCGCCGAGCATCGCGAGTCTGCGGTGGACCAGGTAGGTGCCGATGATCGGCGCCGTCAGTCCGACGATGAGCGCGGCCAGGAGGGAACGCTGCATCATCGGCGAGGACAGTAGCGTGGTCAGTGCGTCAATCATGCGTGTCTCCTGTCCAGATTCCACTCACGAGGCCGTGGTCGCCCTGGGAGGGGGCGGTGGACTCGGAGGAGCGGCAGTGGTCGCCTCCTCCGTGGTGCTGTTCGTGATCGTCGTCGATGTGAGGGGTGCCGTCGTAGGAGATGTGGCCGGCGTTGATGTGGAGCTCGCGGTCCAGGAGGGGGCCGAGCTCACCGAGTTCGTGCAAGACGATGAGGATGGTCGTGCCTTCGGCCTTTGCGTCGGCGACGATGTCCGCCAGGCGCGCCCGGGAGGCGGCGTCGATTCCGGCCATCGGCTCGTCCATGATGAGCAGCTCGGGGCGGCGCACGAGGGCGCGCGCGATGAGGACGCGCTGGGCCTGGCCACCCGAGAGGATATTCATGGGGGAGTGGGCGCGGTGGGCCATGCCGACGCGCTCGAGAGCATCCATCGCGCGGGCCGTGTCCCCGGGCATCGCCCACAGGCGACGAGGCCCGAGCAGGCCGGAGCGCACGACCTCGATAGCGCTGGAGTTGACGGCCCCGCCCGAGGAGATGCGTTGGGGCACGTAGCCGATCTTTTTCCAAGGCACACGCCGACGCGTGGTGATCGAACGCCCAAAGAGCTGGGCATCGCCGCTCGTGATGGGGGCTGTGCCCAGGAGTGCCTTCACGGTCGTAGATTTTCCCGAGCCGTTTGAGCCTGTGATGGCGACCGTTTGTCCGGCGGGGATCGTCAGGGTGATTCCGTGCAGGATCAGGTCGGTGTCCCATGCGACGTGTAGGTTATCAAGGCGCACGACGGCGGGTGCCCCGAAGAGTGGGGCACCCGCGTGTTGCGTCGTAGACGGATCAGATGTCACTGGCAGTTGAGCGCTTTCGTGAGGGCGTTGATGTTGTCGTTCATGACTCCGGAGTAATCCTTGGAGGGATCTGTTTGGGACTCGATCGGATCGAGGACTGCTGTCGTGATTCCGAGGTCGTCGGCCAGGGTCTGGGCAATCTTGGGATCGATCAGTGCCTCGGTGAAGATGGTCGTCACGCCCTGGTCCTTGGCGATCTGGCTGATCTCGGCGAGTCGCGCGGGTGAGGGGGAGGAGTCGGGGTCGAGGCCCGAGATGCCTACCTGGGTCAGGCCGGTGCGGTCGGCGAGGTAGCCGAAGGCAGTGTGTGCGGTGACGAATGTCTTGATTTGGCAGGTCGAGGTCTTGGAGACGAGGTCGTTGCCCAGGGAGGTGAGTTCGTCCTTGAGGGCCTTGGCGTTGGTCTTGTACATTTCGGCGTTGGCCGGGTTGGCTTCGGCGAGCTTGTCGCCCACCAGGGTGGCGGCGTTTGCCATGCGCACGGGGTCTAGCCAGAAGTGCGGGTCTGCGCTCATGTCATGGTGATGGTCCTCGTGGCCATCGGCCTCGCTGGACTGTGCTTCGTCGGTGTCCTCGTCCTCCTCCTCGGAGGGGTGGTTCGCGTCGACACCTGCTTCCACCAGTTGGACGGCGGGGGAGACGTCGATGACGGTCTTGGGAGCTTGCTGCTCGATAGCCTCGTCGACCGCGCTTTGGAAGCCGGCGAGGTAGATGACGGCGTCTGCGGAGGACAAGGCGTCGACCGTCTTGGGGGAGAGTTCGAGGTCGTGGGGCTCTGCGCCGGCGGGGGTCAGCGAGGTGACGGTCACGTGTTCGCCGCCGATCTGTTCAGCCAGATACTGCAGGGGATAGAAGGAGGCCATAACGGTCAGGGTGCCATCCTTGGCTCCGCTGGTACTCGAGGGAGCGGTGGAGGAACAAGCGGACAGTGCGAGCGCTGTGGCGGCCGCACAGGCGGCGGCGAGGAATCTCTTCGACATGAGAATCATTCTCCACAGTTATGAGAATCAATGTCAAATTATTCTCACGACGCGGACCTGCCGGTCGGAGTTGCTAGCTGATCGGCGCGGTCGTTGCGCGCACGACCAGGTCGGGTGGAAAAAGGTGATCGGCGTGGGTTGAAACGTAGTCGGGCGTGGCCATGGCTCCAAAGAGGGTGTTCACGGCCGAGGTGACGATCGAGGTAACCGGCTGGTGAATCGTGGTCAGGCTCGGGCTCAGGTGGGACATGAGGAAGGAGTCGTCGAAGCCAATGACCGAGATGTCCTCGGGGACGGAAAGGCCCATCGACCTGATCGCGTCGATGGCGCCGATGGCCTGCAGGTCTGAGCCAGTGACAATTGCTGTGACCCCCCGTTCGAGGAGGCCGGGCGTTCGCGCCGCGGCGGCCTCGTAGGTGTAGAAGGTCTCCTCAATGATGGGGGAGCGCTCGCCAACGAGTTCCTCCATGATCAGCGTGAAGGCGTCCGCCTTGCGCTGCGCTGGAACGATATGCGTGCGTCCTGTGATCAGGGCGATGCGCGTGTGGCCCAACTCGTGAAGGTGAGCGACCGCCGTGCGGATACCGAGCGCGTCGTCCGTCGAAAAATCCGGAGCTGGAATTTCAGGTCTAGTGCCGTTAATCGTCACGAATGGGATTGAGCGTTCTAAAAGCTCATGGTAGGGACCAAGGTCCGCTAAATGGTCTGCATGTCGACCGGAGAGAAAGATGAGACCGCTCACTCGATGATCAAGAAGTGAAGACAGGTGGTCGACCTCAGAGGTCGCACCGGGCGTCTGTGTGCGGATCTGCGTGATGCCCCCGGCCCGCGATACACCCTCCTGGAGACGGTGGGTAAAGGATGCGAAAATTGGGTTCGTAAGTTCCGGTACGATAACCCCAATCGTCGGCGTGTTTGGGGTGCGCTCGGGAGCAGGTCGGTCGTATCCCAGCTCGTCAATGGCGGTAAGAACCTTGCGACGCGTGTCCGTGGACACCTGTCCCACGCCATTGAAGACGCGTGATACTGTCGCGGTCGAGACGCCGGCGTGGGCGGCAATGTCAGCCATACTCGTGCGGTTTTTCGTCATCGACTCAACTCTCCTTCGGGCGTGTCAGTGCGACAGAACCCTACAAATGTAACAGCTTGCCCACAATTCGAAAAATTGTTGCAGAAACAAAAATGGACGTATTACAGTGATAGCTAGCGGGTCGCTGATGGAGGCGACCGGCCCGACCAACACAGGAGTAAACATGCGACGTGGCATCGCAGCACTCGGTGCCCTTGCGGCGGTTACCGCTCTGGCCGCCTGCAGTGGCAACACCACCCCTTCCCCATCGTCGAACTCGTCGGCTGCCAACAAGGGCAGTGATGCGTCGGCGACTCTTACGATCTGGGCAGACGACACCCGTTTCACTCAGGTTCAGTCCATCGCGGAAGAGTTCACCAAAGCCACGAACGTGGCTGTGAACGTCGTACAGAAGTCCCAGACTGACATGGACACCGAGTTCACCACGCAGGTCCCCACCGGTAATGGCCCGGACCTGATCGTGATGGCACACGATAAGCTCGGTTCGTTCGTTGCCAACGGTGTTGTTGCTCCCGTTGACCTGGGCGAAAGCGCGTCGAACTTCTCTGATGTTGCTCTCAAAGCCGTCACCTACGATGGCAAGACATACGGCGTTCCCTACGCCGTCGAGTCCGTCGCCCTGGTGCGCAACAACGCGCTTACCAAGGACACCCCCACCACCTTCGACGACATGATTGCATCCGGCAAGACCTCCGGTGCTCAGTACCCCTTCATTATCCAGATGGGTGATAAGGGCGACCCGTACCACTTCTACGGCTTCCAGACTTCTTTCGGTGCCCCCGTCTTCAAGACCAACGATGCGGGTGAATACACCTCCGATCTAGCCATGGGCGGCTCCGGCGGCACCGACTTCGCCAAATGGCTCAAGGCCCAGGGCGATGCGGGCATCCTCTCGACGTCCATCGACGGTGACGTCGCTAAACAGAAGTTCCTTGATGGTGCGGCAGCCTACACGGTGACCGGCCCCTGGAACGTCGCTGCCTTCCGCTCGGCCGGAATGGACGTCTCTGTCCTGCCCGTCCCCGCCGCCGGCTCGCAGGCCGCGCAGCCCTTCGTTGGTGTCCAGATGTTCTACCAGAGCGCCAAGTCCACCAACACCCTGGCTGCCAAGCAGTTCTTCAACTACCTGGCCACCCCCGAGGCCCAGACTGAGATGCAGAAGCTCGGCGGTCGCGCATCTGCGATGCCGTCGGTCGCCTCCGGTTCGGATGACCAGGACATCAAGGACTTCTCGAAGGTCGCCGAGTCTGGTGCGCTTGCTCCGGCCATCCCGGCGATGAACAAGGTCTGGAACTTCTGGGGCCAGACCGAGGCCAACATCGTTTCTGGCACCGAGACCCCCGATGAGGGTTGGGCCACGATGATCGGCAACGTCGAGAGTTCGATTGCCGCTAAGTGAGGTGGCCGGAGCGGAGACTACCCTTCCCGCTCATAGTCACTGACCTCAACGCCATACGGTGGTGGTGTTCGCCCGCCCAGCGTGACGGGCGAACACCACCAACCGGGCCACCGGCGCCTGTGGGTGTCACAGCACCACGGTGTCAACTCTTTACCCGCCGATGGGCGGTACGCTGCAAAGGTGCGCGAACGCGCGCGTGTGGAGGAAACGATGTCTGAGCCAGCGAAGGCTACAGAAAACAAGAAGGCGAGGCCTAAGGCCTCGCATGCGAGCGAAGTGACCAGGCCCGGTTTCTTCGCAAAGCTCATCCTGATGATGCTGATCGACGCCCTGGGGCTGTACGGCATGTTCACCGCCTACGTGGTTGAGTCGTGGGCCGTGCTCGCCGTCCTGGTCGTGCTGCTCCTTGCCCTGAACTGGGTGTACTTCTCGAAGCGGATGATCCCCGCGAAGTACCTTGTTCCCGGCATGGTGTTCCTGCTTATCTACCAGGTGTTCGTTATGGGGTATACGGGTTACGTGTCCTTCACGAACTACGGCAATGGACACAACTCGACTAAGGAAGACGCACTTCACTCGATCCTGATTGCGGCCGAAGAGCGTGCCCCCGGCGCCAAGACCATGCCGGCCGCGGTCGTCGAGGATGCATCAGGCTACGGGCTGGCCATCGCTGATTGCGAGACGGATGCCGTCCAGGTGGGCACCGAACATACCCCGATGCACGACGTCCAGGGAAAGTGCGCCGCGGGCATGATCACGGAGGTCGCAGGCTACAAAGTCCTCACGATCGCTGACATCCTCAAGCCTGATGTGCAGACTGAAGTCGCTAAGCTGAGGGTCCAGGTTTCTCAGGACGTCAACGACGGCAGCTACAAAACCGATGACGGTACGAGTGCCTACGAGGTGAAGTACAACAAAACGTACGATGCAGCTGCCGATACGCTGACGGATGTCGAAACGGGTGTCGTGTACACGGCGAACGACAAGATCGGCGCCTACGTTGATGCCGACGGTAACGCGATCGATCCGGGTTGGCGTGTCTTCGTCGGTTTTGACAACTACCGCAACATGTTCACGCGCGGCGATCTGGCGGGTCCCTTCCTGAAGGCGCTTGTCTGGTCCTTCGTCTTCGCCGCAGTGTCCGTTCTCTCCACCTTCGCGCTCGGTCTGATCCTCGGTCTTGTTTTCTCGGACAAGCGCATTAAGGGACGCAAGATCTATCAGTCGCTGATGATCCTTCCTTATGCTTTCCCGGCCTTCTTGGCTACGCTGGTGTGGAAGGGCATGCTCAATACGGAGTTCGGCTTCGTCAACAACGTGCTCCTCGGTGGTACGCAAGTTCCGTGGCTTGACAATGGGCTTCTGGCGAAAGTGTCGATCCTGGGTGTCAATCTGTGGCTGGGTTTCCCCTACATGTTCCTCGTCTGCCTGGGCGCCTTGCAGTCCCTGCCGAGCGACGTTGAGGAAGCCGCGAAGATCGACGGTGCTTCAGGCCTGCGCACTGTGTGGTCCATTAAGCTGCCCCTCGTCCTGCAGTCGACCGTGCCGCTGTTGATTGCTTCCTTCGCGTTCAACTTCAATAATTTCTCGCTGATCTACATGCTGACCAAGGGTGGACCGAACTATCCGGGTATGGATGTTGGCCAGACCGACATCCTGATCTCCATGGTCTACAAGATCGCGATCGAGTCGGGTTCCGCGGACTACGGCCTGGCCTCGGCCATGTCGATCATCATCTTCATCGTCGTTGGCGTGATCGCGTGGCTCGGTTTCCGCCAGACCAAGACACTTGAGGAGCTGTGATGCGCAGTAATACAACAGTGGCCAATCAATACCGCGCTGCCGCCTACGGGCACGGTGCGATGCCTCCTACATACCGTTCGTCGTCCCTGAGTGGTGGGCGCTGGTGGGCTGAGGTTGGCTGGCGACACATCGTCGCCATCGTGACCATCGTCTACTGCATCATTCCCTTGCTGTACGTTCTGTCGGTCTCCCTGAATCCTAACGCGACGCTGACGGGTTCAAATAGCCTGTTTGAGAAGATCTCTTTTGATAACTTTGCTGCCCTGGGTTCGGGTAAGTACTCGGCCTACTGGTCGTGGGTTCTCAACTCTCTGATTGTTTCGACGGCTACAGCTATTGGTACTGTCCTCATGGGTGCAGCAGCCGCGTATGCGTTCAGTCGCTTCCGTTTCAAGGGCCGTCGAGCGACCCTTACCGGCTTGCTGCTGGTGCAGATGTTCCCGCAGATGTTGGCTTTTGTGGCTCTCTTCCTGCTCCTTTTGGGAATTCAGGACATTTTCCCGGTGTTGGGCCTGAACTCGAAGCTGGGTCTTATCTGCGTCTACTTGGGCGGCGCGCTTGGGTCGAACACCTTCCTGCTTTATGGTTTCTTCAACTCGATCCCGCGTTCGCTGGACGAAGCAGCCATGATTGATGGTGCGACGCACGCCCAGACCTTCTGGACGATCATTATGCCGCTGGTTCGCCCGGTTCTGGCGGTCGTCGGTCTGCTGAGCTTTATCTCCTCGCTTGGTGACTTCGTGATCGCGAAGGTCGTCCTGCAGGATCAGAGTCAGTTCACGCTGGCTGTCGGCATGTACATGTGGGCCGCTGACTCGCGTACTGCCCCGTGGGGTATCTTCGCAGCCGGCTCTGTGATTGCGGCTGTCCCTGTGATCCTGTTGTTCCAGTACCTGCAGAAGTACATTGTGTCCGGTCTGACCGCCGGCGCTGTCAAGGAGTGAGCGCGCCTGCGCTGACGCACTGACCCGGCCCTGGCCTCGTCCCCTATCCCCGTGGGACGAGGCCGGGGTTCTTTCTGTGTTCAGGCGCGAGGGGGTGAGGCGGGGTGCTGTGTTCGTGGGGCGAGGCGGGGTGTGCGTGGGGCGGGCTGTGTTCGGGTGTGCGTGGGGCGGTCAGTTGATGTGCGGATGTGGACAACCCCGGCATCAGGGGCATCGCGAGCATCGCGGGCATCGCGGGCATAGTTTCCCAACAATGTCGCACGTAATTCCCATGTAAACCTTTCAAATATTCAAATATGGTTGTTGGAATTGCAACGTTTGTGGGCGGTGTCGAAAACTGACCGAGGTGAATTACGTGCGACTTTTAGAGGTGTGCATGGTTCACCAACAATGTCGCACGTAATTCCCATGTAAACCTTTCAAACATGCAAATGGGTTCGTTGAAATTGCAGCGTTTGTGGACGGTGTTGAAAACTGACCGAGGGGAATTACGTGCGACTTTTTTGGGGGAGCGGGTTCGTTGTGGTGGGCGTGGGCAGGGGTGGTGTGGGCACGGGGGGAGGAATGCGAGGTTCGTGTGGTGAGACCGCTTGACAGGTTAACTGGTTATATGGTTCATTAGTTGAGTAATGAACCGTAGAACTTGAAGGGAGGGCTTGCGCATGGCACCCACATTCGTCTCGGGGATCCCCATCTACGTGCAGATCGCCGATGACATTCGCGCGCAGATCCTGCGCGGCGCCCTGCGCGCCGGGGATCAGCTCACCT
>ERZ773007.454-NODE-454-length-20616-cov-44.226448_pt1 | contig 20616 bp, 17 predicted proteins | sample MGYA00580665_ERZ773007 | MGnify/ENA primary metagenome ERZ773007 (study PRJEB29015, sample SAMEA2738122) | human oral metagenome | biome: human oral; feature: human-associated habitat; material: saliva | place: China | collected 2167 ... | reverse complement strand
ACGGCACCACACACCCGGCTTCAACACCCCAAAACCGCCACAGAACAGCGAAAACGCCACCCTGGATAGTTCCCGGCCGTGCCGGAAACCTTTGTATCCAGAGTGACGTCCTTTTGGAGCTGGTGACGGGAATCAAACCCGCTCCGTTTCGGCGATAAAGGTTTTTACCGCTTTTTCCCTGATTTTTTACGGCCCTGGTGCGACTCTGGCTTGTTCGCGCCCGACTGCCGCGAGGGCTTTTTTGAGCAAATGACAGTATTTTTGCCGACGGCGCCATTCATGGCCCTTTTCACATAAAGTTGTGACCAGTGGGACGCAAGTGGCTAACCAAAAACCTTACAAACACTAACAAAACCAGTAATAGCTTGCATTGCTAGCTAGTCGACTCCAACTTCTATCTTGTGACCGGATCTTAAAGGCAAACCAGATAGCATCGGCAGCGATGGTGGCATGATCGATTAGTGCGTTGAACTGACGCGACTCAAAGTCCAGAGTTACACCACTATCAGGGAACTGATCATAAACAGTAAGGATGGCCCTGCACCCTTATCTGATCGTCTTCAATTATCCTGGCGTATCCTCCTCCATCGCAGTAGTGCAGCCATCGGGGTGGACCTCGGCTACGAAACGGCGCTTGGATGCTAGCCATGAAGGTATGCGGCCAGGCTTGATCAAGACTCGGCCAGAGACCAGCGATAGCCACTCGTGTTCATTGTCGACACCAGGTAAACCGAATCCCAGAAATTGATGGGAACCAGTTGAATCTAGTTCGAGCATGGAACGAGCCTGCCGTTCATCTCTGTCATCAACACTGAAGTTCGCAAGGTTCCACTGCTAGCTGCAGCAAGATTCATTTGGTTCATAACGTTCGGAATTTTTAAGAGCATGTATGGGCCAGACTACGAAACCGCATGATCGCCTCTCTTGATCGCGACCGCGCCATCAGTAACGGCACAGAGCTATATGCACATACTTAGGGACAGACAATGACCAGGTCGAAGCTCCTCACAACCAGCAAAGTCTGTTTAAATAGTGCGCTACTGGGTCTGCGGTACTTATCGCTCACCTGGGGCGTGAAACGTTCGAGAGCTGGCACAGCCGCCCACAAATCGTGCGGAATAGAAATTTGACAGAGACGATGCCACTTCACCTACTCAACACGCCGCCTTGGGCGCAGCTCCACAAAATGTACTCAATGATATTCACGAAGAACTAGACCTTTGGGGTAGATAGTCTATTTAACAAGCTCAACCAGCCCCTCTGAGCCTTGAAGGACGTTGATCTTTTTAGAGTACCTCGCAGCCCAATACATCCGTGGAGGGTTTGATGATAGCGTTGTGGGGAGGAAGGTAATGAATGAGTATCTCAAAGAGTCATGGGTGAACCTCGATGAGGTTACCGCCCAACTGTCAATGAGTAAGGACAGCAGATGGGTTACTTCCCGAGCACAAGGTCCGCAAGAGTTGAACGCGTCAACCTCAACATGGTGACATTCGCTAAAGAGTCAATTAAGCCTCCCTATGTCAACTTTCTTTTGGTAAAAGTGGCACAGGCAAGAGCACTATCATCCAGGGGCTCCGCACAGGTACAACACTCACGTGGTCAGGTATCGTAGACCTCCAGCCCATTCCTAGCCATCTCCCCGCAAAATGACGAAACAGAGTAACGCCAATGACTGACGAAATCCAGCAGGTGCCGGCCGCATCACCAGACTTCCAGACCGATATCGCCCGCCAACTCGCCGACCTCCTGCCAGAGGTTGTTGTCGATGGAAAGATTGATGTAGCCGCCTTGCAGGCAGTTCTCGGCGACGATATGGCGACCGGTAACGAACGTTTCGGTCTTTTCTGGCCAGGTAAGACCCAGGCAATTCGCGCCGCACAGACGCCCACAACAGCAACACTCGCTCCCGACTACGAAAACTCAGTCGATTGGGAAAACACAGAAAACGTGGTGATTGAGGGCGATAACCTCGAAGTACTCAAGGTCTTGCAGAGGCACTACTACGGCAAGATCAAGATGATCTACATCGACCCTCCCTATAACACGGGAGGCGACTTCGTTTATCCGGATAACTACGCTGACCCCATCGGTAACTATCTCGAGATGACCGGTCAGCGTGACGGCGAAGGCAAACTCTCCACCAACACCGAATCGGCCGGACGCTTCCATTCCAACTGGCTCAACATGATGTATCCGCGACTGAAAATTGCCAGGGACCTACTTGCCGAAAATGGAGCTATTTTTATATCGGTCGATGATCATGAGCAATCAACCTTAAAAGTGGTGTGTGATCAAATTTTCGGGGAGCAAAATTTTATCGCTTCAGTGTGTGTAGTTAATAATCTAAAGGGGCGTTCTGATGAATCTCATATCGCGACCGCGCATGAGTATCTACTAATTTATAGCAGAGCAGCGTTTGTCACAGACGGTGTTCCCGCTCCAGATGAATACGAAAAAGAGTACAAGCTTGAAGACGAAGTGGGGAGATATCGCCTCCTTGGTCTGCGAAAGAGGGGCAGCAATTCTCGCAGAGAAGACCGGCCAAATATGTTCTACCCAATTTTCTTTAATGAGGCGACTTGCACCATCGGCTTAGAGCGTTCAGATAGCAACGACCATGAGATTTATCCTCGCTTATCTGATGGAAGTGATGGGCGTTGGCGTTGGGGGCGTGAGACATTCTTGGAAAGGAGAGGTGAGCTAACGGTTCAACTTGTAACTGGACGGGGAGAATTTGATGTATTTCAAAAAGACTACCTCCCTAGCGATGGGAAGCGTCGAGTTAAGCCGAAATCAGTTTGGATTGGGCCTGAATTCTCCGCAGAACGTGGCACGCTCCAATTGAAGGAGCTTTTTGGATTCCGCGTTTTTGACACGCCCAAATCTACCAATTTGGTGGAGTATTGCCTTCATCAGGCCTCCGGTGATGCCGATGCCATTGTTCTTGATTTCTTTGCCGGTTCTGGCACTACTGCTCATGCAGTGATGGCACTGAACGCTGAAGATAGGGGGAACCGTAAGTGTATTTCGGTTCAGCTGCCAGAACTAACTGCTGAGAACTCTGAAGCACGCAAGGCCGGGTATGCGACGATTTCGGAAATCACCCGTGAGCGCATCCGACGCGCTGGCAAGAAAATCCTCGAGGAGGAAGCTACCAAGCTGGACGGACGTGACAAGGCACTCGACGTGGGCTTCCGCGCCTACAAACTGGTAGATACGAATTTCACGAAGTGGCGTGCTGATTCCTCTCTATCAGAGGGTGAATTGACGGACTTATTTGCCGGAATGGGCGAGTCTGCTGACGATGATGCCCACCCGGAAGCGCTACTCACCGAGGTCCTGCTCAAGCTTGGTTTCTCACTGACTGAGCAGGTCCAGCATGTTGATGTGGAGGGTTTGGATGCGTTTAGTGTGTCTGATGGCCTTCTGGTTGCCTATCTGAACGAGCATGTCAAGCCCACGCTTGAGCAGTTGCGTGCGCTGGTGGAGCTCGAGCCAGAGCGTCTTGTGATTTTGGAAGATGCGTTCCAGGGCGACGACGAGCTGAAGACCAACGTGGTACAAGAGTGCCGGTCTCACGGCGTGGATTTGTGGACTGCATAAGGAGGAGCTGCGGTGCGTTTTCAATTTGATCCCCATCAGCCCTATCAGGAAGATGCAATCCATGCGGTAACCGACCTCTTTGATGGCCAACCTTCAGACGCAGATCAGCTAGTTACTTCCGTTGCTACTTCGCAAAGAAAATTGAAGTGGCATGATTTAGAAGGTTTGACCTGGGACGATGTTACTGGGCTGACATGGAATAACCTTGAGACCAAGACTGTGGGCGATCTCAGCGAATACATGCATCAGAGCACGCTCGATATCGCAACTGAAACTGGTGCGATCGGCAACAACCTAGTACTAGATGAGGATACGATCCTAGCCAACTTGCAGCGGGTTCAGGACCGTAACGGGCTGGAATCCACGGATGGTTTAATTGATGGCCTCCAGTTCGACATTGAGATGGAGACCGGCACTGGCAAGACGTACGTGTATTTGCGTACTGCTTTTGAGCTGGCTAAGCGCTACCAGTTTACAAAGTTCATTATTCTGGTCCCTTCGGTGGCGATCCGTGAAGGTGTAAAAACATCGATCGAGCTGATGCGTGAGCACTTCCGCCACTTGTATCCAGAGATCAATATGGATGCTCTAGTGTATTCGGGTGAGCGTGCAGAAGAAGTCCGGGACTTCGCTACTGCCACTAGCTTGCAGCTGTTGGTGATGACCATTGATTCACTGCGTGGGGATAAGAACACCCGTATCATGCACCAGACTCGCGACAAGCTCGCCGGCCTGCGACCTTTGGACTATCTACGTGCGACTCGTCCGATCGTGATCATGGATGAACCACAAAACATGGAGTCTCTGCTGGCCCAGTCTGCAGTCGCGGATCTGGACCCACTGTGCACGCTGCGATACTCAGCCACCCACCGCACCACCCGCAACGTGGTTTATCGCCTTGATCCCCTGGATGCACATCAGCTGAACTTAGTGAAAACCATCGTGGTTTCTGACGCCCAGGAGTTGGGTAGTGCGGCAAAGCCCTACGTCAGGCTCGTGGAGGTGACCCGCAACCCCTTCAAAGCAAAGCTGGAGCTGGTGTGCCGCAAGAAGGACGGCTCGTACGCCAAGCGGAAAGTAACTGCATCACAGGGAGATGACCTTGAGCGACTCTCGAACGGTAACCCGGCTTATGAGGGTAACTGGCGGATCGCTGAGATCAGTGCGAAGCCACCGCAGATCGAGCTGTCGAATTATGGATACCTCGGTGTGGGGGAAGCGATCGGGTCTAACCAGGACGCCATCTTTAGAGAGATGATCCGGGAAACCATCCGCGAACATATCCGCAAGGAACTGCAATTCCACGCCAAGGGCATTAAGGTACTCTCCTTGTTTTTCATTGACAAGGTGGCCTCCTACCTCGGCGATGGTATCAACAACCTGGACGCCAACGGACAGTTCGCCATATGGTTCGACGAACTCTACGCCGAAGAAATCGCCAGGCAGCCCAAGGCGCAACCTCTCCTGCCAGCACATCCGGTTGATGCGCGCAGCGGCTACTTCGCACAGATGAAAGCCGGCAAGGGCAAGACAGCCCAGATGACCTTTAAGGATTCCTCAGGCAAGACCAAGGCCGACAATGACGCCTATGAGTTGATCATGCGGGACAAGGCCCGTCTGCTGAGCATGGACGAGCCGGTGAGGTTTATCTTCTCCCATTCGGCTCTGCGCGAGGGCTGGGATAACCCCAACGTGTTCCAGATCTGTACGCTGCGCGACATGGCTTCTGAGACGGAGCGGCGTCAAACCATCGGGCGTGGTCTGCGTCTACCGGTAAACCAGTACGGTGAACGAGTTGCAGACCGTGGTCTTGCACAGCTGACAGTTGTCGCAAACGAGTCCTACCAAGCGTTTGCTGCCGCCTTACAGGATGAGTACAAGAAAGCTGGTGTGGCAATTGGTTTTGTGCGTCGCACAGAGTTTGCCCGTCTGCCCATCACAGTAGACGGTGAAGAAACTGTATTAGGCTCGCGCCGATCCGGCGAAATTTGGGACAGCCTGCGCAAGCGCGGTTACATCAATGATGCCGGCGAGGTCATGGGAACTTGGGTGCCTGACCAGCTCGGTTTCGAAGTTGGGCTACCTGAGCAGTACGCAGACTATGAAGACGCGGTGGCTAGGATCGTCAATGGCTGCAAGATTGAAACTTTGATCAAGCCCAAACGTAAGCGGCAGCGTCGTACGCTGAACAAGGCATTGTTCACCAACCCCGAGTTTGAGGCGTTCTGGGAAAAGATCAGTCAGCGTACCACCTACCGGGTCAGCTTGGATCGTGACGCGCTAGTTGCCGCCTGCGTGGCACGCATCAAAGCTGCACCTCATGTTGAGCCGATTCGTATCCAGGTCACGCGCACGGGTGTGAAACTGACTCGCGGCGGGACGAAGGGAAGCGTGCAAGCCACCCGCAGCACGAAGCTTGATGACGCCTATCCTCTACCCAACATTGTCGCTCAGCTGCAGGAGGTAACCTCTCTGACGCGCAGGACGATCATCGATATCCTCACCGGCAGCGGCAGGCTTGGCGAGTTCCTGAGCAACCCGAACGACTTCATCAAGATGGCCTCCACCTGCATTCAGGAAGAGCTCTCGCACATCATCGTTGATGGTATCCAGTACGAGCCGTTGGCCGGGAGTATCTACGAGCTGCGCGAGCTGCAAGCCGACGGCGAGGAGGAACGCGACCGGTTCATTGATCAGCTCTACAAGGTCAAGAACGAAGACAAGAGCGACTTTGACTATGTTGTGTTCGACTCTGAGGTAGAGCGTGAATTCGCCGAGTACTTGGACGGGCGCGAGGATATTCGCTTGTTCATGAAACTGCCGAGCAAGTTCCGTATCCCCACTCCCGTGGGGGATTACAACCCGGACTGGGCAATAATTAAGAACGAGGACGGCCACGATCGCCTATACCTTATTCGTGAAACCAAGTCGAGTCTGGACCCAACTAAGCGGCGACCTGGTGAGAACGCTAAGATCAACGCCGCAATGAAGCACTTCGAAGCAATCGGTGTGGACTACCAGGTGGCTTCTCCGGAAAGCTGGGGTGTGTAATGGGGGACGCCAAGAGTGTGCTGAGCGACTATCAGGCCAAGCTCTATGCACATGAGCTTGACCGCTCCTACGCAAGCGATCACGTGGGAAAACTAGCAGGGCTATTATTTGACGCTCAGGTTGAACCCAAGCCCCATCAAGTGGACGCAGCCTTGTTCGCTTTACGCACCCCGTTCACCCCAGGAGTGATCCTGGCCGATGAGGTGGGCCTGGGCAAGACGATCGAGGCCGGCATCGTTATCAGCCAATACTGGGCTGAACGTAAACGCCGCATCCTCGTCATTGCCCCGTCCTCATTACGTCAGCAGTGGCGGCAAGAGCTCGACGAAAAGTTCGCTCTTCCTGCCTCGCTGCTCGAACGCGGCACCCTCGAGCAAGCCCTCGGTCCAGGTGGAAGCGAGCAGATTCTGATCTGTTCGTATGAGTTCGCTAATTCCCAGCACCTATCGTTGGCTAGGCATTGGGACCTAGTCATCTGCGATGAAGCCCACCGGCTGCGTTCTCACTGGACAGGTAAAGCCAAGATCGCGGCGAATGTGGCCACAATCTGTCGCGGGGCTGCCAAAACTGTCATGCTTACGGCCACGCCGCTGCAAAACCGCCTCGAGGAACTCTACGGCCTCGTTTCAGTGTTCGCCCCGGACTATTTCCACTCGCTGTCAACGTTCCAGGAACGCTACATCCACCACCCCGATAGCGCGGGCAACGATGATCTCGCTGCACGGGTGGCGCAGATTGCCAAACGTACGCTACGAAAGGATGCGGATAAGTACATCCGTTTCACCAGCCGTATGCCGCTGACGGTCGCGTTCACCCCAAGTGCCGATGAGGTCGAACTCTATGAGCTCATCAACGCCTACCTGCAGCGGCCATTCTTGTGGGCGTTCGCTAAGTCCCAACGACACCTGTCTGCCTTGATCTTACGTAAACGCCTCGGGTCATCTTCCTACGCAGTGGCCTCCACGCTCGAATCTATCGCAACCCGTCTCGAAGCCGAGGCAAAGTCCGGCAAACGCAGGAACCAGGCCGGTGGTTTCATTGCAGATCCAGACCTGACCGGAGAGGAACGCGAAGAAGCTGAAGCCACACCTGAGGAAACGGCGACGCTCAGTGACAATAACAGTGTCGATATGCTCAATGAGGTCCAGGAACTACGTGACTACGCATCCTTAGCCCGCTCGATCACTGTCAACCAGAAAGCCGTCAAACTTGTCGACGCGCTTGAACAAGGCTTCGAGCGCCTGCGGGAAATCGGCGCACCGGAGAAAGCTATCGTCTTCACTGATTCCGCCGTCACCCAGGACTACCTCGCTCGATCCCTGACTGAAGCTGGGTGGGGTGACGGACTCGTACTGTTCAATGGGACGAATGACTCTAAACATGCCAACCGCATCTACAAGGCCTGGCTTAAAGAAAACAAGGACAGTGACCTAGTCACTGGTATCCCCGCAGCAGATCAACGCAAAGCCCTTGTCGACGAGTTCCGCCAGCGCGGCCGTCTCATGATCGCCACCGAAGCAGCCGCTGAAGGTATCAATCTGCAGTTTTGTTCCATGCTGGTCAACTACGACCTTCCCTGGAATCCACAGCGTGTCGAGCAGCGCATCGGCCGCGTTCACCGTTTCGGTCAGAAGCACAATGTGGTGGTTGTGAACTTCTCCAATAAGGGGAACCTTGCCGAAGAACGTATCTTGGAGCTGCTTACTGAGAAGTTCCAGCTGTTCACCTCAGTGTTTGGTGCCTCCGATGAAGTCCTCGGCCAGATCGAGGACGGCCTGGACTTTGAGAAGAACATTGCTGCGATCTTGGAGCGATGCACCACTGCCGAGCAGATCGACGCCGCTTTCAACGAGCTCGAGCAACGCTACTCGGTGCAGATCAACCGGGAGATGAAACGCACCCGCAAGAAGGTCTTCGACAACCTTGACCCGAAAGTGCGCGATAAACTCAAGTCCTATGACACGCAAACAGGTGTTGTGCTCAACGCCTTTGAGCGTCTCCTCATCGGACTGACCCGCCATGAGCTCGATGGTAGAGCCACCTTTCATGAGACCGACACCCAGTTCACTCTCACCGATCCTCCCGAACCCACAATCAAGGCCGGGAAGTACTACTTCAAGTCCACTCCTAGCACGGGTGCACACCAGTACCGTTACTCCAGCGACCTCGCGCAATGGGTCGTGGCCAACGCAAAGAACCACTACACACCGCCAGCAACACTTACGTTCCAGCTAAAAGGTTCACGCCGAGCGACAGCGATTGCGAAGCGACTGCGTGGCAAAAGTGGACGCCTCGCGGTCCACGAGGTCACATTCGCCATGAGCGCAGGAGAACAAGACCTCCAGGAAACCTACCTTCTCTTTGCTGGATTTCTCTCTGATGGCACACACATGGATCAAGAGCAGATCCGAGACCTGCTTGACCTTGAATGTGTCGAGGCACACCGCGCCGAAGTGAATATTGACGGCTTCGAGGAAGCCATCAGCGACCTGCGAAAGCAGATAGCAGGGGAGGTTGAAGACCGCAACGCCGCCTTCTACCTCCAACAAGAATCGCTCATCGACGCAGCCCGGCTCGATCTCAAAGCCACGTTTGATGCTAAAATCCGTGAGTTCCGCGCCAAGGAAGCCACCGCAACCAAGGCAGCTCGGAAGGCAAGCAGCACAGCAGAACAGCTCAAACTCACGCGTGAAGCGCGTACCTGGAGGCGCAAAGCTGATGAGGCTGACGACGACTACCGCCGTGAACGCGACAAACTCCGCGACATGTCCGATGCCTACCTCGATAACGCCGCCCAAGCACTCGAAGCCCAGCAATCCACCACCGAACTGTTCAGCATCAACTGGGAGGTGCGCTAGCTAGTGGAGGACGGTCCAGTATTGTAGTGGGATCAGGCTCTCCGTATCCAGCCGCCAACACTTCACCCTGTAACCGCCACCTGTCACCATCCCTCACCAGCTACCTGTCTGCACTGAGCGCCAGCTAGCTGCTCCACCGTCTTAAGGCCCCACAAACCCTTCTCTAGTGTGAGCGCAATCATATAGGATTGTCATTAAGACACCATCCAATGAGGGGAGCTAGCGTTGAATGACGATGACAACACCAGCAAGTCTATGGATGAGTTGCCGCTCTTAGTTAAGAAACCGCCGGCTCCTCTCGGCTTATCTCTGCAACGAGCCATAGCTGTTTTGAAGGACACTGGCCGCTACTCACTGTTGGCAATCATTGTGATGACGCTGGTGCGCGGCGTACTTCCAGCAGTGCAGGTGGCAGCTATCGGCTCCCTGGTTGCCAACATTGCCGATCTTAGTAGCGGGCTGAACCAGGCTGCTTTGTGGGCGCTAACCCAGCTAAGTTTGGCTTTTATTGGCGCTTATGTTTTAGAAAACTTAATTAAATATGTGGGAGACCGCCTGACCTTAAAGCTTTCCTACGACACCGATATTACGGTGGTGCGTAAGCTAAGCTCACTTGAGGTGCAAGATTTTGAATGTGCTCACACCTATGATTCTATCCAGCGGGTAGATTCAACCACCGGCCAGCACATATTTGAGTTATTTGATTCTGCTCGCTCTGGCATTCAGGGAGCTATTTCGATTGTCAGCATTATTGCCGTTATTGCCACCTGGAACCTGTGGATTGCGGTAGCGCTTTTAATTGCACCTATTCCTGCAGCTATAGCCATGTTCCAGTTACAAAACAAAGCTTATGAGATTGATTTTGCGCGCGCCCCACAGCTGCGTCTGGCAACCTATTTCAGGGAGCTGCTAACCTCAGATTCTATCCGCAAAGAAATTGGGGTTTTCTCCCTGGCGCAGCTGTTCGAAAGCCACTACACCAGCATCCGAAAGGGTTTCCTTAAACAGGACTACCTGCTAGCCCGCTACAACCTAACCAAATCTGGCACACTTGGGCTGATTTCAGTTTTTGCTAACGTGGCTTCTATAGTTTTCGCCTCAATTGTTGCTGTGCAAGACGGCAAGGTTGGCGAACTTGCCGGTTTCATCTCCGCTATGGGGCAGATGAATGGTTTAGTTTTGGCCACCTTTATTGGTATTACTGGCATTTATCATAATCTGCTTTACGTATCTAACTGGGTTGCCGTAATGGAAATGCAGCCCGCACAAATAAGCTCCGGACAGCTAACCCTGGAAGACTCGAAACTTCCACAAAATGCAAGCGACGCCGTCGAGATAGAATTTAAAAACGTAAGCTTCACCTATCCGGGCACGCAAGCTAAAGTGCTTGACGGAGTGTCTTTTAAGATCGACGCCGGCACCACCAGCGCCCTGGTGGGTCTAAACGGCTCGGGTAAAACCACAATTTGTAAGCTTTTACTACGCTTCTACGAGCCCACAAGCGGCAGTATTTTAATCAACGGCACAGATATTGCTGATTACAGTCGCGAAGCTTTATATAAGCGCTTTTCTGCACTTTTCCAAGATTTCGCTAAATTTGAGCGTTCCTTGGGGGACAATATTACTTTCGGCGCCGGTAGGGGTTTTACTGACGACGACAGTCAGGCAGCTACCGCCGCACTAAACATGGTGGCCTTGAACTATTTAAAGGAGGAGCTACCGCAAGGTTTTGACACGATTCTTGGCAGACGTTTCGACGGCGGCCAGCAGCTATCTATTGGGCAATGGCAGCGCCTGGCAACCGCGCGAGCCTTATATAAGAAGCCTGGCCTGTTGGTGCTGGATGAACCCACCGCCTCTGTTGACGCGGTTTCAGAAAAAGCCATGTTTGAGGCGCTGACCGCAATCGACTACCAACTGACAATCTTGCTGGTGGCGCACCGTTTCACCACGATCTGCCACGCCGAGAAGATCATTGTGCTTGACGGCGGCAAGGTGGTTGGCTGCGGCGATCACGCAACCCTGCTCAAATCATGCAAGTTCTACGCAGACATGTTCCACGCCCAAAACAGCTACAACTAGCAGCGCTGCGGCCATTAAACCTGGTCGCTGCGTTCAATGAAGAAAGCACAAAAGACGTTAAAAGGAATCTATAATGTCAGATTTAGTTGTCGAAGTATGTGACCTGCAAATCAAAATAAAGAATAAAGTAATTCTCCAAGACGTAAATCTAAACGTCGAAAAAGGCGCGTTTCATGGAGTTATTGGACCAAACGGCGCCGGGAAAACAACCCTATTCACCACCATTCAGGGTTTTCGCGCCCCCACAAAGGGAAGCGTTAGGCTGTTAGGGGTCAATCCGAGGCCACGAAACATTGAACTACTTGGTCGGATTGGAATTCAGCCCCAAGCTACAGCATTTTTCCCAAAGACAACACTGCGTGAGCACCTGAGCGTCGTCGCAGACATATTTGGAGCAAGCCGCACGCGCGTAGACAGCCTAATTGAAAGCCTGGATCTTAGCCACGCAGCAGACACGAAGGTGGAAGGCTTATCTGGCGGGGAAAGACAAAGGCTTGCCGTTGCCACCGCAATTGTTCACGATCCGCAAGTGCTGTTCCTTGATGAGCCCACAGCCGGATTAGATGCGGATGCGCGCCACAATCTAGTTTCTCTACTACGCCAGACAGACCTGGGGGGAACAGCGATTTTATACACAACGCATTTCCTTGATGAAGCCGAGCATTTATGCGACACCGTAACTATTCTCGACTCTGGACGTGTTGTTACCACTGATTCTCCACGCCGCCTCATTGCCGCAGCAAATCTTGGCTCAACTGTGCTACTCCCCCACGCCTCAACTCAGGCAGATCTTTTACAGTCAACCTTTGGACCAGCAAAAGTCAGTGTTACTAGCGATGGGGTTGAAGTAAGCACCCACGACACAGCTGAACTATTTAGCGAACTTAAAAACCTGGGGATAAACACTCGCAGCGCTCAAGTTAGAGATGGCCGTCTTGAAGATGTTTACCTTAACCTCACTGGGAAGGACTACGTAGCATGAGCACCTACAAGATCATGACTCGCCTCATGCTCAAGTTTGACTTGAAAGACTGGTCCACTATCGTTTTCACATTCATTTTCCCTGTCGCATTACTGATTGTGCTTAACAACAGTCTCGACGGGACCGTTCCGGGTGTATCTCTTACTGGGCCCATTACCGCAAATGTGATTGCTTTTGGATCAGCATTTGTGGGCATCTATGCCGGCGCCACCCACCTGGCACTGTGGCGCGAGAACGGAATGCTTAATGTTCTACGAAACTTCCCACTCAGCGCTAACACAATCCTGCGAGCACAAGTAACTACAGGAACTATCTTTCTGGTTGCTCAAGCACTTGTTCTATTCGTGGTTGGGCTAGTACTAGGGATGAACCCAAGCGGAACTGCCGGGCTTGCATTAATACCCACAATTCTTGGCTATGGCCTGTTCTTCTTCCTGGGAGTTTTGCTAGCTATAGCAATACCTTCCATGGCTGGTGTTTCTATGGCGGCCACTATTCTGATCATCCCAATGGGATTTATTGGTGGGGCAATGATGCCAATCGAGACGCTTCCACAGTGGGTGCAGACAATTGCGCCTTTCACTCCCCTATTCCACATGCGTGAAGCCATAGCCATGCTGCTAATTCACCTAGGAACCTGGACAGATATGGCGATTGGCCTGGCCTATCTTGTGGGCATAGGTGGACTAATCGGGTTTGCAGCAGAAAAACTGATGCAATTCAAGTAATGCATTTGCGCAAGCTAACGCATTACGCGGAAGCCGGGGATAGCGGCTACGACTTGGCGGGACGCTTGACTGTTAACGCAGCCAAAATAAGCAGGCCACCACCAACGCAGCCAAGGCCAGACAGTGAGCCGAGTACAAGATCTGAAGTTCTAACCACGCTCACCACATAGGCAACCATCCCGCACATAGTTGCAACCACAAAAAGTGACCACACCTGCGGGTTTAGCTTGGAAGTGCGATCTACATGAACAAGTTGCAGCCAGGCCACTGCAGCTAGTGCAAGGTGGACGTACCAACCAACTTGCATACTCAATGAGCTGAACCCCACCACTAGCCACATCGTCGCAACAGCCAGGCCTAGCAGGCTAACTACTACGACCACCCGGTCTAGCTGCTTCTTGTTCTCTGCCACGCCACTCACCTTCGCTACCTGTCACCTTAGATTATGTTGAATTGAGTAAATACAGGCTAGTGCCACAATCTAGCTTTAAGCCATACTTGTCAGCAACTCTGGGCAAACACATCAATAGCGCGCCAGTAAGAATGTCACATGCTATAGTTTCGCTGTGGCGGGCAACACAGTAAGTTGTTGATTTAACGGTAGTTGTGCGCCACTTGCGCCTGCACAGCTTTGTAATTTAAGCGAGTTGAAATTAATGGATGCTGTAATTAACGCCCACGGGTTACAAGTAGCTTATGGCAAGCACGTAGCCCTGAACCTAGAAGACTTTCGCATAGAGCCCCAAGCTGGAGTGGTTGGTCTTTTTGGCCCAAACGGCGCAGGAAAAACCACCTTACTGCGCACGCTTGTTGGCGACATCGCTAAATTTAAAGGGAGCCTGCAAGCCCCTAGCCGCACAGACATAAGCTACCTACCCGACGAGCCTTTCCTATACCCCTGGCTTAGCGTTGGCCAATGCGTAGAACTGTTTACTGCTCGCCACAGTGATTTCCGTGTAAACGTTTTTGAAGAATTCCTTGCCGGAGCCGCTTTTTCCGCCTCAAGTAAGGTTCGTAGCCTCTCCAAAGGCATGAGTGAACGCCTACACCTGGCCTTAATCATGTCCCGAGCCCCCAAACTTTACGTACTGGATGAGCCCTTGGCCGGCGTCGACCCCCTAGCACGCGACTACCTACTTGAGCTTATCCGCACCCTACGCAGCCCCGAGGCGCCTCTACTACTAAGCACCCACCTAATTAACGGTGTTGACTCCATTTTTAACGAAATTGTGCTGATATCAGACGGGCGACTACTAACCCACGACAGCGCAGACAACCTGCGCGCACTTGGTGATGGAGATTTAGAGCTAGCCTATAAAAGGAGCGTGTCTGGCCGATGAACGCAACCAGTGACAATCGACTATTTGCCGTCAAATATGGGCGCACAATGGTGCCCCTGATCGCCATGATCCTGGTTCTATCCATTGTGCGACTGAGCTTAGACCAGCTAGTAGTTAAACAGGTATACGGCATTGGTGTCATGCTGATTGAGGTTGCATTAACGCTATACGCACTAGATGCCAGCCTGCGCCTGACCGGGCTTTGCGATGATCGCCTACTGCTACTTTCCCCGCTATCAAGGTGGCAGCTAGCTGTGCGAAGCACCTGCGTGCTGTCGCTGTATCTCCTGCTGGGCTACATTGCCACCCTTCTACCACTGTTAAATTCCCAATCAGTAAATCTGACTTTGCAGCTGGCTAACCTGCTTGGTTACGGGGTATCAGTATTTACCGGCTTGGGTTTAATGCTGCTTATAACCTATGCAGTTAAAAGCATTCGTGAGCGTTTGCAGTTCATATTGTCTACCTGGGTACTGTTTTCAGTTACCACATTCCTGGCTGTAGCCCTTTGCGTGCGCGCCCTTAACTCTGCTGTTCCCAGCGCAAACTGGCTTCTAGGGGTCAGCTCCGCCGAGAACACGGTCAACCTCTATGCCGCAAACCTGCCAGTTACCGCAGTTGGCTTAGGTGGTCACAACCAAACAGTCTTCCTATTTATCCTCGCCAATTTGATCCTAGGCGCGGTTTTTTGGGCTGGCGCACTAGCCTTGGCACGGCGCAAGCACAACTTCATACGCCTATAGCCACTCCCGCGAACCAAAACACAACATAGTGGCAGAGATTACATACCTTAGATATAATATATTTACAGCTCAGATGTACGGCTGATGACGGTATTAGGGCAGGTAATCATCAATGACAGCTAAGAGAAAAGTTGCCTCGGTTCTTAATGCAGTAAAGACCTACGACGGCCTTAACGTTGTTGACGACGTGTCGTTTAACCTTTTTTCAGGACAGACGACTGTACTTGTTGGGCCAAATGGCTCCGGTAAAACCACAACCCTGGAGATGCTTGTTGGTTTGCGCTCAATGAGCAAAGGCTCGGCAACCATCGCTGACATTCCGGTTGTGCCAGGCGGAGAACATAGGTTTTACACCGGCGTTCAACTTCAAAGTTCAGGCATACCTTCACGTATCAAAACAAAAGAAGTTATCCGCTCTGTTGAATGCCTTTACGCCGACCCCGCAGACTGGAAAGCTATGGCAACCGCCCTTGGTGTCGACGCTTATCTTGACGCGATGGTTGATAACTTGTCTGGTGGTCAGCGACGCCGCCTAGACATTCTGTGCGCAGCAATAGGCCGCCCTTCTCTCCTGGTTCTAGATGAACCCACCTCCGGGATTGATCCAGAAGGACGCGCTATCGTATGGGATTTCGTGCGCTCACTCGCTAGTGAGGGCTGCGCCATTATTACCTCCACACATGACATGTCAGAAGCTGAGGCGTTCGCAGATCATCTGCTCGTAATGGCAAAAGGAAAGATCCGCATCGAAGGTAGCGTCGACGACGTTCTTTCCAGTCTTGGCGGAAACCGACGTTTACGCGTCGCTCGGCCAACTGAGCACATTATCAAACTGTTTGAAGAATCTGGTTTACGTCACGGTCGTACCGGAAAGGCAATCGTTGCAATAGGCAGCGCCGAGGATACCACTAAGTTGGCTGCACAAATTGATGAGCAGAATAGTGCGGTTGACATCCTCACCGGACCAGTTCGTCTTGAAGACGTATTTGCAGTCATAACCGGCATAGATGTGAAGCAAGGAGCTGAAGATAAATGAAGCATCATGCAAAAGGAGGTTCTCGCTCGAAAATTATCTGGGTATGGTACCGGCAAGAATTACTTCTTCTATTAAGAGAACCTGTTGCCGTATTCTTCTCCTTAGCTTTCCCACTGATCATATACATTTTCATTGGTATCCCTTACGCTGAACAAATTATCCCTGATACCAAAGTAAAATTTATTGACATGATGTTCCCAACACTCGTTGGAACAGTTGCCGCTAACCTCCTCCTTATGGGGCTTCCAATCTACCTAGCTGAACTTCGTTCACGGCAGGTAGATAAACGATATCGAGCTCTGCCTTTGTCTGGCACAAATTTTGGAATTGCCGTTATCTCAGCGATGCTGACACTCACTATTGCAGCGTCAAGCCTAATAGTCGGGATTGTCGGTTTTCAACATGGGCTTCGCCCGGAGGTAACTTCACCTCTATTTATCTTACTAAACATAGGGCTTGTCGTTTTTCTTTGCGGTGTTGGATTTTTCCTTGGAACACTACCTTTGGGCGCTCGCACGATCAACGCCCTCACTGCCGCAGTCTTTTTCATCTTATTTTTTGGCTCAGGCGCCGCAGCCCCAATAGATACGCTACCTGCAATAATCAAGAAAATTCTTGAGTGGAATCCCCTAAAAATTTGGTTTGATGCGCTTGTAGCCGTCTACACTGACTCGCCATTCCCCGCCGGCGGGACATGGAAGATCGCCCTAACACTTATCTTTGCAGCATTTCTTGCTGCGATAGGACTGACTAGTTGGCGCAAAACTGAATAACAGTTTGATACTTGGTGAACGTGGTCTTGCCTTGGCTGTAAAGCCAAGGCAAGACCACAGGTAAGTAACTAAACGTATTTGTTACTTCCTAACGTCCCACTTGAAAGTACGCACTGCCACTACAAACAAAGCCACAGTAACAGCAATAACTACCGCAAATGCTAACAGTGGGTTACTAGTGCGTTGTAGCGGGCTATCAGCCGCCCAGAAGATCAGGTCAGCGAAAAGACTGGTAGGTATCTTGCTGAGAACAGCTGTCAGTGAGTCTGGCAGGATTGCGAATGGTATGGCAGCCCCGCTAAGGAACAGTGCAAGAAGCTGGATAAGTGTAGAAAGATTGGCCGCTAACTGGCCTGACGAAACCGCCCCACCGATTAGATACCCAATAGTGAAGAAAAGCGCTAAACCAATAAGCGACACCGCAAAAACTAAAACACCATTCGATGCTGTCACTAGATCCAACCCAATAGCGATTGCAATAATGATCGCTATCTGGATGATCCCCATAATGAAACGCACAGCTAGGTGAGTTAATAAAAAGTCTGTGCGCGACAGTGGGGTTGTGCCCAGCACGCGCAGCGCCCCGGCTTCTCTAAGTTCTGCTAGCGGTCCGGCTGTTACCTGAAGCCCGATGCCAGTGACTGCCAGGAAAATTGCCATAGGCATAACAATCGGACCAAAATCTGGGCCACCCGGTTTCCCGGCCATAATGTAGGTCATCCCTAAAAACATTCCTGACATGAAGAAAGGGAACACTGCCACAAACACGAAATATGACACATTTCGCACTAGCTCGCGAGTTTGTAGTTTAAGTAAATCTTGTGTGTAGTGACCACGCATTACTACTGCCCTGCCTTAGTAGTCGCTTGCTTTTCAAACTCATGGCCAACCAAGTTTTTGAACACATCATTCAAACTTGGCTCTTTTATAGTTAAATTGGTGAAACTACCTATTTGCGCAAGTCTCTTGAGTACTTCATCGACACTCTTAGTGCGGATCAAGACGTTCTCACCTTGGATAACAACCTCTCCCAAGGCTTTCAACTGGTCTTTAACAGCACTATCAGCGCCGTTAATCTGGCAACTAACCACAGAGCCCTGAGTATGACTACGAATAAGTTCCTGGGGACTTCCCTGGGCTACCACCTTGCCACCATTAACCACACCTACGTCATCGCACAGAGCAGTAGCTTCTTCTAAATTGTGTGTAGACAGCACTATGGTCATACCCTGCGAGGATAGTTGCCTTAAAACATCCCAAAGTTTTTCGCGTGCAATAACGTCAAGGCCTGTCGAAGGTTCATCTAGGAACACCACCTTGGGTTTACCAACCAGAGCCAGGCCAACATTTAGCCGTTGATGCTGACCACCTGATAGCTTGGATACTTTTCGAGATAGCAAATCTTCTAGGCCAAGCCAGTGGACAACATCGTTAACTGGGTATGAATCTGGGTAGAGGCTTCCCCAAAAACTCAGGATTTCTTCTACTTTTTGATGGGGGAAGATTTTTACTTCCTGGGGCTGAACCCCTACATGGGAACGCACCCAGGCGTTATCACTGACCGGATCTTTACCAAAAATGCTAACCGTCCCAGAATCTGCTCTGCGCAGGCCCACAGCTATCTCAATCGCCGTCGTTTTGCCGGCCCCGTTAGGGCCAAGCAGCCCAAAAATCTCTCCCTGCGCAACGCTCAGAGTCAGCTTATCCAGCGCCTGCACTGGCCCGGCAGGAGTGTCGTACCGTTTTGACAGCTGACGCAACTCAACCACATTCTTCATCGATATAGCCCCCAATCAGAGTGGAAATATGCAGTTGTTATGTGTCTTGTCCACACTTGCCTCAAACCGCAAGACTTCCGTATCTCGCAGTTGATTACAGCACTGGATAACAACTTCAATTACATTTAAACCCAAGAAGACATGTAACGGAAGTCTCAAACAGGCATGTTGCCAGGCCAGCTGAAAAACTATCGCTTAAGCCAGCGCCGTCGTCGTAAATAGCGCCACCACATAGGCCGGGCCAACCCCGAAAACCGGCAGATGTGCCTGCTCACCCCGCGTTTCCATGCACCCTATTATCCCACTTCAGGGGCAGTTTGAAGGGGTTAATAACGATTTTAAAAAGCGGGCTGTTTTAGGCGGGTTTTAACGCAGGTTCTGGCGGGTTTTAGCGACGCCGCAACACCCCGATACGCTCAGTAAGGGAACGCTGCTTACCCACCACCGGCAATTGCCACACACGCCAATAAGCCAGCAGGCAGAAACCCGCCCCCACACACATTGAAAACAGCATCGCCAACACCGGATTTAAATCAACAAACCGCACCAATGAAGCCTGCGTAAAAGCCGCCGCAAGCGCCGGCAGCGCATAAAGCCGATTGCCGCCAAATACTGCCGGGGTGCGCCCTACGCTAATGTCGCGGATCATGGAGCCGCCTACCGCCGTCATGCAGCCTAAAAGCAGGGCGGGGATGAAACCTAGATGATTTTCTAGGGCTTTGGCGGCGCCGGTGGCGGACCAGATGCCCAGCACAATGGCGTCGGCAACCACCAGGAAGCGGTGGGACCACTTGCCTTCAAATTTGAAGAACCAGGCGATGGCGGCGCCCAGACACGCCATCCAAATGTAGTAGGGGTCGGTCAGGGCGAAGGGCGGGCCGTTTTGGATCATGAGAATGTAGGTGGTGTAGTAGTCCACCTGCGCTTGGTAGGAGGAGTACTGCTCTCCCCTGTCAGTGGATACACGCGCATACGCCGCGACCTTCCTGCATGCCAGGGTGGGTGCTTGTGGCCCAGAGATAGGGGCTTGACTGGGATTGTGGTGATGGTGGGCATCAGTTCTCCTCCCCGAGTGTGATGGTGTGGACCTTGCCGTTCTCTAGGGCCACGACGGCTTGTCGGTGCGGGCTGATGGTGATGGTGCGGACTTGTTCAAGGACAGCGTCGTTGTCCCATTCATCCAGATCGAGCACACAGGTGATTACACGGCGTAGTTCGGTTTCTCGTACTTGGGGCGCGTGGCAAGGGTTGCCTTTGCCACGGGTAGCGGTCTCACACCACCAGAACTTGTAGGACACGTGCCGGCGCGTCTTGGTTCGCCGGTGAAAGCGCCTGCCACGTTGACTGCAGTAGACCCGGTGGGTCAGTGCGCCGGTACCTCCTGTGGGGGTGGCTGCCCGACCTCCTGACGCGCGTCGTCGTGCGAGCTCAGCTTGGGTACGTTCCCAGGTCTCCTCGCTGATGATGGGCGGGTTGCCTCCCCGCTGTAGAATAATCATGGTTTTGGTGCTGGAGCCCGTGACAGGGGTGTAAATGGTTGAGTCTTTCAAACTATTCGTTCGGACCTACACGTATTGGGTAGGACTCATCCTCGGCTTTGCGATAGTGCCCGGTTCCCTGCTCTTCATCGGTGGAGTCG
>ERZ773007.451-NODE-451-length-20697-cov-4.704534_pt1 | contig 20697 bp, 13 predicted proteins | sample MGYA00580665_ERZ773007 | MGnify/ENA primary metagenome ERZ773007 (study PRJEB29015, sample SAMEA2738122) | human oral metagenome | biome: human oral; feature: human-associated habitat; material: saliva | place: China | collected 2167 ... | reverse complement strand
CGAGCGCATCGTGTGCATCGAGGAGGCCAGCGAGCTGCGCCCCCGCCACCCCCACGTCGTCCACCTCCAGGAGCGCGGCGCCAACGTCCAGGGCGTCGGGGCGGTCGCCATGACCTCCCTGGTGCGCACCGCCCTGCGCATGCGGCCCGACCGGATCGTCCTGGGAGAGTGCCGAGGCCCCGAGGTGCGCGATGTCCTCACCGCCCTCAACACCGGCCACGAGGGCGGCTGGGCCACCCTCCACGCCAACTCTCCCGCCGACGTCCCTGCCCGCCTGACCGCCCTGGGGGCCCTCGCGGGACTCGACGAGGCGGCTGTCGCCGCCCAGGCGGCCAGCGCCCTCGACGCCGTCGTCCACCTGCGCCGGCAGGCCGGCACCACCGGGGCACGCCGGTACGTCGCCTCCATCGGCGTGCTGCGGCGCGGGGTAAGCCCGGCCGGAGCGGTTCTCATCTGCGAGGAGGCCCTGCACGTGACGGGCGACGGCCGACTCAGACCCGGCCCGGCCGTATCAGCGTTGCGGGAGCGGATCGGCCCACAGGCCCTGGCCCGCACCGGCCTTGACGGACTGCCCGGGGCGGGGGAGAGGAGATCGGTATGACGGGTGTGACCAGCTGGGTGGGCGTGGCCTGCGTGACGGGCACGGCCGCGATCCCACCCCCGGCAGCCCGCCTGGCCGGGCTGGTGGGTGGGACGGCGGGAGGCCCGGTGCCGGGCGCCTGGATCGCGGCGGTCCTGGTCGCCCTGGCCGCCGCCGTGCTCCTGCTGCCGGCCCGCCGCGACCTGCCCCGCGGCTGGACCACGGGCACCCCCGCGGCCCAGGCACGCCCGACGATGCGGCAGGCGGCGCTCGACGCGCTGCACTCCCGACGCACCGGGGCACCAGAACCGGACCTCGGGCTGCTGCTCACCGAGGTCGCCAGCCTCCTGCGCGCCGGCGCGACCCCGCAGCGGGCCTGGACGCGCGCCTGCGGGCGTGCCGGCCTCACCGAGGGCGCCGAGCCCGACGAGGACGGCGTCCCGCCCGTGCTGCGCGCGCTCGCGGACCTCCAGCACGACTCGTGGCTGCCCCGATGGAGCAAGGGGCGCCTGCGCTGGCACCCGCCCCCGCGCGGCCGGCGGGCCCGGCAGAGGCGGGCCACCGCCGCCGGAGTGCCGGGCGCCGTCGCCTCCTGCCGCCTGTCGACCGCTTTGGGAGCGCCCCTGGCCGACATCCTCCAGACCGTGGCCGGTGGGGTGGCCGAGTCCGGTCGCGCCGAGGCCTCCCGCCGTGCCGCCCTGGCCGGGCCCCGCACCACTGCCCGGCTCCTGGCGTGCCTGCCCGTGGTCGGCCTGGGGCTGGGGATGCTCGTGGGCGCCGACCCCGCCTCCCTCCTGCTCGACGGCGGTCTCGGCAGCGCCGTGGGGGCGCTGGGGATCGGGCTCATGGTGGTGGGGCACCTGGTGACCAGGCGTCTCGTCCGCGCCGCGACGGCGGAGGGCGACGTCGTCGATGAGGCCCTGGTCCTGGACCTGGCCTCCGCCGCCCTGAGCGCCGGAGCCTCGGTGCCCGGGGTACTCACCGCCTTAGGGGAGGCTCTGGAGGAGGAGGGGCTTGGGGTCGTGGGGCGGGCCCTGCTGCTGGGCGCCCCGTGGGAGGATGCCTGGCAGGCTCCCGAGGACGATCGGTGGAGGGCACGGCGCTCCCGCCTGGAGTCCTGCCTGCGCCCCGGCTGGGAGGACGGGGCCTCACCGGCCGCCCTCCTGGCGGCGACGGCGGCGAGCCTGCGCGCGGGGCGGCACGCCCGCGACGAGGAGGCCGCCGAGCGCCTCGCGGTGCGCCTGGTCCTGCCGCTGGGCGCCTGCCACCTGCCAGCCTTCGTCATCCTGGGGATCGCGCCAGTCGTCGCCTCGGTCGGCATGAGCATGCTCAGTGGGTGACGACGCCCGCCCGAGGCACGCTCAAGCGGGTACTCCTGCCCTCTTGGGTGCGCGAACCCCCGGCAGCCTGGCACGATGGGGGCATGGCACTGTCGAAGAAGCTGCTGAGCCGCGACGAGGTCGTGGTGCGGCACATGCACACCCACATCAAGGTCCTCCTGTGGCGGTTCGTCGTTGAGATCCTCCTGCTCGTGGTCGGCGTCGTCGCCTCGGTCATGGCCCCCACCACCTGGCAGCCCTGGGGCATCGTGGCGATCTGGGTGGTGATCCTCGTCGTGAGCGTCCCCCTGCTGCTCCTGCCATGGCTGCAGTGGTACATGCACACCTACACCATCACCACCAAGCGCATCATCACCCGCTCCGGCATCATCAGCCGTGTCGGCCACGACCTGCCCCTGACCCGGATCTCCGACATCCAGATGGACAAGGACGTCACCGACCGTTTCTTCGGCTGCGGCACGCTGGCCCTGCAGACCTCCGCCGATGACCCGCTCCTACTGCACGACGTCCCCCACGTCGAGACGGTCCAGGTCGAGATCTCCAACCTGATCTTCAACGACACCCAGGGCGCCATCGACGCCGACCCCCGCAGCTGAGCGGCACCGAGGCGTCGATACAGGGCGCAGATACAGCGCAGATACGGCGCAGATACGCTGATAAGACGGCGGCCGCCGTCGTGATCGTGGTGATCGGGTCAGTCGAGGGTCTCGACGACGCCGACCGCCTGGGCCACGCCGGTCAGGGTGGCGGCGATGCGCACGGCCTCCCAGACCTGCTCGGTGCTCAGGCCCTCGCCGCGCACCGTGGCCTCGTGGGCGGTCACGCACTTCTCGCAGCCGTTGATGGTGGACACGGCCAGGCTCCACAGCTCGAAGTCGACCTTCTCCACGCCACCGGAGGTGCCGATGATGTTCATGCGCAGGCCCATGCGCTCGTTCTCGTAGGCCGAGCCCAGGAAGTGGCGCGTGCGGTAGGCGACGTTGTTCATCGCCATGATGGAGGCGGCGCCCAGGGCGGCGTTGATGGCCTCCTCGGACAGGTGGGTGCGGGCGTCCTCCATGACCTGGACCAGCACGGACTCGTTGCGGGTCGCGGCGGCCGCGGCCACGAAGGTGCCCCACTGCTGCTGCTCGGTCAGCGAGGAGGAGCGGGACAGGGTGGACAGGTTCAGGGAGAGGTCCTTGGCCCACTCGGGCAGGGCGGAGCGCAGGTTGTCGATGCTCATGTGTTCTCGTTTCGTCGTCGTGGAGATGGCGAGGTCAGGGGCTGGGGCGGGGCCCGTCAGCCCATCTGGCCCAGGGCGTCGATGGTGGCGGCGCCGGCCTGCCAGTTGCAGGCGCACAGCTCGTCGGACTGGAGGGCGTCGAGCTGGCGCAGGATCTCCTCGGTGTTGCGGCCCACGGAGTCGGCGGTCACGGAGACCGACTGGATGACGTTGTGGGGGTCGATGATGAAGGTGGCGCGGTCGGCCTCACCGGTGGCGCGCTTGATGCCCAGGGCCTCGGTGAGCTCGCGGTTGAGGTCGCTGGCCATGGGGAAGGGCAGGTCCTGGAGCTTGTCGTGGCTGCGGCGCCAGGCGTAGTGGGTGTACTCGTTGTCCACCGAGACGCCCACGACCTCGCAGTCGCGGTCCTTGAAGTCCTGGTAGAGGTCGCCGAAGGCGGCGATCTCGGTGGGGCACACGAAGGTGAAGTCCTTGGGCCAGAAGAAGACGACGCGCCAGGTGCCGGCGGGGACCTGCGAGGAGACGGTGGTGAAGTAGTCCTCGGGCTTGCTGGCCTCAACCTCCTTGAGGTTGCCGGGAACGACGGCGGTGAGCTCGTAGGCGGGGAACTGGTCTCCGATGGTGAGAACGGCCATGGGTGCCTCCTGAAAGATGCGAATCGCGGTGCGAGTTGGTGCGGGTCTGCGCTGGCCCGCGCCGGCCCGGGTGGGGCCGGCGCGGGGCGGCTCCGTCGGTCCAACCGTAAGGGGACAGGGTCATAGGTGCAACTAAGCCGTGTCCTATTTTTAAGAAGGTATACCTTATCTGGTGACGCTGTGGTGACGCCGTCCGATCCCGGCTGTCGGAGCCCGGCGGCTGAGTGCCTCCACCAGACAGTGCTCCCCGTCGGAATGAATCGCCGCCCGGCGGTGTTGTCACACTGTCGCCGCACGCCCGCGCAACCAGGTCAGGAGAAGCCATGAGTACTCGTCTCAGCCGGATCAGCGTCCTCGAGCAGGTCCCTCTCTTCGAGGGGGGGGACGTTCGCCGCACCCTGGAGGACCTCGTCCACCTGGGACGCGGCCTGGAGGAGTCCGGCTACCACCGCCTCTGGCTGGCCGAGCACCACAACACGGGGTCCTTCCTGTCCTCGGCGCCCGACCTGCTCATGATGCACATCCTGGACGCCACCAACCGTATCCGGGTGGGCTCGGGCGGCGTCATGGCCATGCACTACGGCTCGCTCCAGATGGCCGAGCGCTTCGCCACCCTGGCCACCCTCCACCCCGGTCGCGTCGACATGGGCCTGGGCCGCGCCCCCGGCGGGGACATGCGCGCGGCCGCAGCCCTCAACCAGGGCCGCGTCATCGACCCCGACGCCATCAACACCCTCATCGAGGAGACGGTCGCCCTCCTGCGCGACGAGCTTCCCGCCACCCACCCCTACGCCTCCGTCGAGGTCCACCCCCTCCCGGCCCAGATGCCGGAGGTCTGGCTCCTGGGCTCCTCGGGGCAGTCGGCCGCCTGGGCCGGCGTCCACGACCTCAACTACGCCTACGCCCAGTTCTTCACCGGCCACCAGCAGGTCGAGATCATGAACCACTACCGCGCCCACCTCCCCGAGGGGTCCGGCCGCGGCTCCATCCACGGGGGCCAGACCCTCTCCGCCCTGTGCGTCAGCGCCGCCGCCACCCGCGAGGAGGCCCGTGAGCAGGCCCTCGTGGCCGCCGACGCCCGCTTCAGCCTGCGCACCGGCCGCCCCATGCGCTTCCGTGATCCGGCCACTCTCGATGCCGCCTACCGCGCCGAGGTCGAACGCTACCTCGAGCGCGACACCGCCATCATCGTGGGCACCTACGACGAGGTCGCCCAGGCCCTGTCCTCCTTCGCCGAGAACCACGGCACCGAGGAGGTCATGCTCATCAGCTACATCGACGACGTCGAGGTCAAGACCCGCCAGTACGCCGAGCTCGCCTCCCGGCTCCTGTGAGCCGGCGGTCTTTTGTCTCCGCACGTCTGAGGTGTGCTCGGGAGGGATCCCGGGCAGGGCGGTCGCCCTGGAGCCGACGGCGGGCCGAGGGGAGAGGGCTGCTGGGTCACTGGTGTCCATGGTGCTGACATCACCCCCGCACCGACGCCGCACGCCGAAGACAAACCGCAGCATTCCAGGGATCCTCTGTGGCCGCTTCGACGGTGGGCCCGTTGATGTCAGCGCTGTGGACACTGGGCCGCGCAGGAGCGAGCGTGTGGCAGAGCCCGGTGCCTTCGTCACAGGTCCTGCCTGCCCGAAGTGCATCCCACCCTCCTCCAGTAGCACCCAACCCTCGTGCGGTACACGCCCCGCACCACCCGAACGAGTGTGAGCAGCCGAACCAGCACCGGCATCAGGGCATTCGATCCTCGTCGAGGCCAGGAGCCAGCACACCTGTGAGCCGGCGGGCGCCTCCGCGTCCTCCTTGCGGCGGGGCGCCCGGTGCGAGCGGCACCCCGCGTTACGGTCGGTTCCATGAGCCCCGCGAGCGCCCGGTCCGCTTCTGAGTCCTCCTCCTTCCCGCCTCCGGCGGCCACGCCCGAGCAGGCGGCGAGCCTGCGGGCGGACCTGGCCGACTCCGGCTGGGGCGTGGAGGCGGTGGCCGCCCTCCTGGGCGAGGTCGCCGACGCCGCCCTGCGCCGCGAGATCCGCCTGCCCGCCCTGCGAGCCGTGCGCGCCGCCCTGGCCGCCGGGCCCGCACCCTCACCCGTGGCCGTCCTGACCGCCCTGTTCATGCTCGGCGAGCCGGTCCCCGCCACCGCCCTCGACGCCGCCCTGCCCCGCACCGCAGCGGCAGGCGCCACCGCCATCGGCCTGGTCGGCGAGCCCGACGAGTCCGGGTGCGTCCGTGCCCTGGTCGACCTGCGCCCCCACGAGGCCGTCGACGACGCCGGCGAGGTCCGCTGGTGGGTGGCCTCCGACCTGGGCGAGCTCGTCACCGGCCGGGCCCTGGCCCCCGATCACGTCCTGGGCGTCGGCGGCGCCGGCCTCACCCTGGCGGGTCTGACCCCGCGCACGCGGGTGGGCACCGCCCTGGATCTGGGCTGCGGCTGCGGCATCCAGACCCTCTACCTGCTGCGTCACGCCGAGCACGTGGTGGCCACCGACATCTCCGCACGCGCCCTGGCCTTCACCGCCTTCAACGCGGCCCTGGCCGGCGTGAGCGTCACCGGTGCTCCAAGCGCCGGCTCCGGCCTCGACTCAGAGGCCGACGCCGCCTCCGAGTCCGGTTCCGACGCCGGCAGCCTGGAGCTCCTGCGCGGTTCCCTCCTGGAGCCGGTGGCCGGCCGACGTTTCGACCTCATCGCCTCCAACCCGCCCTTCGTCCTCACCCCGCCTGCGGTGCGCGAGGCCGGCCTGCCCCTCATGGAGTACCGCGACGCCGGCGGCCCCATCCTGCCGGGACTCGTCACCGGGCTCGGCGAGCACCTCGAGCCCGGCGCCACCGCCGTCATGCTCGGCAACTGGGAGCACCGTGGCACCGCCTCGTGGCGCGAGGTCGTGGCCGCCTGGCTCCCCGAGGGGCTCGACGCCTGGATCCTTGAGCGCGAGCTCCAGGATCCGGTGGAGTACGCCACCATGTGGCTGCGCGACGGTGGCATGACCCCCGAGCGCGACCCGGAGGCCTTCGATGCCGCCCTGGAGGCGTGGATCGACGACTTCGAGGCCCGCGACGTGCGGGGCGTCGGCTTCGGCTACCTCATCGTCCACCGTCCCCGCCGCCCCCGCGAGCCCTGGCGCCTCCTGGAGGAGGTGACCACCTCCGGACAGGGGGTCCTGGGTCCCCATATTGCCGAGGTGCTGGAGGTGCGCGAGCGGCTTGCCGGCCTCGACGACGACGCCGTCGCCGACCTGTGCCCGCTCCTGGCCCCCGATGTCACCGAGGAGCGTCACCTCATTCCGGGTGCCGCTGAGCCCACGGTCATCCTGCTGCGTCAGGGCGGAGGGCTGGGGCGTACTCTGCAGGCCTCCACGGCGGTGGCCGCCCTGGCCGGGGTGGCCGACGGCGAGCTGAGCGTCGGGCAGGTCGCCTCCGCGGTCGCCGCCCTCAGTGAGCTGAATGCGGCCGACGCTCTCGCGCTGCGCGCGGAGATGGTTGAGGCGACCCGTCATCTCCTGACCACGGGATTCCTGCGTCCAGGAAAGTGACGACAGACAGAATGGGGATTTGAGGGAAACAAATGACGGTGAACGCCCGGTGGGTATGATTCTGATTTGAGATATTCGCGGGTATGTTGTTGTCTTTCCTCTATTGTCGTGACGTCCTCGTCATCAATGAGATGCAACTGAAACCATTCCTGGGCGGCGTCATTTCAAGGGAAAGTGTCTGCGGCGTGCAATGATGCGCGATTGTTGCCCCGTGAGCCGATTCTGAGGTGTTGAGGAAGAGGTCGGATGACCTACATTCCTCGGCAGTCACATTTGTCGTGCGCTCCCCGCGCACCCATCCCTCATGATCGGAATCCATCGGCATGTCCCAGTCATCACGTCGCCCGCAGTGCGGGCGTGAAGGACTACTGCGCAGATTCTTTGCAGTGGTCGGTTCTCTTGCGATCGTCCTGGTGACCATGGTGTCGCTCCCGTGGACGGCGCCTCCCGCGGACGCCTCCACCAGTGACCTCACCATTCCCCTGGGGGACACCGCGGTGCAGATCTCCTATGTGCGCACCCTTGACACGGTTGATCGGGTGTACGACACGGTGAACGGAGTCGGCTACAACTCTTACCCGTGGGAGTGGGCCTACGCGCGTGCCTGCACTCGCTACTCGCCGGGGGCCAATAACTACTGGACTGACTATGTTCGCGGCAGCAGCGGCCAGTACGCGGCGGTCGGTTATGGACGCAAGGTGGATGAGGGTGCCTGCCCCACCTACTACCAAGGCGAGCCGGGTGATGTGCAGACCTCGCTGGGTTTCCAGCCCTCCAACACCACGAGCGTCAAGGCCGGAAACGTCTTCCTCGTGGGGCGGATGCGCCACGTCAACAGCCCGATCTACTCCGACAACAGCGACGTGACCAACCCCTCCCAGGGGAAGGGCACCACTTACTACGGCAGCTTCAACATCAACACCGCCCAGACGATTCAGGCCGACTTCTCGTGGACCGAGTTCGACACCACGAACGTCTGCACCGGGAAGCTCGACTCGAATGGCAAGCTCATCATCGGCGACTACGGCACTGAGAATCAGACGGTCAGGACGCAGTACGCCTATGACCGGAACGGGAGGGTTGGCCGTTACGACGGGTCCACCTACACCTACCTGTACAAGAACGGCTCCCTGGTCTGGTTCAACGGTGTCATGACCCAGGACTTCACCGACAAGATCGGACACAGCTGCGCCGACGACATCCTCGACATCATGTCCGACCGCTCCGACACCTCCTGGACGGACCCCAACACCGGCATCAAGTACAAGCTCAAGCTGTGGGGATTCGTCAACAACGGAAACAACCAGGAGTGCCGCGCCGATATGGAGAAGGAGGAGGCCTCCCAGCTGGAGGACCGCTTCGTCACCCGTGAGCGGGCCGTCTCCTACGGCTGCCTCTACGGCTCGATCGAGCAGGAGCGCCCGGTCACCTTTGCCAAGGACATCAAGGCGGACTCATCGGTTCAAGGATCGTTGACGATCCCCACCTTCAACTACGTCAATGTCTCACCGGAAGGGACCTTCGGCGCAAAGAACTGGGGGACCCCCAAGTCCCTGACCCCCACCTGGGGCGGTGAGGACGTCGACCCCAAGGACTACACCCTGCTGGCCCCCAACGACGCCGCCACGGTGCAGGAGGCTGGCACGACCCCGCAGGCCGCCGTCGACCGGACGACTGGTGACGTCTGGACCACCGGCTGGTTCCTGCGCGACGTCAGCTGCACGGTGAGTAACGGCGCCGCCCCGCTGCTGCGCCGCGACGGAACCACCCGCCTGGACAAGTCCGACTCCGTGAACCTCGACCAGCGCACCATCCGCCTCGATGAGACCCAGCTGGCCGAGCGCCAGGACGAGGTCGCCGTCAAGTGCGTCTGGCACAACGAGTACGTCGTCGGCCGTGGGCGCGTCACCCTCGTCAACATCGTCGACGGCGGCAGCGCCAGGCCCGAGGAGTGGACCTTGACCGCCAAGCCCGCCACCGATGGGCTCTTCGGGCAGAAGACCATCACCGGTGCCAGCGGCACGCCCGCCGTCAGCAAGGTCTACACCGCCGGCGGCACCTACGGCCTGTCCTCGGGCAACGGCCCCGATGGGTACTCGCAGAACGGCCCCTGGGTCTGCACCAACGACGACGGCAGCAACGTGCCCGTCAGCGCGGACAACAAGTTCGTGCTCGGCGAGGGCAAGAACGTCACCTGCGTCGTGCACCAGAAGCCCCAGCAGACCCCCGTCAGCGCGGTCAAGAGCGTTGAGGGCGCCTCCGACGCCGCCACGGCCGGCTCCTACTCCCTGAGCTACACCTGCACCCCGGGCCCCGACGGCAAGGGCTCCTCCACCGGCAAGATCACCGTGGACGCCCAGGGCAATGCCGCGAACCTGCCCGCCCAGCGCGTGGGCGCCACCTGCACCGTCACCGAGGATGCTCGTGACGCCAGGGGACTCAAGCAGCCCGGAACCGCAGCCGGCGGAAGCGTCAGCTGGAAGGACCCGGCCGCCTTCAAGGTGGTCACCAACCCGGGCAACCAGGAGCGGGAGCTCGCCTCCACCGCCGTGGCCCCGACCAACGGCAACGCCGGCGGTGTCACCTTCACCGTGCCCGACTCCACGCAGGGAGCCGTGCGGATCAAGGTGGTCAACTCCGTCGTCCCGCACGCCGGTATCGACAAGACCTTCAGCAAGGTCACCAAGAGCACCGAGAAGGTCAACGGTCGCACCACCTTCGACCAGACCTACACCATCACGGTGACCAACCCCTCCGCCAAGGCGGGCCTCACCTACGACCTCAACGACGCCTGGCAGGTCCCCACCGGGGTCACCGTCCACAAGGTCAGCATCTCAGGTGGCGCCATCAACGGCACCGAGACGCCTCAGGCCGGAGTGCCCTACGTCAAGACCGGCATCTCCCTGCCCGCGGGCCAGAAGCACACCTACACGGTGGTGCTCAACGTCTCCGGTCCCGACGCCGGACTGCCCGGCATCCAGGGAACCTGCACCCCGGGCGCCGTCGGTCAGGGCAAGGCCATCTACAACAAGGCCTCGGTGACCACGAAGGGTGACGGGCAGCCCAAGGAGGCCGCGGCCTGCGGCACCCTGCCCGCCAACCCCCAGTTCAAGGCCTCCAAGACCCCGCTCGACGTGGTCCGTAACGGCGACGGCACCTTCACCTCCAGCTACACGGTGACGGTCACCAACACCTCGCTGGTCGCCAGCCCGGTGGCCGCCGACCTCACCGACACCCCGCAGATGCCCGTCGGCACCTACCTGCACAAGGTGCGGATTCTGGAGAAGGGCGTTGACGCCCAGGGCGTGACCCTCCCCGGGAGGAACGACGCCACCGGTACCTTCAACGGACCGATCACCCTCATTAAGGGGGGCACCGGCGAGAGCCTCGCCGCCGCTCCCCGGGCCGGGGCCGACGGTGGTAGCCGTACCTTCACGATGCAGATGACCTTCACCGTTCGCGAGAACACCCCGGGCTACAACGAGTCCGACTTCCAGTGCGGTCACCAGCGCGCCGACGGCAAGCCCTCCGGCCTGGTCAACACCATCGCCATGGAAGGCGACACCGACGGCGAGGGGAACAACCACGGTTGCCTCTCCACCGACGGCAAGCTGAAGTTCTCCAAGGAGGTCACCACCCAGCCGGGCAACGGCTCGACCTTCGACGTCGTCTACACCGTGAGCGTGGTCAACGAGGGATCGCTGACCGTGTCCACCGGACCGATCAACGACAAGCCCTCCTTCGCCCCCGGGCTCAACCCGACCCTGGTCAAGGTGCAGCGCGAGATGGGACCGACCCGAACGGTCCAGCCCCAGGCCGACGGCTCCTACCGCCTGTCCGACAACGAGAAGCTCTACTCGGGCCTGACGATCCGCTACACCGTCACCTTCACGGTGAAGATCGACCCGTCGGCCACCGGATACAGCGATGAGCTGCTGGCCTGCACCACGGACAAGGGGCGCCTCGTTCCCGGCCACGGCCTGTACAACAAGGTCGTTCCTCAGGCAGGCAAGGACTCCGACACCCGGCCCGACCACGACGTGGCCTGCGCCAACGTCTCGCCCAATGCCGGCAAGCGCATCCTGTCGATTGTCAAGACCGGCAGCCAGGGGCCCCTGGATGACGCGGCCTTCGCCATCTACCCGATGGACCCCTCCACCCCGGGTGCCAAGCCCCTGACCGACGGCGTGACCTTCACCGGCGGCAAGGGAACCGGAACCTTCACCACCACGGGACTGGCCATCAACCGCGAGTACTGGCTGGTGGAGACCAAGGCTCCCGCCGGGCACCAGCTCATGGCCAAGCCGGCCCGCTTCAAGGTGACCGACACGGGCATCGAGCTCATCACCGCCACTCCCGGCGGCTCGGCCCTGACGGTCTCGCGCAGCGGGGCCAGCAAGTCCGACGACACGATCACCGTCCGAGACCTCCAGGTCGGCACCCTGCCGCTGTCCGGCGGACGCGGAATCGGTATGAACATCGCCGTCGGAATCGCGGCCATCACCGGCGCCGGCCTGCTGGCACTGCGTCAACGAAAGACTTCCTCGTTCGGGCGCTCAGCCTGATCGCGAGAAGAACCCACGACTCCGCTCCGTCGCGCGCGGGTCACCCCTTCTATCCCTCATTCATCCCAACAACACAGGAGAGAACAGCAATGCACTCCCTCAACACGCGCCGGGGCCTCGGCCTCGCCGCTGCGATGACGCTCGCCGCCGGCGCGCTCGTCGCCCCGACCGGCGCGGCGGCACCCGCTGACCCGAACGGCTCCACCATCGACCCCGACGCAGCCACCACGCTGACCGTCCACAAGTGCGAGCAGACCGACACCAACGGCGTCAAGGAGGGGACCGGTAACGAGGACCCCCAGGCCGAGTGCAAGCCCGTCTCCGACGTCGAGTTCACCATCACCAAGCTGAACGTGGACCTGACGACCTACAACGGCTGGAAGCAGCTCGCCGACCTCAAGGGTGACGTGGTCAAGGCCGGTGCCCTCAAGAGCAACACCGTCCAGAAGATCACCACCGGTGCTGACGGTCTGGCCTCCTTCACCGACGCCCAGACCGAGGTCGGTGCCTACCTCGTCAGCGAGACGCGCACCCCCGACAAGGTCATCCCGGCCGAGGACTTCGTCGTCACCCTGCCGATGACCAACCCGCAGGACACCGCCAAGTGGAACTACAACGTCCACGTCTACCCCAAGAACACCCTCTCCGGTGTGGACAAGCAGGTGACCGACAAGCCGGCCCCCGGCTCCGGGCGCGACATCACCTACACCATCACTACCTCCATCCCGAAGGTGGACTACCCCGGCGGTGCACGCATCAAGCGCTACGAGGTCGTTGACCGCCTCGACAAGCGCATCAACAAGGACGCCCTGACCCCGGTCGTCAAGATCGTCGGCCAGAACGAGGTGACCCTGGCGAACGGCACCGACTACAACCTCATCACCGCCGAGGGCAAGGACCACAACTGGGCCACCATCCAGCTCACCGAGGAAGGCCGCCGCAAGGCCTCCGAGGCGCGCTACAACGGCAACGGTGACACCAAGATCGAGGTGACCCTGACCGCCAAGTTCGACGCCGCCGTCAACCTCGAGGGTGACCTGTCCAACACCGCGGGCCTCATCCCCAACGACAGCCCCAACTTCACCTGGGACCCGAACAACCCCGGCACCACTACGGACATCCCCGGCATCCCCACCACCCCCGTGCTCTCCAAGTACGGCAAGGTGGTCGTCACCAAGACCGGTACGGACCAGTTGGCCGACAAGACCAAGTACAACGGCGCCCAGTTCCAGGTCTACGAGTGCACCAAGACCGCCAGCGGTGCCACGCTGCGTGACTCCGACCCCAGCACCCCGACCGTCGACCCGCTGACCATCGGTGGGGAGAAGACCTTCACCACCGCCGGCCAGGGCACCGTGGAGATCAACTACCTGCGCGCCAACGACTACGTCAACGGTGCCAAGAAGGACCAGCTGACCGACGAGGACCACTACTGCCTCGTGGAGACCAAGGCGCCTGAGGGCTACACCCTCCAGGCCGACCCGATCCCCTTCCGGGTCCTGGCTGAGAAGGCCGAGAAGAAGGCCGCGACCGAGGTGACCGTTACCGACGTCCCGAAGAACGCCGGCTTCCGCCTGCCGCTGACCGGTGCCAACGGCGTCATCTTCCTGACCGTCGCCGGCGCCCTGCTGGTGGCCGGTGGCGCGGTGGTCGCCTACGCCAACAAGCGCCGTCACGTTGCCAAGCACTGACAGCCTCTGGCAGCCACTGAGGTGACCGGCCCCAGCCGGCCGTCATCACGCTGACTGCTTCCGTGTGGGGGAGGCGGGAGAACCCGTCTCCCCCACACGGGCGTCGCAGGGATCCTCCCTGCCAATCGTTAAACCCACAACCGATCCCCACCGTCTCTCGCAGCGAGCTCCGCAGACAACCCGACGCAGGAAGGCACGGTTCTCCGTGACAGCGCTACTCCCATCACTTCGCGACCGCATCTCCCAGTCCCGCACGAACCAGGCCCAGGGGGAGCCCGACGGCGCGGCGGCGCAGCCCGGCCCCGACGGCCCCGCCTCGCCGGAGACCGACCCGAAGAAGGCGGCCCGCCGCAAGGTCCTGCGTGAGCGCTTCCTGACCTGGCTGCCGCTGGTCCTGGTCCTGGTCGGCGTCGCCGTCCTCCTGTACCCGGTCATGGCGACCCAGCACAACAACGACGAGCAGCAGCGCCTGGCCAAGATGTACACCGCCACCGTGAACTCGGCCGGCCCGGACACCGTCGCCAAGGAGCGCGCCTCCGCCGAGACCTACAACAACAACCTGGAGAGCGCGCCGATCCTCGACCCCTGGCTCGAGTCGCAGCGCCCCGACACCCCCCAGTACCAGGCCTACCTCCACGAGATGGACATCGACCCGGTCATGGCCCGGATCGTCATCCCCTCCATCCACGTGAGCCTGCCCATCTACCACGGCACCGACAGCCGCACCCTGACGGAGGGGGTCGGGCACCTGTTCGGCACGAGCCTGCCGATCGGCGGCCCCTCCACCCACTCGGTCCTCACCGGTCACACCGGACTGTCCACCGCGACCATGTTCGACAACCTCAACCAGCTCAAGAAGGGCGACGTCTTCTACGTCTCCTCCCTGGGGCAGACCCTCAAGTACGAGGTCAACGACATCACCGTCGTCAAGCCCGAGGAGACCGACTCCCTGCGCAAGGTCCCCGGACGCGACCTGGTCACCCTCATCACCTGCACGCCCTACGGCGTCAACTCCCACCGCCTCCTGGTCACCGGCGAGCGCGTCCCCATGGACCCCACGGCCGCAGCGGCCGAGGAGGCCAAGGCCCTGCCCGCCCCCATGCAGACCTGGATGAAGGCCATCATCGTGGCCGTCGTCATTATCCTGGCCGTCGTCGTCGGAATCCTCGTGCGCCTGTGGTGGACGCGCCGTCGCCGCTCCCGGGGTGCCGCCGGGCGAGCCGTCAAGGATTCAGCCGCCCGGGAGGCAGGCCGCGGTGACGTTCGCAGTGATGCCCTCAGTGAGGGCCGCGGTGATGACTCACCCGACGACGGTGCGCGCGAGCGCTGGCCCGGACGCCCCCTGCAGGACGTCGTCGGCTCCGCCGGGGCCGCCGGGGCAGCCGTGGCCGATGCGCAGTTCACCGATGACACCAGCGAGCTTGAGGTCATCAGCCCATCGGGTGCCGTGGGGCAGAGCGCCGGAAGTGACGTCTCCCAGGACCCGCAGGCCGCTCCCGTCGAGCAGTCGGCCCCCAGGACGGCCTCCCCCTACGGGCCGATCACCCCGGCCGCAGGCGGCCAGGGGGAGGACCCCTTCGGCGACCTGAAGGCACGTGAGTCGTGAGCAGTCCCGCACAGGAATCGCTGCTGACTTCCTATTGGTTGGTGCGTTCGAGAACCTACGATCGGCCGGTGGCCTCCTTTCAGTCGCAGTCCTCCCGCTCCCTGGGACAGCTGCGCCTGCGCGGGGGCCTGCTGGCCCTGTCCTGCCTGGCGGCGACACTCGGCCTGTGGGGGCTGTTCGTGTTCACCCACACCGGCCAGGCCCTCGACGCCATGGCCCTGGAGGGCTCGGAGATCGGCTCGCACTACGTGAGCGCCCACGCCCGCAGGCTCCTGTCGGTGGTGTCCATGCCGGCGGCCGTCGTCCTGGTGGTGACGATCCTCGTCATCGGTCTGCTGCGGCGCAGCCACCGGCGCGCGGTGTGGGCCGTCGTCGCCGTGGTCGGGGCCAACCTGACCACCCAGATCCTCAAGTACCAGTTCCTGTGGCGGCCCGACTTCAACATCACCGAGCGCTGGGACAACGCCAACACCCTGCCCTCGGGGCACACCACCATGGCGGCCTCGGCCGCGGTCGCCCTCATCCTGCTGTCCGGGCGGCGCTGGCGGCCGCTGTCGGCCTGGGCCGGGGGACTGTTCACCATCGCCATGGGCTACTCCACCCTCGTGTGCCAGTGGCACCGCCCCTCCGACGTCCTGGCCGGGATCTTCGTGCCCGTGGCCTGGGGCGCCCTCGCCGTGGCCGGCGGGGCCTGGCGCGCCCCCTGGTCCCTGCGTGAGGGGACCGGGGAGGAGAGCTCCGGTGAGGTGCCCGGGCTGACCACCGTGGGGACGATCCCGGTGACGGCCGCCGGGCCGCGCTTATGGCACCAGCTCCTCGGCAACATTCTCATGGCGGCCGCCGGCATCGTGTGCACCCTGGGGGCGCTCGGCCTGGGGTCCTGGGTGTGGTGGCACCTGGACGGCCCGGAGACGCGCTGGCAGCTCTTCGGCGCCTACGCCACCGGGTCGGTGGCCGTCGTCGGCGTCACCTGCCTGGCCCTGTCCGCGCTCGTCTCGCTGACCGACTGGGGCCGCACCCGCCGCAAGCACGAGGCCCGCCACCGCGACTGACGCGCGGCCTTACTCCTCGACGGCGGCGGCCGGGAGCCTGACGCTGAAGGTGGTCCCGTGGTCCTCGGGCGTGGTGGAGGAGTCGACGTCGATGCTCCCGCCGTGGGACTGGACGATGGCCAGCGCGATCGACATGCCCAGGCCCGTGGAGCCGGTGCGCCGCTCGCGCGAGGAGTCCCCCCGGGCGAAGCGCTCGAAGAGGCGGTTGCGCACGTCGGGGGCGATCCCCGGGCCGTCGTCGTGGATGCGCACGATGAGTGTGTCCCCCTCGCGGGCCAGCGTCGTGGTCACGTGGCTGCCGGCCGGCGTGTGCACCCTGGCGTTGGCCAGGAGGTTGACGACGACCTGGCGCAGACGGGCCTCATCGCCGATGACCAGCGGAGGCTCGGGCAGGAAGTCCTCGGCCTCCTCCGGCGTGGCGTCGGCCGGAGGCTCCAGGACGGCCAGATCCAGCTGCCAGTCGTGATCGGGGCCGGCCGCGCGGGCGTCGGCCACCGTGTCCACCAGGAGACCGACCAGGTCCACCTCCTCGCGGCGCAGCTCGCGCCCGGCGTCCAGGCGGGCCAGCAGCAGCAGGTCCTCGACGAGCGCCGTCATCCGCACCGACTCGGAGTGCACGCGCTCCAGGGCGTAGGTGGCCTCCTCCGGCAGGTCGGCGTCGGCCCCCTCCCGGCGGATGAGCTCGGTGTAGCCGCGGATCGAGGCCAGCGGCGTGCGCAGCTCGTGAGAGGCGTCGGCCACGAACTGGCGCACCTGCGTCTCCGAGCGCTGGCGCGCAGCCAGGGCGGACTCCACGTGCCCCAGCAGCGTGTTGAGGGCACCGCCGACCTGCCCGACCTCCGCTGAGGAGTCCAGGTCCGCCTGGTCCACGCGGTCCTCGATGCTCACCTCACCGCGCTCCAGCGGCTGGGAGGCCACGCGCTGCGCGGTGCGGGCCACCCGCTCCAGGGGCGCCAACGAAGCACGCACCATGGTCCGCCCGGCCAGGGCCACCACGAGGGCGCCCACCAGGGCCACCGCCAGCTCGATGAGCAGCTGGGTGCGGATCAGCCCCTTGTCCCCCTCCAGGGAGAGCCCAGTGATGACCGTGCTGCCCGAGGCCTCATCGCGGGTGGCCACCACCCGGTAGCTGCCCAGGTGGTGCAGGTGCACGGTGACGGGGTGGTCCTCCGTGGCCTGGGACAGCAGCAGCCGGCAGTCCTCCTTGGAGATGGACGCGTAGTGGCCGTTCTTGTCGATGTAGGCGGCGGTCTCACTGGCCTCGCTGTCGGAGGATGACGTCTGCGGAGTAATGAGCGTCAGCGTGCCGGTCGACTGCCCGGCGGCGTCGAGGCCGGGAGGGACCCCGTGCTTGTCGGGGCCTGCGTCGGTCCCGTCGGCCCCGTCGGGCTGATCGCCCGGCTTGTCCGCGCCCTCCTGGGCCGCCTGCTCGGAGGCCTTCCTGGCCTCCTGGGTCAGGTCGTGGCGCTTGTCGGCGGCGCGCTGGGCGGCCGCCATCAGCTGGCTGTCCGTGCGTGCCATGAGCGTGTGGCGCAGGCTGACGGTGGAGAAGGCGCTCATGACCGCCGCCATGACCAGGACCAGCCCGAGCACCCCGACCACCAGCCGAGTGCGCAGACTGCGAGGAGGCGTGAGCAGTGAGCCGGGCCGCCATGAGCGCAGGCTCATCCGCCGCCCGGTCGGTGCCGGTTGCTGGGACATCGGCGGGCGCTCAGCCGCGCTCATCGGTGCCGGCGGCCGGCTTGAGGACATATCCGACGCCGCGCATCGTGTGGATCATGGGCTCGCGGCCCTTGTCGATCTTGCGGCGCAGGTAGGAGATGTAGAGCTCGACGATATTGGCCTGCCCGCCGAAGTCGTAGTTCCACACCCGGTCCAGGATCTGCGGCTTGGACAGGACCCGGCGGGGGTTGCGCATGAGGTAGCGCAGCAGCTCGAACTCGGTGGCGGTCAGCTGGATCTCGTCCTCGCCGCGCCAGACCTCGTGGGAGTCCTCGTCCATGCGCAGGTCCCCGACCTCCAGGATGGAGGCCGGTTTCTCCTCGCTGGCCCCCGAGCGGCGCAGCAGGGCGCGCAGTCGGGCCACGACCTCCTCCAGGGAGAAGGGCTTGGTGACGTAGTCGTCGCCGCCTGCGGTCAGCCCGGCCACGCGGTCCTCGACGGCATCCTTGGCCGTCAGGAACAGGACCGGCACGTTCGGGCGGTGGCCGCGCACCCGGCGCATGACCTCCAGGCCGTCGAAGTCGGGCAGCATGATGTCCAGGACGATGACGTCGGGGTCGATCTCCTGGGCGGAGCGCACGGCTGCGATCCCGGTCCCGGCAGTGGTGACCTCCCATCCCTCGTAACGCAGGGCGGAGGCGAGCAGGTCGGCGAGCATCTGCTCGTCGTCGACGACCAGGACGCGCAAGGGGGAGCCGTCGGCACGGGTGAGGTTCTCGGTGGGGGCGTTAGTCACGTCATCTATTCAACAGGAAGGCGCTGTGCTCGACCACAGCGCAACCTGTGTCTCGACTGTGTTACCGATCTGAGACCGAACGGAGACGCGGCGGCCCGAACGCTGTGACATGCTTAAGCGGGTATGCGTCTTGGTTGTTGATCTCCACATTCGCGTGCACCGGAACGTTACTTCATAGCGTAGCCCCCGAGAGAGCGGCCAAGTGTATCTCTGCCGTCCCTCATCAAGTGTGTCGCCGTCGGTGAACCGGCGTCGACCTCATTTCCCTCATACATCCCTCAGACAGCAACAGCAGGAGAGACATGGAATACGTCGATGGCAACGAGCGCCGCTTCGGTGCCGAGGACCTGTTCTTCTCAACGACGGATACCAAGGGTGTCATTCGCCGGACCAACCGGGTCTTTGATTCGCTGTCCCGTTACAGCTCCGAGGAGCTCGTCGGCTCTCCGCACAACATCATCCGGCACGATGACATGCCCGCCGGCGCCTTCAAGCTCATGTGGGACGAGCTCGGGCAGGGGCGCTCCTCCTGTGTCTACGTGCTCAACCGGGCCAAGGACGGGCTGGACTACTGGGTCTTCGCCACGATCGCTCCGCTGGCCGACGGCTACCTGTCCGTGCGCGTGCGCCCGACCAACCACGCCATGTTCACTCCCGTCAAGGAGATCTACGCCCGCGTGCGGGCTGCCGAGCGCGCCTACGCCGAGGAGGGCCACGGGCGCCGGGAGGTCGCCGAGCACGGGGCAGCGCTGCTGACCGAGGAGCTGGCGAAGCTTCAGTACCACGACCTGCACAACTTCGCCCGGGCCGCCCTGCCGCGCGAGCTGGCCCTGCTGGTCGTCGAGGGCGTGCGGGTGCCGCCGCGCGCCGAGTCGGACAACCCCATGTCCGCCGTCCTGCAGGCCGTCGCCGCCATCGAGCGGGACACCGACGAGCTCATCTACCAGCTCGGCGAGTACCAGGAGCTCATCAACGGCCTGGGCTCCTGGGCCGGAGGGGTGCGCTCGGTCATTGACCGGGCCGACCGTGTGGGCTCCCTCATGGAGGAGGTGACCAGTCCCGACGCCGAGTCCTCGGTGCCCACCGTCTCCGAGCGCGTCAAGGAGCGCGGGGCTCAGGCCGTTGAGGTGCTGGGTCAGCTCAACTCCTCCCTCGTGGCGCTCTATGAAGCGGCCTCCGAGGTGCGCTTCCGCAGCTCGATGATGCGTCTGCACACCCTCATGGCCGGCATCTTCGCCGCCGCCGTCCTGGACGGCCAGGAGGGGGAGTCCGGCGACGCCATCGGCGACCTCGCCGAGGCGATGCTCTCAGATCTGGAGGAGCTCGTGCCCTCCTGCCAGGAGGCCGCGAACCTGGCCGAGCGCCTGGAGGGCGACCTGCGTTCCGTGGTCAGCAACCTCGACCGCGTCAAGCGGCCCTTCCAGCGCTGGATCCGCGCCCTCCAGGACGAGGGGGTTCAGGCCCTGGTCGACGGCGTCGACGCCGAGGCCGCCCTGCAGGAGGCCATCGACGTGGGTGAGCAGGGCTTCCCGGAGACGGCCTCGCTGGCCGAGCTGGCTGCCAAGGCCCGAGGCGTCGTCGTGACCCTGGATGAGTCCGTCATCCGTGAGCGGGTGACGACGGTCCGCGAGAGTCTGAGCCGCCTGGGGGAGTAGTTGGCGATAATCCACAATATAGATTCCACCTCATTGGTGACAATGTCATAAATAGTCTTCCGCGGGCCCGCGCGTGTCATTAAGGTTCTTCCGGCACTGTGCGAGGAGCTAAGGAAATGGTCCTCGACGAGGTGCTCCCGCGAACCATCTACCATGAAGGAGAGCACCCATGGAGTCGCAGGTCGGGTACGAGCGCTTGTTCGATCCACAGGACGTCTTCTTTTCCACCACGGACCTGAAAGGTGTTATTCAGAACACCAACAGGACATTCGATACGCTCTCGCGCTACTCGCGTGATCGTCTCATCGGGTCTCCGCACAACATCATTCGTCACCTGGACATGCCGTCCGGCCTCTTCCGCCTCAT
>ERZ773007.448-NODE-448-length-20866-cov-327.952910_pt1 | contig 20866 bp, 37 predicted proteins | sample MGYA00580665_ERZ773007 | MGnify/ENA primary metagenome ERZ773007 (study PRJEB29015, sample SAMEA2738122) | human oral metagenome | biome: human oral; feature: human-associated habitat; material: saliva | place: China | collected 2167 ... | reverse complement strand
GCTGAACAGGCGCATTTCGGGGTCGTTGGCAAATACCACCACCAAGCGTTTGCGAGAGCCACAGGCTTTACCCTTACCGGTAGATGACGTACCCGCTACGTTCTTAGGGCATGAGGCACAGTCGGCGGACTGCTTGGCGAACGATTTAGGTGACGGGTGGATACCATCGGCAGACCAACAATCAGGTGGCAATGTATCGCCCTCTTTGAACGGGGTCAGGTACAAGGTGCGGTAAGATGTGTTGCCCTCCGGCGCGATGCCGAGGATGATGATTTCGGCACTGTTGGTATATTGTGGGAACGCAGTAATCGTACCGTCAGAGTTCTGTACCGTACCCATTGGTTTACCATCTTCTGCCAAGAAGTTGATTTGTCCGCCTTTCAGTTGGACACGGCGGTTGCTGGAGAGGCCGTCGCCGAACGAACCCATAGAGGATTGCGCGGCAAGCTCTTGCATATAGGCTGGCATTTGACCGCCGAGAATCAGACCACCTTGTTGGGTGTTGGCTGGGAGATTTGTCATTTTCATGTTCCTTATTTAGTTGGTTTCTTAACTGAGATGGTTTTCTTGGTGTACGCTGCCACACCTGCCGGCAACTGACCGTTGTTCTCACGAACATAATCCTCAACGAAGTCTTTGGCTGGGCGCAACTGCGTTGCTTCCCACGCGCCTGACTCGATGATGAAACTACCAAACGCCGCTCTGTCCTCTACGCTGTATGTCACGCGGTCGGAGGCGACAATAGTGCCGCCCTTAGTGCGGAAGCTGGTCGCATCGGCGGCATTCAACCGCTTTTGCATTTCGATTTCCAAGTCGTCTTGGGTTTTCTCAACGTCGGCAATCAAGGCTTCGTAATCTTCCTTGCGGGCAGCGAGCCAGTTGCGGTTGTTGATATACCACTCGGCGAGTTGGGATTCTGTGTACTGGGATAAGTCCATATCTGCAATCCTTATTGTTGTTTATGTGGGTCGATTATACGAGACAATCTCTCGTATTGCAACCCCGTTCCTAAAATTCTTTGCAACTCCGCCCACTTCTTTGTCGGCATATCCGTGTGCTGCGCCCTGTCGATAGGGGCGCACCAACTGTTCACGGTACGTTCCTTAACGCCGAGCATCGTGGCGGCGCGGTGTTGGGTTATATTGGCGCGCTTGAGAAGTAAGCGCAGGTTCGCCGGAGTGTATCCGACTTCGGGGAAATCTACTGGTTTCATGACTGTCCTTTCTTGATACCAAGAGTATCGTAGTAAAGTTGAAGTAGAGTTTCCTGATTCTGCTTATTATCTGCGAGGTGCTGGTACATCTCGCGCTCCCTCTTGTCCCCATATAGGTGGACAATGTTCATGTGCTGCGTTTGCGATGGTCTGTCCATGCGCTCGCAGGCTTGTAGGTATGTCTCTGTCCGGCTGGGCGGTGCGTACCACACTGTGAGGCTGGCGGCGGTTGCCGTGACCCCGTGCGAGAACGCTTCGGGTATAGCCAGTATGACCTCCGGTGTCGCTGATTGCTGGAAGTTATCCAAGATGCGCTTGCGCTCGTGGACGCTGGTGTCGCCCGATATGACCGCCACATCGAAGTGCTTACGCAGGGCATCTTCCAATACCGTCATGACGTGCTTGAATGGTACGAATACCAATGCCTTGCTGTGCGGTCTGCCCTCTGCCACGCTGTCGTCGCCCGACTCTTTCGCTTGACGTATGAGGTCGATGGTAGCTTCGATGCGCGACCTGTTCTCCAATGCCATAGCTGTACCGTCGTCGGCGTAGATAGCACCTGCGTATATCTGCCGTAGCTTGCCGTGCAGCACGGCGGCGTTGGCAGCGACGGCTTGATGGCCTGTGTCGAAGTTGGCAACCATGTCGTCAACCATAGCTTTGATGGCGAGGGTCTGTGCCTTGCTCAACCCTACGTCGAGGTAGCTGCGCGTTACCGGCGGCAGGTCGAGGCAGTCCGCCTTGCGGATGTAGATGGACGGTTGTAAAAGATGATTAACGGTATCCTGCCATCCGCGCTTGTCGCGCCATATAAAGGTGCTGACCTTGTACTGTACCATGTCTCGGTAGGCGGTCTTGGTGCGTGGCATACGCGTAGGATTTACCAGCTTGCCTTGTCCGTATGCGTCCATTGCACCTTGCGGTGTCGGTGTGCCGGTCAACGCCCACACTCTTGTCTGCGGGGTAATCAGCTTCGCCAACGCTTTCCAACGTTTGGTCGATGGGTCTTTGTACGCGGTACTCTCGTCGATGATAATCAGGTCGTAATTGTTGACCGCCAGTGTGTCGGAGATAATCTCCACGCCGTCGAAGTTGATGATGTCTATCTCGGTGTTGTCACGCCGCGCCAGCTCTTTGCGTCGCTTGCTGTCGCCATACAGGACGCAGTGTCTGCGCCCGATACAGGTTGCCATGATGTCGTCCACCCATGCGGAGTACATCAACGACTTAGGGCAGACCACCAACACCCTACCGATGACACCAATGGACATGAGGTAATCCATAGCCCAACACGCACTACGGGTCTTGCCAGTCCCCATGCCGGCGAAGCAGTAAGCACGAGGGTTGCGTGACAGGAACTCCGCGATACGAAGCTGGTGGTAATACGGACGGTTGCGACCATTGAATGCGTAACCATCGAAGATGGTACTCACTGCCGGTTGACCGGCGAGCGAGAGCTTAGTCATGTTGTCGAACGTCCAATCGACATCGACCCACACCGTGCCGTCAGGGTGGTATTCCACCGGACGCGCATCGGGAATCGCTGCGGTAACGGCAGCAATGTCTGTGGTCTTAATGCGGAGAACGCGCTCATGCACGTTCGGGAAATACATATTAGTCATCTACGTTTCTTTCTTCGGGCAAGGTAGTCCTGCCCTTGTTGCCAGTTGTCGCACTCACTGTGCGGACACCAACCACACAGCGGTGTGGCCTCGCCTGCTGGGAAGTTGTCGTTTACGATGGCACGGACGACGCGGTTGATTTTCCAACGCCATTCCTCTTTCAGCCTGTCGATGTCGGCGCGAGTGTAGGTAGCGCGTACCATCTTGTAGTCGTCGCAGACGAACATGAGGCAACCAGTGACCTTAGTCACGGTCGGGATAGCCAACATCACACACAACGCGTACAGGTCAATCTGCTTTTGGTCGGCATACTTGGCAGACTTGTTGGTCTTCCAGTCAACGATGACGGCCTCGTCCTTATCAGGCGATACCATCAACACGTCAATCTTACCGGCCAGCGCGTTGCGTGGAGACCACCATACGTCTCGGTCTGTCGTGAACTCTGCGGTGTAGTCGTTATGGATTGCGAACGTGCGCTCACAATCTACTTCCCACCCGTTGGCGCGGCGCGTTTCGACGGCGGTTACTAATGGTTGATATTGCGACACGTTGTTTGGCAACGGTACGCCTTGCATGATTGCGTCTTCTAAACATTTGTGAACGTAGTCCCCCCACTTGGCTTCTTCTGATTGTTCGTATGGGTACAGCTTGTCGAGCTTAACCACCTTGTACTGCAAAGGGCAGTGTTCAAATTGAGAGATGGCACTGTAACTTAATACCTTATGCTTGCTCATGTCTGTTCCTATAAATAAAAATCCTGCGCTATTATACGCAGGATTCTCTCGTGTTGCAACTACTTTACAACCGTCGGCGCAGTCGGGTCGATGTTACCAACCGGATGCGTGGTTTGTAGTGGGCGACCCCGCCCTTACCAAAGTTGCCCGTTGGTTTGCTATATGGTTCGCCTCGATGGAACGTGCCGAAACGCCATAACGATACCGGATTACCCTTAATCAATTCCTCCGTCATTTGCGTGACGAGGAAATCTACCATCTTCTTGTCATGAGATACGGGTAAGTCGAACTCCAACGCAAGTCGCTTGATGAGGTCTGACTGATTAATACGCGGCATGGTCGGCCTCTACTGGTTGCCCGCTACGCGCCAGCGCAGCACGGATTTCGTCCTCTGTGGCAAGAAGCCAACCAGCCATTGTTACCGGCAGGCTGTATGAGAAGCCCACGCGTTCATTTGGGAAGAGGACGAGATACTGGTTTGGAATCGGCAGATTCACTTCGTCGTCGCCCGTACCGTAGTTGGTATTGACAAAACGGGATAATGCGTTACCGTCAATAATAGCGAGGACGATGATATTTCTGTCGAGGGCGGAACGTACCGGCTTACCCGCAAGCAGATGTTCAATAGCTACTGCATCGCAGAAAGGTTTTTGTTTCAGCTTACCCATAGCCAGTTGCGCGTAGTGTGCAATCTTCATGAAGTCGAGTTCCTCTTGGCCGGTGCGTTGGTTATTACCAAAACGTGCGGCGTACTTCTGCACTTGGGCGATACAGTCTTGCGCCGACCACGCCTCTACGTTGTCGTTTGGCGCATCGCCGTATTGTGGTACGGTGTAGTTCTCAATGTGGTCTGCCACCTTAGCGGCAAACTCGTTCCAGTCTTTAGTTCGTTGGGCTGTCATAGGATTTCTCCAGTTTGGGGGTTGAAAATATGTTTGCGGTCGGGGTTGTTCGGGCGTTTAGACCAGTCATCATCGACTGCGCCATAGCTCTGCGCCCAGCCACCCTCTGACGCGAGTGGGATACCCTGAATGTAATCAGGGGCGGTACACATACAGCGGTGCATATAATCCGCCGCGACCTCTGCTTGTTCGCGCGGTACGACAATACACCATTCATCATGCGTATTCATTACGATGGGATAGTATTGGGCAATCCATACGGCTTGGGTTTTCATGACGGCGAACGCCAGTGCTTGCGTAATGTTCTCCGCCACAAGTCCGCTATAAACCTTTGTTTTTAAAGGTTTTCCATTATATCCACACTTATCGTAGAAGTATTGCGGACGGCGCGGGTTTGTGAAATCGGCACTGAGGTTCGGGTAATTTAACCATAAACCGTTGGGCATACGGATACCGGCTACTTTGCGACCGAATATATAGCGGTTGCCATCGGCGAAGAACAGCTTACCGTCCGGCCCGCCGAAGTACATCTGCCCACCTGCTACCATCGTAGCGAGTGCTTGGTCGCACATACGCCAAAATCCTGTGATGAAACTGTTAGCATCGCGCCACGACCGCACGATGTGCATGGCTTCTTCCATTGTAAGATTGATACCTGCGTTGACAAGGGCGTACTTTTGGAAGCCTTGCGCACCCTGACCGTAGCCGCAGTTGTGTACGCACACTGGTGTGCCGGTCTTACCGCGAACGAAAAAGCGGTTATGCTTACCAACGTTGCGTACATCATAAACTTTAGTCTTCATAAATTATCCAATCGTCTTTCTTATCAGTAATCCTGCCACCTGATTTCCTACCATTTACCCATCTATGTATGGTGGCCGGAGATTTCCCTAACGCGTCTGCGGCTGCTTGGTAGCTGTCGTACACGACACCAGTGGTAGTACATTTTATCCGTATCGAGTAGGGATTATGCGGACGTGGCATAGTGCCTGCGGCGAATCGTGCCAGCAAACGCTGTCTCGCGCCCTCCCTAAACTCCGGTGTCTGCAAGGCAGCAGCGGCGGCTTTCTTGCGCTTCAATTCATTTTGTGGGTTGCTACGCATTTTCATGTAGGCGCGGCGGCAATTTGCTGAAATTTGTGCCGCAAATTCATGGTCGTTATGTAGCCGTTTTCGGTACGCTGCTTGTGCAGCGGAGCGATGTTTGTTAAGCGTAGACACACACTTATCTCTGTCATCGCGCTTACGACCAATCATGGGTCGTGCCATATCCTCTCCGGAATTAAATGCCTCGTACCGTTTGCTGAATACGTTGTAGCAGACTTGCTCATAGTGCATCAAATCCGCAATCGCACACGAGATGACATAGCGAACCTCAAATGCCGCTTCTCCGTATTTATCATACGCTGCTTGAAGCTGCGGATTCTTATGCACCCCACTTCTAAGCCTGCTGAAATGCTCTGTGCAACGGCGTTGCATATCAACAGACTGGCCTACATAAAACATATTGTTTGCGTTACACCACAGCAGGTAAACGCCGCTCGGCGTAGTTCGCGCATTGTGATTCATCGGCACTTTGTGCTTCCTCCCATTTATGCCCATCAAACACTTTATGGTCAGGTGTCATGGTAACGCCATTAAATTCAATGCACTCTTGCTCGCCTTTATAGATAAGCCCCTCGTGCGGCACGAACGCCTCGCCGTCCCACAACAGGTCATCGTCCCGCAGGTCAACCATACGCACCCAACCTCTGTTGGATAGTACCTCAGTATCTCCTGCGATGCAAGCTAAAGTTGCTGTCTTGCCATACTGCCGCATCATGCCATACTTGTGCGCTGTTTCGGGGTCGCTACTTTTACGCCCTTTGGTAATATCCTCGTAAGGTACGCCATAGATGCGAGACGCAGCGAACGAGTACACGTCGCCACCGGAGGCGAACACCCCAAGCACGTCGGTTTGATTTGCTACATATGCTAATGTCCTAGCTTCCACTTGGGAGGCATCATAGTTTACTATGACACTATTGCCTTGTGCGATGATACTACGGCGCAGCAGGTCGCTCTGTCCCTCGCGTCGTCCGCTTGGTAGGTTCTGCATATTATTCGACCCCGCCCAACCCCCAGAAAGCCTGTTTGTATGCGCTCCACCAATCTTGTAGCCCATCGGGAGGAAACCATAGCTACCATACTCAAGGAACTTGAGGCATCGGGTCTCGTCGATACTGGACTTAGCCGCCAGTCGCGCTTGGCAGACTGCCTGAATCTTGGGGTCGTCATGCTCGCATAACTCTTTGAACGCCACGTCGGTCTTACCGAACGCCCATGTGGTCTTGCCGGTTTTTTCAGACACTTTGGTCGGTATAATAAACGTACCACTCTTGCCTTGCTCGGCTTCCTCTTCGGTCACACCACCGATACTGCGCAGGACTTCGGCGAACTTGTCGTTACTGCGCAAAAGCGCAGACAGGTTGTCTTGGGTTGTACCAAACATCTTGCACACCTCTGCCAACTGCTCGGCCTTGTAGGTACGGCAACGGTTAAGCTCGTACTCGACCGTAGGAATATCAACGGTCAGGCGTGGCTCGGTGTAGCAGCGCAGGATGATGTCTTGGAAGCGCATCTCCTCGTCCGTCAGGTACTGACGCAGCACTTTGAACAAGAACCATGTGATGTCGGTATCGTTCTTACAATATTCACGGTAGGCTGCCCACTGTTGCGGCGTGAAGTCGGCACGGCGTTTGCCCAATGCGTCCAGCACTTCTGTGCCTTTAGGCGGTACGGCGTACCCTGCTTCTTGCAACAAGCGGATACAGGTGGCAAGGCTGGCGCTACCGGCAATGGTCGGAACGCCTAATGCTTGAGCCATACTCATGGTATCAATCAACATCGCAGGGCGCACACCGTACCGCCAGTACAGGATACTGCCGTCGAACACGGCGTTATGCGCGATGACCGCAGTATTAGACCAATCGACCGTAGCGAAGAACGTAGGGATTTGCTCGCCGTCAATAATCTGCACAGGGTCTTCGTTGAACTTTGCAGAGACCATCAACACTTCCATCTGCGGGTGCATGACGTAGGCTTGCGTCGTCATCTTCTTGAGGTTGATTTCTTTGTCGTAGTAGGTCTCGAAGTCGAGGGTAAGATAATTCATTTTGTCTCCATAGTGAAGAGTGGTTGGAGGTGGTTTGGCGTGGCCATCACGCGTCGTATATACGTTTCGTTTACCGTAGCCTCTGTCGCATCAATCTCGACCAATGCCGCAGGTGGAGGCAGGTCGTCCCCACGTCCTTTACCAATCATATAACCGATGGCCGCAGCCACATACATAGGCTCACTACTCCAGCGGTAACTATTCAACTCCCCACTATCCAAACGTGTAGTAAGAATAAGCCGACTGCGGTGCTGCTGTCGCCAACCCAACTGGAAGCGGCGCAAGCGCAACATGATATGAGAAATATCAGCGGCTACGCTATGGAATTTGTACTTATTAAGATTTACTGCGTAAGCATTAACCTTTATCAAGATGGTATCGCCTTTGTCGATGACATAGATTCTTGGGCGGACCTCGCCTAAGCATACGGGCGAGGTTTTGGATACAGCACTAGCCAGCTCATACAGCAAGCGTTCGCTAAACGGATTGCAGGGGGCAGTCTTGGTATGTACTGTACGGGCTACTGTGCCGAAAACCGCCACCCCAGCAGTATGCGGTCGGTCGGGGGATTTCCATTTAGAGTAGTTCTTCATCGTGTTAATTCCCTAACGAGTTTAGGTGTCATGAGTATAGCCCACAGGTCACGGCGCAGAATACCAATCATCTTGCGGTACTCATACTTGGCAACACCCCACACTGTATGGTCGGCAGTGTTGGACATACGTCGCAGGGACACATCGGTCGAGGCGAGCAGTACGCTTACCACCAGCACACAAACTTCAATGAGTGCGCGGAGGGCGAACAGCAGGAGGACAAGGCCGTCCCACACAGAGTAAGCTACCAGCAATGCAAGCAGACACAGGTAGGCAATAGGTGCGACAATATAGGCCATCAGCGTTTCCTTTCAAAGAATACGGACGAACGGCGCAAGTTGTTCATTTGTTCTGAAATATCTTCAGCTACTAGGCGTTTAGTTGTACCAATAATATCGTCATGAAACGTATAGGTACGAGTGTAGTCGTCAAAATTAGCACCAACCGCCAACGCGAGCGTAGCTAATACGGAGCATAACATCTTGATGAAAAATATGATGACATAAAGTGTCTCTGCCAGCCACCATAACAAACCGGCGGGGGCAAAGATAATCAGCATCAGTAATGTTGAGAATAGCTTAATCATACTTTCACTCCTAAGATTTTGGATTCATGCGCCGCCCAGTCGAACACCGACAGGCCGGTCTTGTTCTCAAGGGTACGCAGTTCGCCCTCTGCATCGAGCAGGATACCACGCAGGAACTTGAAGTTGTCCGCCAGTAGAATCTGTAACCAATCCACACGGACTTCAGGGACAGAGCGCGGTCGACTCGCCGGTGGCGAGTTGGGGACGAGGGTGTGAATGTCGTACAGGTGGTTAGCCCACACGATGATGTCGGTTCGGAACTCGTTGTACGGCAGACCGGAAGCCTTAGCCGCTTGACGCACGTCCTTACCATTTACCACTGCGACGAACTCATCGAGCAACGCTTGGCGCAGGGTGGCTGTGATGCACACTTTCTTGCACACCTGCTGGGCGCGGGTGTAGTTCGTCAGGTACTCGAACAGGTGCTGGCTGATATGCTCGTAGCTGTCAGCGATACACAGGCAGACTGTGTACAGGGGCGACAGCACCTCGCGTCGGCGTTGCGGACTCTCCAGCTCGTCGAAGTCAGTGAGCCACGTTACCAATGCAGAGTAGGCCACCTTGCACAACTCAACCGTCTTGCCCATATTGGGCTGGGCATACATACGGGCGAGAATGTGATAGGCATTCAGGGCGCGAGTGAAGAACGTCAGGGTGCTGGGGTCGGTCATGTAGGGCATATCGCCCAGTCGCAACCACATCTCTGACAGGTAGGTGTACAGGGTGTCGCGGTCGATAAGGGACGCGTCCATCATCTTCTTGCAGTACATCTTCCTACCATTCAGCACCTTGTTGTCGCGGTTGCGGTCGGTCTTGAAACTGGCGTGGGTCTCACGCTTGGTACGTTTTACCAATCGCTCGGCTTGCTTTTGCAGCTTCGCCTCTTTGCGCTTGGCGGTCAGTGAACTGGCTGTTTGCATGGGTCGGATAGCTTAGGTAAAGGGTTGTTCTTCACGGCTTCGCGGATAGCTTCAGCACGTCGCTTGGCTGCTTCTAATGCTTCTTCGGGGTAGGGAGTTACTTCGTTCAGTAAGGTCAGACCATCGATGGTTTCGTCGATAACGTCGTCCACGTTTTCGTGGTTAAGGTGCAGCACATCGAACAGGCTGTTAAGGGCTTGGCGGAAATCATTCATTTTCTTACTCCCAACTCACGATTAAATCGACACAGTACATCTCGTCTGCATCAGTTACTTGTACTGTGTAATCGTGGGCTTCAAAATAGTGTTTCATTGGTGTACCGAGTTTCATAGCGATACCATTGATTATGCACGAGGTCTCGCCAGCGAGCGCGCTTTCTACAATACTACGCTCGGCGTCTTTGCATAAGGATTGGTATTCCTTATAAAACAGCATCAAGTCGCGCAGTTCTGTTGCATTAATCATTTCTTCAACCTTTGGTAAATAATATCTAGTTCAGGGATAAGGGTGTCGGCATCGCCCCACAGGGCGAACCCGCCGGCGGACATGATGCGCTCCATTTGCAGGAGTTGGTTGGGTCGTGGCACTTGTCCTGTTGCCTTGCACTCCACACTGACAAACCTACCGCAGACACACAGCAGGAAGTCAGGCACACCCACCTCACCGGCTTGTACCACACGGACGATGCACACGTCGGGTTTGTCTTTAGCCCACTGCTTCACGGCATGGATGACTGCGCTCTCCGGCGTGGTACTGCTACGGCTCGGCCTCTTAGACTTAACGAACAGTGGCGTGGCTTCGATACCCATCATGCACCTACCTGTACATTGAAGTATGCCAGCACCTCTGCGTCGCTCTTGTCGGCGAAGTCAGGGTATCGGGCGCGTAAGGCGTTGGCAATAGCCACAGTCGCATCGTCAGGTGCAGGGGTCAGTTGCATATCCACATCGAGGGTATCGACCAGTGCCAGCAGGCTGTCGATTTGCGCCTTGAGTTGGCGCAGTACCGAGATGGGGACATCGCCCCGTGCCTTGAGTAGGTCGGCATAAGTTTCAGGTGTGTTACTCGTCATGTTCCACCTCCATGATGGCGATGTATGTCTCGTCAGGACTTGGGACACCGAGACTTAAAGGAGAGGTGTTCCACAGCTTACAGAAGTAATCCGCAGGGTAGAACTCCCAAGCACTCTCTTCAAAAGCTCCAAGCACCTGCTCCACTGCTTCGCGCATGGCAGGTAAGTTACGGTATCGTTTACCAATCAGGGGGGCAATAGTCTCACTAGAAACGTCCAAACTAGCACTCGCTACCAATACATAGGTGTTCATCGTGATTCTCCATTGGTTTTGCAATCGGTCGCATAGATTGCAGTATTACTCATAAAAACATCTTCACTATTGGACGTACCATACGCGTGGCTTGTGGCGATACGGCACTCTTCTACAATGCCCGCCTCATCGTCTGTCGCCGTTGCAACGCGTCTAGGAGCGTTCACGCAGGCCAAGAACATGGATTCAAACTTCTCATGGCGCGATGCAATCTCGCTCCGTTTGGCACAGATTGCAGGTAAGTCCGACTTACCGTCTTTCTTCGGGGTTGAATCCACACATCCGCCGACCATAAGAACTGCGGAAACTACCAAGACATACAGCTTCATCGGCTGGCCTCCGCATCGCCACGCACACGCTCCATCGCATCGAGCTTGTCGTACTGTTCTGCAATCACTTGGGCTTGCTCGTACACCGCCACTTGGTTCTCAAGCTCGGCGACACGTTGGGCGCATTGATGACTGGTAGTATCAGTCGTACCATCGGTACTGCTCATGGCGTACACGCCACCACCGATAGCGGCAACTGCAATAAGGGTTCGGATTGCATATTTCATGATTGCTCTTTCATATATTTAACAAAGGCTGTCAGGTCGGTTTCAAACTCGCGGTACTTCTGTTCGAGGGTCAGATACGGATTGCAAAACTCATACTGCTCATTCAGGGTGTACATCATATCGCCGTCAGTATCGAGGGCATCTTCGAGGTCGTAGGCCGACACGCCGTCGGTCTCGTCGTGAATAGCCTCACACATAGCACGGACACTCGGTGGTGGGGGTTGGTCGTTGACTGCCACATCAAACCAATCAGCCAAGACGTTCTCATGCACATAAGGGTAGTTGCGGGTGTGCCAGTATGGGTGGGTGCTGAACACTTCTTTTACCGCCATGATTTTGGCGTAACGGCTCACTAATTCTTCATCAATCATGATTTAATCCTTTTCTTTGGTTGCGTTCCAGCAGATAAACATAACGGCACTTTGCCCAGCAGTAATATCTTTGCATAAATGAGGGAAGCCCGCGTCGGCAACGAGTCGCGTAAATAATTCAGTGTCGTACTGCCACGATTTGTAGATAATCAACGTAGGGTAATCCACAGCTACCGATACTAACGACAACGGTTCCTCGCCACTATTGGTGTGCCACACAATGCGGATACCAATACCGCCGTTATCGGCTACGATATTCAGCTCTTCCAGCACCATTCGCCAAAGCATATTGGTAACCGCTGGTCGGCTTTTGGCAACACGCGCTTGAAACTCCGCATGAGTGGCAAGGGATGTATCTACTTTTGCTGTCATGTTTTATTCCCAAGAGATAATGTCAATTAACACACCGTACTTATCGCTCGGCATAGTTGTAACGGCGAAGCCGTCTGACTCAAAGCGTTTTATCAGGTCGGCGTGGTTGATTAATGCGGCTACATTGACACGAACAGCAACCACATTATAAATATACTTGTCATAAGCGAACGACACTACAACATACGGTAGTTTTTCATCGTTGGTATAGGACAGGCTCAGTTTTGTCGCGCCTTTGGCAGATTCGGATTCAATAATACCCAACAACGCATGATATACGTCCTCATTACACTGGTCGCGGAACTTGGCAACCGCTTGGCGAGCGCATTCAGCAGGGGTTTCAGTGATAAGATACTGCTCGGGTAATGCTTTAGTCAAAGTAACCATTGGTTTTACTCCTCTGCATTAATCCATGTTACGGTGTCGATAACGTCGCCATCGTCGTCATAATGTTGCCACGTTATCATAAGTTTCTCGCGTTCCAACCGTTTAGCCAGTGCTTCCCAGTCAACCAGTTGTGGCACACTGATATGGACGATTGCCAAGCGGTCGGCAAACCAACCATCAGGATTGTCCAAGTACGCGTAACCACGCTCGACAGCCCCATAATCGTCATCGTCGCGGTACACGTCTAAGCCTATCGCACCGCATGAAGAGGCAATGAGGATACACTCGACCAGTTGCTCGTACAGGTCGTCATTAATATTGGTAATGGATTGCTCGTAGTTCTTACGAGCCTCGTCGCCCAAGCGCATGGTGGTGCTAGGGTTTTGCAGGTCTAATTTTGTAGTTACCATTTGTTTTACTCCGTTAAGGTTTAATCTAATATTACGAGAGAATCTCTCGTGTGTCAATATGTTTTACACAGCGGTGTCAAGCCAGCCTGCGAGACCGTCCATCACACTGTCCACTGTCTCGGTCGGGTTGAATGCCATAGCCATACCGAGCATATGCACGGCGCGTTGCAGGGCTTTATCCCATGCCTCCGGCGCGTTGTACACGCCGTGCGAGTGCGCCCACACGCCGTAGTCGTCCATCATGGACAGATTAACCACTGTTGCGCGAGGGGTTGTGAACCCTTGCACCTTGATGCGCTCGGCTTGCCCTGTGGGTGTCGCTACCACGTCAGGGGTGTACAGGGGGGCGTTAGCCAGTCGGCTGGCTCGCATGGTCTTGCGGATACCGCGTGTTTGAGGTTTGCTATAAATGCCATCGGGGGCGTGGAAACCATCATCGGTGCGTGTCCAAAACTCCGACTGTTGCAGTCGGGCTTCAAAGGCGCGGTCGAACCTCCACTGAGAAGCATTGGTCACGAAGCCCCACACTATCGGCAGGTTTGGTTCGGGGCGTGTCGGTGTGTATGCAGGGTGTGGTGGTAGCAGGGCGTGTCGGTGTGGTGTCAGGTTTACCACGTCATCGCCCACGAAGTTACCATCAACCAGTGGCATGATTGCGCCACAGGCAAGGGCTTCACGATACGCGCCCTCGTCATGGCGCAGATAGGCCACCACCTCGCCCGCCGTCAGTCGTGCATTACGCATGGACTCACGGCGTTGGTACTCGAACACATCGGTTACTGTGATTTGTGTGATGTCGCCTTGTGCTAACATCTTCTTCAGCTTATACACACTGATTCCTGTCACTTGGCTCACGGCCTTGATTGATTCAGCCATTGGGTTGCTCCTGTGGGATTAAATTGTCAATCACATATGCCATTGAGTCGGCCAACTGGTAAATCTTAGATGTGTTCTTCCGCTCGACGGCCTCATCCATCAAAGGGCGCAGGATTACAGGGACAAGTTCTTCGGCATTAGCAACCAATTTTTGCCCTTTGTACTCACTATCGAAGTACATCAAGGTCGCCAGCTCGACAGCACACACGCCATCGTCCCAATCGAAGTAGTACACAATAACATCGGAATCGGGTGGGTACTTCAGCTCTTCACACTGGCGCATACACTTGGACACCGCATCATAATGGCTTGTGGCATAGTCGATGTGCTGGTATACATCTTCCGTGTAAGGTAAGCGCAAACGGTCGTAGATTTGTTGCGCGCTCAAGCCCATCAAGGACAGACCATTGATAATCGCTTTACGCATATCGCACAGGTTTGCCAGTTGTTCTTCATCGGTGTACATATTGATTCCTTTCTTACAGGTTTTGCCATAGGTGGGCTACCAAGTCAGGCTCGGCGGTCAGTGCTTCGTCCAACATCTTGGCATAGCGTTGGGCAATTTCAGGCGTGATGTCGCTGGCGTTTTGGAAGTCCTCATCATCGTCGAACACATGGTAAATCAGGGCTTCGCCCAAGATATAAACCATCATGTCAGCAACCCAGCAAGGGTTGCCATACTGCTCGGCAGGCGAGGTCTGGCCGAATTGTAATTGCTCATATTCCATCACGGCGCGAACGGCAAGTAATGTACCAAGCTGTTCAAGGGCGCGCTCGGCATCTACATAGTAAATGTAAGTTTGGTCTCGGTTGTATACCGCATGGTGCATATCAGCAGTGGACACGCCGTCCAAGATACCATCGACAAAGGCGTTAATCAGTTGTGCTTCTACTTCGTTAAGGATTTCAGGTTTCATTAGACGTACTCCTTCATAGCTTGTTTAATCACTTCCATCAACCGCTTGGCTTCTTCTACTTCGCATTCAAGGATAGCGGTTTTCAACTCTTCGGCAGTCACAATACCGAAATAATCAATAGCACTTGCAAACAGTTGCTGGCCTTTATACTCCACGTCTTGCTCGTCCAAGCAGAACACAAGCTCGTCTGCGTACGTCCACTGTATGTCGCCAACTGTTTCGTCAAACCAATAGACAGGCACATGGTCGGTCATGGTTAAACCAATGTTTTGCACCCATCGGCAGGCACTGGCAAGCAGGTCATACCATGCACTAATGGCGTTAACGTGGCGGTCTTCAGTCATATTGAGGATTGCTTCGCGCGTACCGACAGGGCGGTCAACAAGGCGTAAGATTTCATCTAAGCCGTCAACGTGGTTGCCCTCCATCAAGGTGCAGATGATTTGAGTTCGTTTATTTTCCGTCGCCAAGATTGCATCTCGGCGTTCAAGTGAAATAATAGGTTTCATAGGTTGCTCCAAAGGCTTTCAAATAAGTTTGTTTCGGTAGTCGCTTGGTCGAATGTGGCTTGCAGGTATTCCCACGCTTCAGGCGGAATCGTGCCGGTGTTGTCCATCTGATTATCGAACAACCGCCACACCAAGTCCTCGCACATCTCAAGGGCAAGGGTTTGTACCAGCAAGCATGGGTCCTCGAATGTCTCAATGTCGTTATCGATTGTGCCGAGTTTGTCATACAGACGGCGCATAAGCGCACCGACAACAAGCAAGGTGTCAAGCTCGCGCAGGACGGCTTCGGCTTCAGCCCATGACGTGTACAACAACGCGCCGTCAATCTCACGCGTTATCCACAAGGGGATTTCGTCCATCTCAATATCGGGTCGGACGTGGAACAGTTCACGGAATCGGTGTTCCAATACCTCAAACAGCTTGGCTTTCATTTGTGCTTCCTTTTGAAAGATTTTCAAGAACATTTTTCAGATGCACTGACTCACGCTCCAAGTATTCATCAGGCGTACCGCTATGGTCGTAATCGTCCACGATTTTGAGATAGTCGAATATATCATCTATGTCATACTGTACCAGCTTGAATACTTCATCACGCATATTTTGGTTTTCTTCAAAGAGTTCTATCTGATTTGCGGTTAATGCCATTTTCCTATCCTTTAAATATGTTCGACGCGGGCGTTGCCTATATCTTCCATGATTGCCCACATACGCTTGGCTACATAGTCAGGCGCAAAGTCAGAAGAGTAGATACTCATTCCCCATTCCGCGTTCCAGTCGGCAGTGTCTGACAGATGGCTGGCAGACAGCCCGTCATGGTATGCGAAGTTCTTCAGGTCAACAGTGCCGTCATCACGCATGGACACATAGCCCCATACCACCGCGCCCGTATTACGCGCAGGCCAGTGGACGTGAAACTCGGCAGGGTATCTACCATCATCGCATTGGGAATCCGTTGTAAGGGTAAGGATGGCTTCAGGAGGGGTTAGGTTTTTCACTCGAAATCCTCCGGTGTCCAACCATAAGCGGTTGGAATACCAAAAATAACATCCTCTACACTAAAACACGCCATACTACTTTTTGACAGTAGGCCAGCCCCACCGCACTCAACCATTTTACGAATAAGGGCGATGGTATTAAGGTTAGTTACAGTCTCGGTGTAATGCCCCAATCCCCACGACTGGCTGTTTCCGCGCTCGTACTTACGGCATGGGCATTTAATAATCAAGTGGTCGTCATGGTCGGTGATGGTGTATTGGGTATCCCAAATGTCGAACTTAACAGGGATAGTGTGGGTTAATGTATTCATTAGTAGATAATCCTCATATCAATACCATCTTTGTCATACGCGCTGAAGTGGAGGTCTTACAATTCCTCGTCATCATGTGAGAAATAGAAGTCTAAGGCTTCATCGAATTGGTCTGGCGTGAATCGGCGCAATACTGTACCGACCCATGTTTTGATTTCAATGCTTACTATATCGCGTGGGTATTCCATTTTTTGTTTCCTTTAGTAATGCTCGATTGTGTAACCGTTTTGCTTCAAGTCATAGCAGTACAGCTTAGTTTTCATGACTTCTTGTAGTAGCTCCTCTTCGGCGGGTGTCAGCGTATTAATGTTGATGTAATACTGGCAATCGAAAACACTTCCTCCGAACTCAAACGTTTCAATGTCATAATGGTTTTTATACGGTGGGCAAATGGTGCAGTAGGGTGCAGTAATCATCAATTCATATTCTTGGTTATACCAACACAATGTCAACTCACAGCCATAGGATTCAATCACGCCGTCTTCGTCTTTGAAGTACACTTCAGTGTCGATGCCCAGCGTACATTTCGGTTTGGTGTTTTCTACCAAATCAATCAGTTTTTCGATAGTTTTCATTTCAAATATCCTCACGGGTATAGCCGTCATGCAGTGGGTTGAAGTCGCAGGCGTGTTGTACCATCAGCTCTTGCAAGTCCCACAGCTCAGCTTCAGTCAGGCTGTCGTCGCTACAACGTGGGTTACAATCGGTAAAGTCATAGTCCAGCGTGGCGATGTCAAAGTTACCATCGGGCGCATCGTCGATTGCGCCTAAGACTTCAATGGAAGCCCAGTTTCCCTTGTCGTCATGCCATTGCCATGTCAGGTCAACATATCGGGATAAGGGTTCATCGCCTACATGGTCGAGGTAGTCGTCTTGGATTGATACAATAATTTCAGGTTTTGTATTTCGGATTAATTCTTTCAGCATGATAGATGTCCTTTCCTTAGGTTGTACTCACTTACTGAAACCGCCGATTACTACCAACGGTTTGGATAACTAAGCACTTTGGTTATACATTGCGGAAATAATAACCGCTATACTCAAAGTAATCGTGATGCAGGGAGCGAACCCATACCATTTCCCAGTCGATACACTCGAGCAGATAGCCTGGCAAGGAGTCCAACGCTTCATATTCAACTTCAGAACAAAACTCTTCGCAGAAGTCGGCGGGCGTGGCATATCGCCCAATGTAGGCTTCCAGTGCTTCTTCAGGGTTGAACACGTTGGTAGCTTCGGCATAGGCCATCACGATTTGCTGGGCGTAATCGGTCAAACCAAGATATTCTCGGATAGTGTCCCAATCACTTTCAAGGTCGAGGCTGTCGGGTATGTCTTTGGTTTCTTCGATTTCGCCTATCATCTCGATTTCTTCAAAATCATCAAACCAAGATACTTCATACCATTTGCCATTTACTTTGATTTCCATTTTTATTTCCTTTTAGTTAAGATTCAATGTCGGAATATTCCAATTCGTTGACTGCTTCCAACGCGCTTGTCATCAATTCAGGGTGCAAGCCGTCCATACTTCGCAGGGATTCAGCAATATAACCTTTCAAGTCTTTGAGACCGGAGGTTGAGTCATATATTCCGCCCAAACCGGCTTCATCTATGGTTTCGCCCGTTTCGCAGTCGACAAGGTCGATAGTGTAGTAATACGGAGTTTCATAGGCATACGACTCAAATTCTGCGGTTAAGGATTCAGCTTCTTCTTCATCCATACCAAGCAGGTACAGATGCGACCAATCGCCTTGACTATAGCCTGTCGCGGTGTGGCGATACGGCAAGAGTTCCTCTTCTTCAGCCACTTCATACCAGTCTTTCCATGACACATCGGCAAGGGTGTATCTATCCCAATCCCAGTCGAAGCGTTCTTTCCAGTCAATGACTTCTTCTTCAGTCATGCCATTGATTTCAGTTTTAGTCCAACGTGGGGAATCGGGGAAATAGGCGTAGTTATAGCCATAGCCGGATATAGATTCAAGGTCGTTATCGTCGATAAATTCGTCAAACGCATTACAGCCAGAGGTTTGGTCGTATGCCACGCGGATTTTCAAGAGTTGATTGTGCTTTACAAATTCCATTTTCGGGTTTCCTTTCATTAGGATTATTAATAAGTCTACTCACTGAACAGGGCGTTGCTTCAACGCCCTGTTGTATCAATAGACTCTTTATGCCATTCCATCATACTGGCTTTCTTGCATACGTCATGGTGTTGCTTCATGCTTTGCACTCAGCAATGCTTACATACCATGATTCTGTGAACAGACAGGGGAAGAGGCTTATTTCATCCATTCCGCACTTTATACCAACGCAATACTCTTACGGGCTGTCTGTCTTGTTTTGCTGTCAAGGCGGAATATTCCGCACTAAACACGCACGATGGGGTTTGTCCAAGTTGTTAAAGAGTGTTCATCGATGCCCGAAAGCACCGACTAGTTTATATGTTAGGCTATAAACAACCATCACGGATTGGATACCGTGTTTTTACGATATGGTGTTATTATAACCGCTTTATTTTAGCTTGTCAAGTAAAATTTTAATCTACTTATTTATAAAGCGCGGTTAATACGTTTAGATAGTAGTTTATCCCATCTTTCGTAATAAGTCAAGGTTTATTTTTACCATGCAAATTGCTTCATGCTTGGCATTCAGCAACATAAATATATAGCTTAGGGTTTCCGATATGGATACGCCCTATTTTAGCACCATTTAATCAAACCATCTTGTCTGATTTAGGGTTAATCAATTTAAGGCTATGATAAAAATAGTTTATGGCTTATTTATGCTTCGTATTATAACGTGGCTTTTGGAATAAGTCAAGAGTTATTTTACCTGAAAGCTAAATTTTTAAAGAACGGTTACATTAAGCACAAAGAGGGGAATTTATACCATCTTTTATTATATAAGGTGTTGTTGACTTATACAATCGGCGGTTTATTTGTTTGCCGTTGCTTAACTGTTGAATCGAATTATACGGATTATAGGGGGATAAGTCAAGGCTTATTTGATTAAGATATGTAAGGAAATGTGTAAAGAAATGTTTGTTTATGAATGAACGAATTTTGGATAAAAGGGGGGATAAAAAAGTTGTCTAGAGGTCGGATTCGTGCCACAAAAAAGATGAAAAAAATTTTTCAAAAAAAAAAATCGACGGTTAAAAAAAACCAAACAAGATAAATAAATAATAAATAATATTATTATATATATATATATCTTGTCTATTCTTTTTTTCTCTTTTTTTCTCTTCAAAATCATGGTATTACATAACCGCGCCACTATTCCGCCATAAAATAAACCCCTTTTTATTTGATTTTCTGAACATGGCATACTTTCGTTTCCCTTTAAAATCAACAACTTAACCTTTTTCTTTAAAATCAACGACTTAACATAATTTAACTAAATAGTCGGGGGTCGGATAAATTACTTCTTATTTAAATCGGTGCTTATATAAAACACCGACTGCTAACCGCCATTTTATATATCTGTCGTTTTATATGCCCTTGCCTAGTGATTCTTTTATTTTAACATTCCTTAACAGTTATGTATAACGCGCCATTTATCGTATAAACCCTTTGTTAATAGTAAGCCTTTTACATAAGCCTATTGTTATTTAGTGATTTTAGCTATATATCCGCCGTCTTATTTGTAAATGCCTGCTTATTTTGCACACGCGGTTTTTTCTCTTGTTTTCATTATAGATATTAATGATTTTTGAGAATAAGCACGGCGTTATATAATTCGGCTTTTGTATCTATTGGGCATTGTGTAAACGCGCCGTTATATTGTGGACGGTGGATGACGTGTAGGATATATGCAAAGCAAAATAACCGCAATCTTATTTTACTTTCTCTCCGTTTCCGCCGTTTTATTTTTAAAGCCGTTTTATTTTTCGGCGTGTGATGGAGGTCGGAGTAGGGCGGTGTAAATTTTGTGGCCGTGTTGAGTGGAGGGTGTTATATATGCCCCCTATTGGAACACGGGAGCGATGCCGTCCCCCGTCAGAGAAAAGGGTAGTCGCACACAATCCACAACGTCCCACAAAAAGTGGCAACAGCCAGCATCGGTTACATAACAGGTCATTTATATGCAACGAATGGCATAGACGACGAAGAT
>ERZ773007.445-NODE-445-length-20936-cov-4.554811_pt1 | contig 20936 bp, 19 predicted proteins | sample MGYA00580665_ERZ773007 | MGnify/ENA primary metagenome ERZ773007 (study PRJEB29015, sample SAMEA2738122) | human oral metagenome | biome: human oral; feature: human-associated habitat; material: saliva | place: China | collected 2167 ... | reverse complement strand
CGACGACGGCGCCGCCCCCGATGACGGAGGCGGCGGCGAGCCCGCCCACCCCCTTGAGCAGGGTCCGTCGGCTGAGCCGGTGGGCGTGGACGTGGCCGGGCCGGAGGTGGGCTGGAGGGTCGGTGGGTGTGGTCTGTGCGCTGAGAGGCATGGCGTGTCCTTGGGTGGTCGACAGTGACGGGATTGGCGGGGCGGACCGCCCGCCCCGAGGTCCGGTCGGCCGACGGACACCGGCCGACCCTTGCAACAGGGCCTCACGAAGGCACCGCCATCGGCACCCACCTATGAGACCCGATTCACACTGTACGCCAACCAAGCGGTTAATAATACCCCCTGTTGAGGTCCGTTCCCCGAGAGCTCAGCCGTCGAGCAGGGCACGCAGATTGCGCACGTACCGCTCGAAGGCGACCCGCCCCTCGGAAGTCAGCGCCAGGTAGGTGGCAGGACTGCGCCCGGAGCAGGTCTTGTTCTGGTAGTCGGCCCTCTTTAGTTTGCGTCGCAAACTACTTCGAGTAAGACACCCGTTGCCGCGCGGTTCCTTCCGGCGTACGAGGGTTTGCACAGGCACGCCCCTTAGAATCGGCGTCATGACAGATGCGGCACCAGGCTCGCCTCCGCCGGTCGGCGACCTCGACCACGCCTCGACGCTCACCTCGCCTCCTGGCGAGTCCCCCACCGCCGTCGACCAGCAGGCATCTGCGGCCGCCGTCCCGTCGGCCACCTCCGCGCCCTCCGCGGAATCGACCTCCACCTCTCCGGTCGGCATCCCGGTCATCGGGGTCGCCCCCATGGCCGAGCCCACCCCGACCTCCGACCACACCACGCCCCGCTCGACGACGCTCCTGGTGGACACCACCGCGCACCGCCTGCGCCGCACGGAGGACCTGCTCGACCTGACCCTGACGCTTCTGGGCATCTTCGCCGTCCTCGTCCTGGCGATCTACGCCCACGAGACCACCACCGGCGTCACCCAGGACGTCCAGAACGCCCTGGCGGTGGTCCTGCGCCGCATCCTCGTCTTCCCCCTGCAGACCATTGAGGGCCTGGCTACCTTCATCGTGCCGCTGGCCGTTCTGCTGGACCGCGTCCTGCGCCGCTCCTGGCGGTCCTTGGGCCAGGCCGTCCTGTCGGGGATCGCCGGCCACCTGGTCGCCGTCGCCACCATGACCGGCCTTGTGGCCTGGGGCCCCACCGCCCTGGTCATGGGGCTGACGGTCACCGCCTCGGGCACCGCCCAGCTGGGCATCTCCACGGTCTTCGCCTCCATGGCCGGCCTGCTCACGGGCGCCGGCGACCGCAACAGCTCCACCGTGATGCGCTCGGGCTGGGCGGCCCTGTGGGTGGTCCTGGGCATGGCGGTCCTGCGCGGCGCCCTGACCCTGCCGGGCGCGGTGCTCTCGCTGCTGCTGGGCCGCACCGTCGGCCTGCTGGTCCGTTACGTCTTCGGGGTCGAGGACCGCCGCGCCCACGGGGTCACCCTCGTGCGCGCCCTGCGCCGGGCCGGGATCGACGCCGTGCGCGTGGTCCGTATGGACCGTGCCCCCGAGGCGCGCGCCTGGATCGTCACCACCGACGCCCCCCTGGGCTATACCGAGCAGGTGCGCGAGCAGGCGCGCGAGAACCCGCCGGACCCGCCCCCGGAGGAGCCGGCGAACCTCGAGCACCCCACCGGGGACGTCTCCACCCCCGCCGACGGACAGGTCACCGACGCGGCCACTGGTCCATCGAGCGGGACGCCCGCCTCCCCCCTCGACCCGACACCGTCAGACACGGCGGGCCCGGGCGGCGCAGCGGGCGCGAACACGATCAGGCCGGCCGCCGACGTCGATCTGGCCGCGGTCCTGGCCGAGGCCTCCAGCGAGGCCCTGTCCCAGGAGCGCGCCTCGGTCCACCGCATGTACGCCGTATGGGACTCGGCCGGTGAGCGCCACAACGTCACCCTCCTCGACGCCGACCGGCAGGTGGCCGGATTCCTCTCCAACATCTGGGACCAGATCCGCGTTCGGGGCCTGTCCCCCACCCGCGACCTGTCCCTGCGCCCGGCCGCCGAGCACGCCGCCCTCATGACGATGGAGGCCCGCCGCGCCCGCGTGCGCACCCCCGGCCTGCTGGGGATGGCCGAGGCCGCCGAGTCCGTGCTGCTGGTGACCGACCACGTCGTGGGCGCCCGGTCCATCAGCGACCTGGGGGCCGAGGTGGACGACGACATCCTGGACCAGCTGTGGAGCCAGCTCCAGCGCGCTCACGCCGCGGGCCTGGCGCACGGCAGCATCGACGCCTCGAGCGTCGTCGTCGACGAGTCCGGGCGGCTGTGGCTCCTGGACTGGGCCTCGGGTGAGACGATCTCCACCGAGCTCTCCCGCCGCGTGGACCTGGCTCAGGCCCTGGCGCTGACGGCGCTGGCGGTCGGTGCCCAGCGGGCCATCGACGCCGCCTCCCGCTCACTGACCACCGCCCAGCTGGCCTCGATCGCCCCCATGCTCCAGCGGGTGGTGCTGCCGCGTCAGACCCGCGAGGTCATGGGGCGGGGCGGAGCGAGCCGGCAGGTCCTCCAGGATCTGCGCGACGCCCTCGTGGCGCTGACCCCCACGGCCGACGCCGAGCCGGCCCGCCTCAACCGCTTCTCCACGCGCACCGTCCTCATGGCCGTGGTGGCCCTGGTGGCGGTGTGGACACTGTTGGCCCAGCTGGACTTCCAGCAGGTCTCCGCGGCCGTCTCGCAGGCCAACATCTGGTGGATGCTGGCCGCCCTGTTCTTCTCGGTGGCGACCTACGTGGGCGCGGGGCTCACGCTGGTGGCCTTCAGCCCCGAGCGGCTCTCCCTGTGGCGCTCCACCGAGGTGCACCTGGCCAGCGCCGTCGTCTCACTCGTGGCCCCGGCCGGCGTGGGCGGGGCGGCCATCAACCTGCGCTTCCTCAACCGCAAGGGGGTGCCCACCACGGTCGGCGTGGCCACGGTGGCCCTGGTCCAGGTGGTCCAGTTCGTCGTCACCGTGGTGCTGCTCGTGGTGCTGGCGGCCATGACCGGCCAGTCGACCGGACTGACCCTGCCGTCCGGCTGGGTGCTGGTCGCCGCGGGCGCCGTCGTCGTGGTGGCGGCGGTGGTCCTGACCATCCCCAAGGCACGCACCTGGGCCTGGGCCAAGATCGAGCCCACCTACCGCCAGGTGTGGCCGCGGCTCGTGTGGGTCATGTCCAACCCGATGCGCCTGGTGCTGGGGGTCGGCGGCGCGCTCATGCTGACCCTGTCCTACATCCTGTCCTTCAGTGCGAGCCTGTGGGCCTTCGGCTACACGGTGCCCTTCGCGGTCCTGGCCATCACCTACCTGGCGTCCAACACGGTGGGCTCGATCGTGCCCTCCCCCGGCGGTATCGGGCCGGTCGAGCTCGCCCTGACCGCCGGGCTCGTCGCCGCCGGCGTCCCCTACGGCGTGGCGCTGTCCACGGCGATCGTCTACCGCCTGGTGACCTTCTGGATCCCGATCCCGGTGGGCTGGCTCAGCCTCCAGCGTCTTCAGAAGGTCGGGGATCTCTAAACCCGCCTCCGAGCTCCTCACCCCCGCCCCGCCCGCGTCTCTTCACGTCTGAGACACGGGCGGGGCGGGTCTTCGCGTCGAGGTCCCGACGGCGAGCCGGGGCCGGATGACCGTCCGGCCAGCGGCTGCAGCAGCGTCAGTCGGCCCAGAGAGCCGGACGAGCGTGTCAGCAGGACGACTGAGACGGCGGCCCCACGCCACCTCATCCCGCACCGCCTCCCCCAACCAGCCGTCAGATATCAGCCGACCGACCCGACCGTTTCACCGATTTGGGACGCCGCGAACAGGAGTTTCATTTCAGTCATCCGATCCGGAGGCACACCGAGCCTCACATGACATCCAAGAGGACGGACAACCACAACCCGGGGAACTCACCCCCGCCACACCGAAAGGAACACCATGGCCAAGAACATCAAGAAGAACACCGAGCTCGACGCCGAGGAGCTGGAGTCGATGGACGCCCCCGGTTGGGACGACGTCGCCATCGCCTCGATCTCCTTCGCCGGCGGTGTCAGCGTCGCCGTCGCCCTGACCTGAGACGCCTGAGGTCGGCATGGTGGGGGCGCCCCGGGCGGGTTCCCAGTGCGGCGCCCCCACCATGCAGTCTCATCACCACGCACCACCGTCCAGAACGCCGAGAAAGGAGGCACCCCGTGAATCTTGGAGAAATCGCACTGACCGAGCATGAGGGCGACTCCGCCTTCTCCCCGACAACCGTTCCGGCCTCACCGTTCCGCATCTGGGACGGCACCACCCCGGAGGGCTGGGAGGTCACGGAGAACGATCAGTGGAAGTTCTACTTCCCCACGGACGCCGAGCTTCCCGACGAGGGATGGAAGATCCACATCTCGACGGTTCTGGATGAGGCCGATCAAGCACTCGACATCGTCTCTGAGATATGCCGGCAGAACTCCATAGGATTCAAGTTCACGCCGACACGCGAGATGCTGGCCTTCAAGCTCTCGAAGAACGTCTCCCGCTCAGCGGCCGGCAAGTTCTGCTGCCTCTACCCCCGCGATGAGGAGGAATGCGGGAGGATCGTCAACATTCTGCTCCACGCGCTTCGCCACATGCACGGACCGGATATTCTCACCGACCTCAGGTGCGGGGACGCCCCGGTCTTCGTCAGGTGGGGCGCTTTCACCCCCATGTACTGCACCGACGCCGATGGCATTCGCCGTCTGGCCATTCACGGTCCCGACGGCGAGCTCATCGCAGACACGCGGCGTCCCGGCCTCCACATCCCGGACTGGGTGACGTGGCCGGCATGGACCGGGCCCGGTCGGCACCGCCGCGCCAACCGCTCATCACACCTGCCCTGCACGCTGACGCACGCCCTCGCCCATCACGCGGGCGGAGGAGTGTATGCCGGACAGATGCATTCCACGGGTACCACCGTCCTGGTCAAGGAGGGACGTCCCCACGCCGGGATCGACCGGCTCCACCACGATGCCGTGTGGAGGATCCGGCACGAGGCCGAGATCCTGCGTCGGCTGCAGGGACGCGCATCCGTCCCCACCTTCCTCGAGCAGGTCGACGGCACCAGCCACGCCTATCTCATTCGGGAGATGATCGACGGCGTCACGCTGATGCGTGAACGCAACCGACGCCTGCGCGAGCAGTCGACCCCCGCCTATGAGGAGTGGGCACGCACCACTCTCGAGACGATCCGCCGGGAGCTCGAGGCGGTGCACGACTGCGGCGTCGTGCTCAACGACGTCCACGAGAACAACATTCTTCTTGCTGACGACCGCATCATCTTCTTCGACCTGGAAGCCGCTTCATGCGCGGACTCCGATGATGAGCTGGCGATGGCGGCCATTGACTACACGCCGCCGCCCAACATCCGCGGAACAACGGTCGACTGGTACTCCTTCGACATTATGACCCTGTCGATGTTCGTGCGTTCCAAGCGGGGAATCCGGCTCGGCCCGGCACGTATTCGGGCCCTGGCCCACCAGGCACGGCGCCGTCATCCATCCTGCGCAGACCTCATCGAGGCGGCGGCCGGGCGCCTGCTGGCCCTCACGCCCGTGCCACCCGACGCCCCCGGGGTGACCGGCCGCAGCACTGTCGAACCGACCCCGGACGCCATCATCGCCGCCCTCGACACGCACCAGGAGCGGCCACACCCGTCCCCCGCACCGGTCGGGACGACCTCCGGCACCGGGGCCTTCTCCGGCGACGTCGGCCCGGCTCCCGCCCTCGACGCCTGCCTGCGTACCCTGGCCACCGTGTTCAGCCGGCTCGGCCTGAGCCCCTCTCACCCCGACGACGCCCTGAGCCACAGTCCCGGGCTGATGACCGGCACAGCGGGAACGGGGGCCATCGCCTGCCTGCTGGCCCACACCGGCGACCTGCCCCGCCACGAAGCGGAGGCCATCATCCAGGAGGCGGCCAGGCGTCTGGACCGCCCTGAGCCACCGGCCCGACCGGGCATGTGGGAGGGAGCCACCGGACAGGCCGTGTTCTGGCTGCTGGCGGACCTTCTGTCCTTCATCCCCGGGTCACGGCACCGGGCCCGCTCGCTCCTGATCCAGGACGCGGCGCAGCTGGCCACGCTCGTCCCACCGCATGCCGGCGGGCTCGACGGCCGACTCGGCTGGCTCGCCGTCGTCGCCGCACTCGAAGGGCTCACCGAGCTCACCGTGCCCACCGACCTGAAGGAGTCCATGCGTCCCGCCCCCTCGGCGAGCACCGCCGGGTCGAGTGTGCGCAATGGCGCCATCGGCAGCCTGCTGGCCCTCAGCGTCCTGCGCCTGGCCGGCTCCCCCCTGCCCGACGTCGAGCAGGTGGCCCTGGAGTGCCTGGCCGATGACCTGGTCATCTGCACGCCGAGCACCATCGGCGTCGTCGACGATCCGGGCCTGTCCCTCAAGGGGGACTCGGCCGACGGCGTCACAGGCGCCCTCGCGGCTCTCCACCTCCTGCGGACCGCCTTGTCCTTAACGACCTCTCTCCCCAACCCGACCACATCCGTGGTCACCCGTCACTGAAAGGAACCCCATCATGCGTCTTGCTCTCACCGTCGTCGGAGTCGTCGCCGGCATCATCATCGCCGCCATCGCACTCATCCAGCTGAGCGGATCGCTTCAGATCGCGCTGACAGGGCTCGGTGGAGGCCTGAGCATCGGCTCCATCTGGACCTTCGTTCGAGGAAACAAGCAGATCACCAGCCGATGAAGTGCCCAGCCGTCTTCCTCACTGGTACCGACACAGCCGGGATCTCACTGTATGGACGTGAGATCCGGGCTGTGCCCGTTCAGGTGGAGAGCCGTCGCCTCGAGGACAGGGTTCTCACCCTCTCCGGAAAGGTCGTTGTCCGCGTCGACGCCCTGTCATGCAACTACCGCGACCGCTCACTCATCCTGCAGGGGACCGATCCTCAGGCGGTTCACCGCGGTCCCGCGAACGAGCCCTCCCTGACCGCCTTCGGCTCCGAGTTCTGCGGCACCGTCCTGGCCGCCTCACCGGACTGCCGCCTCACTCCGGGACAGCGGGTGATGGCCTGCTCGGCCTACCCCGAGGCCGCCGAAGGAGCCGCACCCGGCGTCGTCACCAACACGGCGTCCCGGGGTGTTCTGCTCGTCCACGAGTCCCAGCTCGTTGCCGTGCCCTCGTGGATGACGACGCCGCAGGCCGCTGCCTTCGGCCTGTGCCACCAGACCGCCGCCGCGATGATCCGCAGGTCGGGAGTCGGGCCGCAGTCCCGGGTCCTGGTCACCGCCGCCACCAGCTCGACGTCGATGGCCGTGCGCCACCAGCTCCGGGCGATCGGCGCCTCGTGCTGGGTGGTGTCTTCGAAACCGGATACTCCTCTTCTCCCCAACGAGCGCAGGCATCCCGGTCTGGAGGATCCCGCGGCGACCGAGATCCGGGTCAGTCACGTCATCGATCCCTTCTGCGACCTCAACCTCGCCGGGGCCGTCGCCTCCCTGGAGATGGCCGGCACCTACATCACCTGCGGGATGCTGCACCAGCACCCACTCATGGACGGGGTCGGATCGTGCGGATCACCGGGGGAGCTCATCGCCAGGATCATCACGGCGAACCTCACCCTCATGGGTAACTGCCTGGGTACCCGAGAGGACCTGCTTCACGCCCTCGAGCTGGCCCAGGCCGGCTCGATCCCGCTGGATCCCAGCGCCATCCACCCCCGGGACGACATCGACGACTTCCTGCTGGAGGCCTTCGGTTCCCGCGAGCGCTCGGGAAAGGTCGTCCTGTCCCTGAGCCCCTCGACGACGGTGTAGGCCCCCTGCCGTCAGTCCCTCCCATGACCCACTGCTCAGTCAATCGGACTAGCCCATCGGATGGGCCCCAAGCGCCCGACCAGGCGATCCGGAAACAGTGATTTTCCGGTGGAGTAGTGACATCACATCGAATGCCTCCCCGGCACCTCACCACGTAAGGAGACCCCCATGGACAAACCCATGAACCTCGATACCGAGATCACTGAGTTCGAGTCACTCGATGCACCTGACTGGAAGGACTCCGCAGCCGCTCTCGGTGTCCTGTTCGGACTCGGCGCCCTCATCGCGCTCATCTGACCCACCGCGACCCCCTCGGCCCCACGCGACCCGAGCGGCCCGGAGCAGCTCAGTCGCCGTAAGGAGAACACACCATGAACCTGAAGCCACTCCTAGAGATCAGCCATCTCACCAAGCGCTACCGGTCCACCACTGCGGTGGACAACGTCACCTTCAGCATTGAGCCCGGACAGTCTCTTGGGCTCCTCGGCCCCAACGGTGCCGGCAAGACCACGACGCTGCGAGCCGTCCACGGCCTTCTTCGCCCCACGTCGGGCAGCGTCTCCGTGTTCGGCCACGCGCCCCTGGCCATTCCCGATGCGGCTCACCACATCGGCTTCGCATTCGACAACACCGGGCTGCCCACCAGCCACACGGTCCACAACCACCTCGTCAACCACCGGCTCGCGGCCGGCCTGTCACGCGACGAGATGGACAGCATCGTCGACGAGTTCGATCTCGATCCTCTGATGCGTCGCCGGATCAAGGACCTGTCCACGGGCGAGCGCAAGCGGGTCAACCTGGCCACCGCCATGGCGGGGCGGCCGCAGCTCCTCGTTCTGGACGAGCCGACCAACGGTCTGGACATCGAGGGCGCCCACTGGCTGCGCCGCGTGCTCCAGCAGCACATCGACTCCGGCGGCGCCCTGCTCATCTCGAGCCACATTCTCGCCGAGGTTGAGCGCATGGTCGACAGCATCGTCGTTATCAAGCGCCGCTGCCTCTTCAACGGCTCCCTCGACGAGCTGCGCCACCACGGTGGCCCCACGCTCGAGGACGCCTACCTCAACCTTGTCTCTTCCACCACCTCCAGGAGCCGTGCAGCATGACCACCAACGTCCTTTCCTCCGCGCAGACCATCACCTCCGGTCGGGCCCTGGCCACGCCGGCCCCCAGCCCCAGCGGCTTGTCCGTGTTCCGCTCCTTGTGGGCTCTGACCCGCCGAGGGCTCACCGAGGCCTCCCTGAAGTGGTTCCTCGTGATCGGGATCGCTCTGAGCAGCTTCGCCACGATCTTCGACGCCAGCAAGTTCCTCAGCGAGATCGACCTGTCCAACCAGGCCGCCGTCGACTCCGTGGCCCTGCGACTCATTCGCATCGGATTCTCCGTCCTGCTGGTGTCCACCCTGTGGGGAGCCACCCAGGTCACGACCGAGTTCCGCGACGCCACTGTGGCGGCCCGAGTCACCCAGCACCGCGGCGTCGGCAGGCTCGTTGCCGGCCACGCCCTGGCCTCCTTGCCGGCCGGCCTGCTCTTCGGCCTCATCGGCGCCCTGAGCTCCACTATTCCCACCTTCGTGATCTTCCACCAGCGTGACCTGAGCATCACGATGAACGAGGATCTCGTCAGCACCGTCGTCGGCATCATCGCCGTCAGCGCCCTGGCCGCCCCGTGGGGGACCTGCTTCGGCTGGCTGCTGCGCCGCACGCTGCCGGTCATCCTCCTCCTGGTCGCCTGGACCACCTACATCGAGCCGGCCATCGTGCGCGCCCTGCCCAACGACCTGGGCCAGTACCTGCCCGGCGGCCTCCAGCTCACGCTCATCAAGGACGCCACGGCCGTCGGCGACATGTCGGCTCCGCTGGCCGCGGGACTCCTCGTGGCCTGGACGGTCGGTCTGTCCATCATCGCCACCGCAGTGACGAAGATGGGTGATCTACGTGCCTGAGCAGGATGTGCTCTCTCGCCCCCGAGGAGCTCTCCGGCTGCACCGAGACGTCGCCGTCGTCCGCCCTCAGGCCGGAGACGGGTGGGCGGTTCGCACCCCAGACAACAAGCTCCTCGGAGTTGGCGAACAGCTCGGCGAGCTGCTGGTGACCCTCAAGACCAAGGGGCCACTGACCAAGACGGATCTTCTGGAGCAGATGCCACCGCAGTGGCAGCCCTCCGATGTCGATCACGCTCTCGACGCCGTCAGCAAGTACGGCCTGGTCGTGGCCGATTACGAGATGGACTCCACTGAGCAGAAGCCGCTGTGGAGCGTCGACAACGACGGACCGCTCATCCTCAAGCTCTGCTTCAACCGCCCTGAGGCCTTCTTCATCAAGGCGGCCCCGGTCGTGAAGGCGTTGAGGAAGACCTTCCTGCGCTGGGTCCCGCTGGTCATCGCGATCCTGGGGATCCCCGCGCTGCTCTCCCTCGCCGGGAACCCGAACAGCACCTTGTTCCAGCCGCTGACGCTGGGCACCTACGGCGCTCTGCTGCTGGCCCTCACCCTGACAACCGCCATTCATGAGCTTGCTCATGGACTGACCCTCACCGCCTGCGGCGGCATGCCTCACCGCATGGGGATCATGCTGTTCTACTTCTCCCCGGCGGCCTTCTGCGACGTCACCGAGGCGTGGTTGCTTCCCCGTAAGGACAGGGTTGCGGTCGCCTTCGCCGGCATCGTCATCCAGACGAGCATCGGAGCCATCGCCCTGATCGCGAACCTCCTGCTGGGTGGGGAGCACGCCTTCCTCACCTGGTACGGGGCCAGCACCTACCTCGTGGCGCTGAGCAACCTCATTCCGTTCCTCCGTCTGGACGGCTACGTGGCCCTGGTCGGGTTCACCAACCAGTCCGGTCTCAGGCAGCGCTCCATCCAGGCGCTGCGCAATCGGGTCGCCGGCATCCCGGAGCCGCACGAGCCCCTGTGGGTCGCGCTGTTCGGGGTGGGTTGCCTGGTCACGCCCCTGGTCATCGTCTGGACCGCCGTCACGGCGATCGCGCCGAACCTGCTTCGCGGTGGCGCCGGAGGCCGAATCATGCTGAGCATGCTCATCGGGTTCTGCCTCATGAACGCCCTGGTCAAGATGATCCACGGGCTGCGCGGCTTGAAGCGCATTCAGCAGATCCGACTGTTCGTGACCGGCTTCTCCGCAGCCGTTCTGGTCCTGCTCACCCCGATCGGCACCACCACCTCCCTGGGGTTCCAGGCCACCGGTAGCCACCGCGCGGTCGCTCTGACCGGGGACGCCGCGGGCTCGGCCCCGGTGACGACCGGAACGAAGGTCTCCTTCCACCGCTCAGGGCTCCTGACGGGCCCCGCCCTCGGGCAGGGGACCGTCGTCGCCACCGAGAACTGCACGGTCCCGCTCCGGGCCGTCTCGCCCCTGCTCTCCGACGCACAGATGCCGCCCGGGACCTGCCTGGTCGTCGAGTCGGACGCGGAGCTCACCCCGGGGACGACCGGCAGGATCACCTCTCAGAAGGTGTACCAGCCGCTCGCACGCGTCATCCGCCACCAGCTCGGTCCAGTGCTTCCCGGAGGAAGCCTGTACTCCGACGACGAGGAGGACTGATGACCCCCAAGCGCGCCTCTCAGGCGATGGCCGATCTTCGGCGTTACCTGGTCGGCGCCCGAGGTGATCGGGCCGCCGTCTGGCTCGACGACGGCGCCCGCTACACCCCCTCCGAGCTGCCGCCGTCGGCACTGGTCATCACCCCGCAGCCCATCTCCGCACCCGCCGCCGGCCACGAGATCGTCGTCCGGGAAGGAGACCTGACCCGGGACTGCGAGCTGCTGGTCATCGACGGAGCCATGGAGATCGCGGTCATGGACTACTCCCTGGCCGCGTTCCTCCCCGTGGCCGGCCCGACCCTCATCCGTCTGGCCACCCGGGAGGAGTGGGAGCTCTTCCTTCAGGACGCCGACGCAGCCATCACCACCGGCTGCGTCCCGGCTCAGCTCATCCACCCGATGACGGTCCTGGAGGATGCCGACGCGCTGAGGACCGGCACCGTGCCGCAGACCCGCCTGACGGTGTCCTCCACCGGGGTGCACCACCACCTGCCCGGCACCGACCGCAGCCCGGCGCAGCGGGACCGGGGCGACCGCGCCTGGCTGCCCCGCTACCTCACCATCATCAACGCACTCACCACACTGCACACCCTGCAGGAGGAGCCGGTCGAGATCTCCGGCCTGGGCATGCGCCTGTCGGAGACGAGCCCGCAGACCCCGGTCGAACCGGCTGACGCACCCATCATCGTGCGCTCCCGCGCGGGAATCCGCTGCCTGATCCCCGGCAACGGCCGAATGCTGTCCGTATCGACCACCCTGGCCACGATCCTGGAGACGCTCATGACGCTACCTAACGACACCGACCTCGCCCACGTCCTCGATCTTCCGCCGTCGACCATCTACCACGCCGTCGCCTCCCTGTCCGAGGCCGGCCTCATCAGCCCACGGGAGGTGGTCTGCAGTGCGTAGCCCCGTTCTCTCCCCCCTGTACAGCGGCCTGGGGGCTCAGCGCTATCACGCCTTGTCCGCCCACGACGACACCGAGATCGCACTGATCCTGGAGACGCTGGAGAACCATCTGAGCCCGGATCTGGCGGATCTGCGCATCCTCGAGCTCGCCTGCGGCTCGGGTCGGGTCACGCTGCCGATGGCACAGGCCGGCTACCGGATCCTGGCCACCGATCTGAGCCCCGACATGCTTGAGGTCCTGCGCTCCCGTATCGCCGAGCAGGACTCGGCCGCCGATGCTCCCGGAGACCTGGCCGCGCGCATCGAGGTGCAGGAGGCGGACATGAGCTCCTTCTCCTTCACGGAGCGCTTCAAGGCCGTCTGCCTGCCCACGGCCTCCATCACTCAGCTCGACGCCGAGCAGCGGCTCGGGGCCCTCGAGTGCTCCGCGCACAGCCTCGCGCCCGGCGGACTGCTCATCGTCTCCACGGACGACATCGCCGCGGAGCACACGACGACGATCGAGATCCAGCCCGGCATCTCCCTGACTGAAGAGCTCGATCAGGCCCACGGCCGCCGTCGCAGCATCCTCAGATGGGGCGAGGAGTGCTACGTCTCCGAGCTCCACCTGGTCCCCTCGTCCTGGATCAGTGAGGCCTGCACCCAGCTCGGGCTGACGATCGTGGAGCGCCACTCCACTCCCGACCAGGCCATGCCGGACCACTCCGGGGTGCTTCTGGTCGCCCGCAAACCCTAGTCGACTACACCACGAGGCCTTCCTTCCATGTCTGTCACCACCGAGTTCTTCACTCCTCCGAGCACCTTCTCCTCCTCACCCCAGCCCACCCGGGCCCACGGGACGGCGATCACCTACGCCGACGGCAGCCAGTGCCTCGACGGGATCTCCGGATTATGGAACGTTCCATTGGGGTACGGGCACCGAGGCGTGGCCGACGCGGTTCACGCCGCTCTCCTGGAGGCCTCCTACTTCACTCACTTCCGCGGTTCCCACACCTGGGCCGAACGCACCGGGCACCGCCTGCTCGCCGCAGCGGGGGCCGATCACTATCGTCGAGTCGTCCATGCGACGTCGGGATCGGCCGCACTGGACAGCGTCATCAAGATGGTCCGTCAGTACCAGGTCGTCTGCGGCGAGCCGAGTCGCACGATCATCGTCTCCCTCAAGGGCTCCTACCACGGAACGACTCTGGGGGCCATGTCTCTGACCGGAGAGAACCTGGGGCAGAGGATCTACGGGGTCGATGGCCGTTCCGTGCGGCATATCGACCATCGCCGCCCCCAGGACCTCGCCCGTCTGCTGGAGCGAGAGGGGGACCGCGTCGCCGCTGTCGTCCTTGAACCGGTACAGGGCTCGGGCACTCACGTCGTGGGCTCCGAGTTCCTCTCCACGGTCCTGGAAGGTCGCCGCCGGCACGGCTATCTCCTGGTGGCCGACGAGGTCGCCACCGGATTCGGCCGCACAGGACCGATGTTCGCCAGCGAGACCTGGGCGGAGAGCCCCGACATCCTCGTCACCTCCAAGGGACTGACCAACGGCACCCAGGCCGCCTCCGCGATCCTTCTGGCAACGCGGGTGACCGAGGCGCTGGACTCGGCGGACTCCCCGTTCATGCACGGTGAGACGCAGGCGGGCAGCCCGGCGTCCTGCGCCGCCATCCTGGCCACCCTTGAGGCCTTTGAGAACGAGGACGTCCTGTCCCGTGGACGCGCCGTCGCCCGGCAGCTCGATGAGCGTCTCGACGCCCTGGCCGAGCGGATCCCCGGCTCCAGCACCACGGGGCTGGGCTGCTTCCGCTCGGTTCAGCTTCCCGATGCCGACGGCCAGACCATCACCCGCATCATCGATCAGTGCCGCCGCAACGGCGCCATTGTTCAGCCTGGCCCGAGCAGCTTCCAGCTGGTGCCCGCCCTCGTCTACGATGCGCGCGACCTGGACCGTCTCATGGACCGGGTCCAGGACGCCGTCTCATCGGTCCTCGCGGGTCGGGGAACGGTCGCCGCATGAAGACATCGTCCCTGCTGCTGCCAACCGGACCCGAGCTCGGCACCGGTTCCTGGTCGCGCACGCTGTCCCCGCGCACTGAGCTGGCGATCATCGACGCAGCGGTGGTGGACCATGCTCTTCCCGGGCTGCCCTCCCGTCTTCCGGTCATCCCGGTCGACGGCGTCACCGGGCTCGGAGGAGTCAGGGAGGTCGCGCAGGCCATCGAGCGGACCGATCCGCGTGAGGTGATCGCGATCGGCGGCGGCGCCACCATGGATCTGGCCAAGCTCGCCGCCCTCACAGCGGAACGTCCGGCGCTGGTCGACCACCTGGAGCAGGCCGCCGACCGGTGCGGGCTCATTCCGCTGGCCGGGATCGGCCGACGGCGCCGCCTCACCCTGGTCCCGACCACGCTGGGCACCGGCTCGGAGTCGAGCAGCGGGGCCTGCTTCGATCATCAGCTGGTCGGTTTCGACGGGGAACGGGCCCGCAGCCTCGTCGTCGGGGCGGCGCTCGAGGCCGATCGCGCATGGCTCGACCCCGACCTCCTGACCACGCTGCCTCTGACCCTGGCCAGGGAGGGCGCCCTGGAGGCACTCAGCCGGGCGCTGGTGAGCACCGTGTGCACCCCCTCGAGCCTCGCCGCCTCGGAGTGGGAGGCCCGCATGCTCGTCTCCCGGCTTCGAGAGGGGCTCGATGCTCTCACCGACGGCGCAGACCCCGACCTGCTCCACCGCATCGCCTTCGCCTCGACCATGACGCACCGGGGGCTGAGCCTCAAGGGCCGGGGCAGCGCCCCCTCACCCGTATGGTTCATCGCCACCGAGCTGTCCATGGTCGCAGGAGTGCGCAAGAACGAGGCTCTCAGCGCCCTCATGGGGCCCTGGGCCCACCTCGTGCTGAACGGCCACCGCGAATGGGGGAGGTCGGAGGTGCTGGACGAGCTGTGGCCGCTCGGCTCCGCAGAGCCCACCGAGGTCGTCAGCCGGTGGGGCCTGCCGACCTCGATTCCGCTGCCCGGCGGAGGCACGCAGCGAGTCATCCGTCGGATCGAACGCCGCTGGGGCGGGCGACTGCCCATGATGCGGCGTTTCACCACCAGCCAGCTCGAGACCCTGCTCAGGCTCTGCACCTCCGAGGGCTCCTGTGCCTGACATCCGTTGCGTCCTGGAGCCGGGCTCAGGAATCGTCCGCACCCTTCATGTCACGCCCCCGCGAGCCGGGAGGCGTCTGCTGTGGTCCGTTGGAGCACTCCTCACCGGTGACGACCAGGAGGAGGGGCCCTTCACCATGCACGCCGTCGGCGCCTGCGGGCAGCGCCGCGACGAGACTCTGCTGCGAGCTGCGGGCGAGGTCGTGGAGCGCTGGGCGGTCGCGGCCCAGGACCGTCTCGGCCCGCCACCGCTCTTCCCTGATGCGGGACCCTCCGGAGCCGCGGCCGGACCGAGCGTCGAGTTCTGCCGCACCCGCGGTCTGCGGGAGCTGATCGAGCGCGATGCAGCGATGCGCGGCTGGTACCTGTGCCAGGGAGTACGGCGCCTTCCCCTCGCCCAGGCCCGATCAGCACTAGGCCCGCTGCAATCAGTGATCGCACCGCTGTGTGACCGGGGAGCCGAGCTCGTGACGCTGGAGATGCCGTCGCGCTGCCGGGAGCTGAGCGTCATCATGTGCGCGATCATCGAGCCTTCCGAGCAGATCGTCGCCTGCGGCTTGGGGTGCGACTCAGCCCTGGACGGGGCGATCGCCACAGCCGCACGGGAGGCATGTCAGATCGTGGACCTTTTCACGATCATGCGAGAAGCCCTTGGTCGTCCCGACCGGCCCGAGCACCTGCGCAGCGACACGGACCGCGCGACCTGGTGGGGAGCCCCGGGAAACATCACCGCCTTTAGGGCCTGGCTGACAAAGATCAGTACAGCAGATCAGGTTGTGACCGTTCCAACAACGAATTGCGCGGAGACGAATTGCGCGGAGACGAATTGCGCGGAGATGGAGTGGAAGAGCCTCGTGGAGTCAACCCACTTCACCGACCTGACACCGACACTCCCCCAGCGGATCCGCCAGGGCGGCTGGCATGCCGGGCGTGCGGAGAACCCAGCGCTCACGCCCCTGGTGACGGATGAGAGCGCACTGGGGCAGGAGCTCGTGACACCTGACACTCACCCCATCCCTCACCCCATTCTTTGAGGTTTCCGCCACCTTGATTTCTTCGTTACCTCCACCAACAATAAATATGTGCTCCGAGGGAATAAGACTGATAGGAACATCAGACAAACGCGGCTTTCATGGCCGTCCTCGGAGGACTGGCAGTACGCATCAGCTCAGCCCTGGCTGTACATCGCCGTAGCGGTGGTCTTCGGGACGGCGAACCTCATCCTCATGCTGACTCTGCGGGGCTCGGTCGTTCCGGAGCGGATCGTCTTCCTGACGCTGGCGCTCCTGACAACGACGGTGACGCCCCTGCGCCCCCGCCTCGGATCGATCGGCTACCTCATCGTGTGGATAGCACTCGGCTTCGCCCCTGTCGCTGAGACCGGGGACCTGGCCATCACCAACGCCGTCTCCGCCTTCCTCATGGGCCGCTTTCTCCCCCTGAGGCTCGCTGCCTCCCTCGCCCTCACCCCACCCGTCATCGTGCTGCTAGCCACCGGGGACGGCGCGTACTTCGCTTCCATGCTGTTTGACCTCGTTATTGCACTTCCAGCAGGACTCCTGGTCCGCGTCACCGTGAACTCCTGGCGCAGCGAGGTCTCCGCGGTGTCCGGGCAGCTGGAGGCCATCCGCAACGAGGTGGCCCGGGAGATGCACGATCTCGTCGCCTACTCCATGTCCCAGACGGCCCTACGGGCCAAGCTGGCCGCCAGCAAGGAGCTCTCCCCCGACCGTGCTCGCGAGGAGTTCGCCGCCATCGAGGCCACCGCCGCTGACGCGCTCCACGAGCTCCGCCTCATTCTGCGCGCCCTGCGCCGCAACGACAGCGACGACGACAGCGCCGAGGGCGGACTGGGCACGGTGACCACGGATCTGGAGGGCGCCGTGCGGGCCATCGTCGACGACCTCTCCGCCTCCGGGTTCTCCGTCACCTTCCAGTGCACCGCCACGGCGCCCTGCAGCCGTCTTCAGGCCACCACCCTGTCCCGGGTCTGCCGTGAGATGGGGGCCAACGTCCTGCGTCATGGCGACCCGCGCCGCCCGGTGACCGCCTCCCTCGTCCAGAGCGAGAGCAAGGTGCACCTGGTGATGACCAATGGGGTTTCCACGACCCACGACCTGCCCTCATCCGGCGCCGGAATCCTCGGCATGCGCGAACGCGTCACCGCTATCGGAGGCACTCTGGAGACCTTGGAGGAGAATATGACCTGGATGGTCTCCGCCACCGTGCCCTCCCTGCCGACCACGAGCCCTGCACCCTTGGAGGAACTGCCATGATCCGCATCGGTATCGCCGACGACGACCCCTTGGTACGCCGCACCCTGGCCCGGCTGCTCTCCGCCGAGGAGGACATCTCCGTGGCCTGGACGGCTCAGGACGGCCAGGAGGCCCTGGACCTGATCCACTCCACCGAGACGGAGCCGGTCCAGGCCGTCCTCCTCGACGTCCAGATGCCCCGGCTCGACGGCCTCACCCTGGCGAAGACCCTCCATGAGGAGAACCCCGAGCTGGCCATCATCATCCTGAGCACGCTCATCGCCGACTCGATCTCGAACGAGGCCTTCGCCGCCGGTGTCCGCGGCTTCGTGGCCAAGGAGGACGACGTCGACGCCCTGGCCGGCGCCATCAAGCAGGCGGTGGCGGGCAACATCGTCCTCACCCCTAAGTCCTCGGCAGTGCTCAGCGAGCGCCTTCAACCCACCTCGCCCGGCTCCGGGAGCACCACCCCGCCCTCCTTCAGCAGAAAGGAGGCCTCCCCCCTCCCCTTCGGTGTCACCCTGTCCGCCCGCGAGCTGGAGGTCCTGGCACTCATCAGCGAGGCCCTGACCAACAAGCAGATCGCCAACCGGCTGAACCTGAGCGAGGCCACCATCAAGTCGCACGTGTCCGCCATCATCGCCAAGCTCGGTGTCCCGGACCGGGTCGGAGCGGCCGTCTTCGCCATGCAGCACGGCCTGGTCAGCTGAGCGACGCATCGGACTCAGACCAACCGGTGAGGCCGAGTGCCCCCTCAGCCTTCCTTGAGGCCAGGTCTCCACCCATCGACTGAGTCGAGGAGCCGATGATTCCCCCACTGGAGCAGGCGAGGCTAGAGCCATCATCAACCACTGCTTCTGAAAGGCCCCTCGTCTTGTTCACCTTCTCCTTCTCCTCCTTCGCCGCACTGCTTCCCATGAGGTTTAAAGGCGAGGGGAAACTCTACTGGTATTAAGGACCTAGCGGGCGGCCCTGACCCCAACGCAGTTGAGGGCCGCCCGTCGCTATCCCCCTCCTTCGGCCCACTGACCCGATCGGAGGATCCCCTCGCAAGACGCATGCCGATGACATAAGGGAAAGAGCCCCAGGCATTCGACCCGCACGAGCACCCCGGCAGCACCGCGACACCCCCAGGAGGTGACCGATGACCGACTCCCCCACCCCCTCCACGCCTCAACCGCTCCTGAGCGCCTCCTCATACTGCGCACTGATCGCCGCCGACACGGCCGAGGCGGCAACCCTCCGCCGGCTCATCGCCGACTCCCAGGGCACGACCCTCGCCATCGACACCTCCCCTCAGGACGCCGTCGAGCTGCGCGCGGACCCCGCCTCCCCGCAGACGCCCGCGGCGCAGGTCTCCCCCATCGAGACGGCGAGCCGCGACTGGTTACTCAGGACAGACGACTCCTCCCACGGCCTCGCAGACGGCGTCACCAGCATTCTGCTGCCGGCCGGCACGATCACCGAGCCGACGGACAAGGAGCGTGAACAGCTGATCGAGCAGGCAGCCGACCTCCTTCCCCCCGATGGTCAGCTGATCGTCTCCGCCCAGCACGTCGTCGGCAACGGATTACTGTCGGAGACCTGGCGGCTTCCCGATGGCTGCCTCATCACGGAGAACGCCGACCCGGCATCCGGACTGCGGACCGTCACCATGCGGCAGGCCGGGCACTGGTCCACCCTCACCCTTCACCTCGTGACTCCCGCCTGGCTCGCCGAGGCCATCAAACGTCACAGCATGCGCTTGACCTTTCAGTACTCCGAGCCGCACCCCATTCTCACCCGGCACCGGATAGTCATCGTCCGCTCCGTGAAAACCGCCTGACACACCCTCTCACCGGCATAGGCTTGCTCCCGCACGCATTCATCCGCAGTCAAACGCTCGATTCTCATTCATTTCACACAACCGACAGACTCACCGGAGGCAGCATGCTCGACCACTCCCCCTCTTCCCCCACACCCCGGACAGCGCTGCATGAAACAGCCCGGGCCAGTCGGAGGCGTCGTCGCGGCCTCATCCGGCTGAGCACCCTGGCCTCTGTCGCAGCCCTGGCCTGGACCATCGGCGGCGGCTCACCCGCCCACTCCGCCCCGCAGGGGAACACCTACGTGGCCCTGGGCGACTCCTACGCCTCCGGAGTCGGGGCACCGCCCTACGCCAGTGGCACGGATGTCCAAGGCGGTAACGGGTGCAAACGGGCCGCGGGTGCCTACGCCCACCAAGTGGCCAGCCAGACCGGCAAGACACTCGACTTCGGCGCCTGCTCAGGAGCCCGGATCCCCGACTTCTACAACCCCAGGACCTCCTGGAACGAGCCCGCCCAGCTCAACCACCTGAACGCCTCCACGAGCCTGGTCACCTTCTCCATCGGCGGCAACGACGCCGGCTTCTCCACACTCTTCTCCAAGTGCATCACCGCCGCCCCCTTCACCACCTGCTCCGGCAACAAGGAGGTCTCCGAGCAGGTTGACGGCGCCATCAGCGCCCTGGCCGGCAAGACCACGCGCGCAGGCATCACCAGCTATGACACGCTCGTGGCCGACATCGCCTCCCGCGCCCCGGGCGCAACCGTCGTCGCCGTCGGCTACCCGCGCATGTTCACCCCGCAGGGAGCCGGTCAGGTCCTTCCGGTACCGGGGCGCTGCGAAGGCGTCACCAAGGTGGATCAGCGCTGGATCAACGCCAAGACCAACGAGATCAACGCCGCCGCCAAGGCCGCGGCCCAGCGCCACGGCTACCGGTTCGCCGACCCCTCCGGTTCCTTCGCCGGACACGAGCTGTGCGGCAAGCAGTCCTCCTGGTTCGACGGCCTCATCAACGACGGACGCTTCCACCCCAACGCCGCCGGCCACAAAGCCATCGCCGGCTCCATCATGGGCGTCCTGCAGGAGCAGCCGGCCGCCGCGCAGGAGCTGCCCGCCGCCGCACAGGCGCAGGTGGACAACACGCGCCCCGCTGGTTCCTTCACCCTTGCCCGCAATGGCGACCAACTGGCCCTGGACGCCTCGGCCTCCACCGACTCCGACGGCACGATCGTGAACATCGACTGGTACATCCAGCGCGCTGACGGCTCCGAGGAGATCCTCACCGGGGCCCAGGCCACCGCCACCGTGCCCGCCGATGAGCAGGTCTCCGTCACCGCCGTCATCACTGACAACCAGGGCAAGGAGGACTTCACCACCCAGATTGCCCCCGCCGCCTGAGCCGCCGCGCGTTCCTCCCAGCAGGTCGCCCCTGCGCAGCCCCGGTCGTCGAACGTACACCCTCAGTGACGTCAGCGGGCGGG
>ERZ773007.443-NODE-443-length-21019-cov-66.977390_pt1 | contig 21019 bp, 15 predicted proteins | sample MGYA00580665_ERZ773007 | MGnify/ENA primary metagenome ERZ773007 (study PRJEB29015, sample SAMEA2738122) | human oral metagenome | biome: human oral; feature: human-associated habitat; material: saliva | place: China | collected 2167 ... | reverse complement strand
AAGTGACACCTGAGATCGCCATGGAGGCGCGCCTGCTCGAGGCGGAGCTGCGCGATGAGATCCGCGCGCCTTACTTCACGGGGACCGAGGTCGTGGCGGCTGCGAGGCGCGCGCGGAGCCGAGGCGTCGAGGTTGTCCTGTTCGACGACCGCGGTGATGCTACCCGTGGTGGGAGCACAGAATACGAGGAGCGTTTGCGCACGCGCATCGTCGAGCGTGCCGTCGCTGCTCTCGACGAGGCCGGGGCTGGGCGTGTGGTTGTGCGCGCCTGTCCTGCGGGCAGGCCGTGGGCGGCGACGATCCTCACCGATGCGGGGCTGGCTGTCGTGGAGGCGAAGGAGGGCGCCGTCGAGGTGGGGGAGGAGGGCGACTAGCATCCGGGGCCGCGGGCGCTGTTGGGAGTACATGAAGTAATACATGGTTACCATGTATTACTTGTGATATTTGTGACAGTCTGGGGTGTGGGTGGGTGCATACTGGAGAGGGCCGAAGGGTCTTTCTATCAATCCACGACATAGACATCAGGAGTCTGACATGACACGATGGAGCAAGACGGTCGGCGCAGTCGCCGCCGTCATGGTTGCGGTTTCACTGACGGGTTGCTCTGGGGCGACGACGACCAAGGGCGGCGACACGACCTGCAAGGAGTACATGGCGATGTCCTCCGACGATCAACAGGACGCAGTCAAAGCCCTTTTGTCAGAGAAGGGAAAAAAACCGTCAAACGCTGAGGTTACGCTTGCGAGGAGCTCAGCGAAACTCTTCTGCGTGACGGTGGGTAACGATCAGTCCAAGATTCGTGAAATCAACGGATAAACGTCGCCTACCTTCGCGCATGTGGGTCCCTCGCCCACGACGGAGTGCGGGTAAGGACGCGAACGTGAGTGTGGGGGCCGCCCATTTGGGCGGCCCCCACACTCGTCGGACCTTGCGCGTTGGCCACAGACCTACTCGTTGGTGATATGGCGATCGAGCCAGGCCCGAAGATCCGGGTACAGGGAGGGGTTCTTCGACAGGGTCGCCCACAGGTCCGGCCTCGTGCGGGCGATCTCCGCCTGAACGTCCCACGGGGTTTCCGGGTCGATGGCGTCGGCAATCGTGAACCTGCTGGCGGAGGAGGGCGTCGCTCGCGTCATGTCCGGGTCGTTATCCTCCGGCGCGGTCGCCCCGTCGGCTGGCGACGGGGGTTGAGACTCCTGTGAGGGAGGCTGCGGGGCCGGGGGTTCCGTTGCCTGTTGTGGGGTGGACGCAGCGTCGGACGCGGAGGTGGCGAGTGGGCCGATTGAGATCGGCTGGTTCACCGGTGCGGCGTCAGTGGATGATGGAAGCGGGCCGATCGAGACGGGGCGGTTGGCCTCTTCGAAGGCGCCCTGCGGGGCGGACGGTTGTATCCCAGCTGGCGCGGAAGGGGGCGTGGACGCCTGGGGTGCCCCGGCCTCGTACATGCGAGCCTGCGCCCCACCCATCGGTGGGTTCTGCGCCATCATGGGCGCGGTCGGCATCCCCGGCGGGCGTTGCGTGGCGGCGTAGGCCTGCTCGACCCACGCCCGGTATGCCTGCGCCTCCGCGGCGTTGGTGGCCGGCACGGTCCTCCACGGCTCGGGGTCGACGGCAGCGAGCGGGTCGGGCAGCAACGCGGGACCGAAGTACGGGTACAGGTACGCCAGGCCGGCTCCCACGAGTACGAGGATCAGGGGGAGTATTTTCGTCGCATCGTTGTCTGTGGTGAAGAACCAGATGGCGCCGATGGCAATCAAACCGACGCCGGCGAAAATCGGAATGTTATGTTTCATTGACGCTTCCATTGTGTCTTACTTTCTTCGCTCGTCACGACGCAGTAGGGATCGCGCAACCGCAGTGCCCTGATGACTCGTCGCTCCAAATTGGCCAGACTTTTTGCTTCGGGCACCAGACCGTTGAGTTGTCTCGCTTGGGGGACGCTCCACGACAGTGATCCGTCGTCTTCGAGAGACAGCATCGCGATCCAGTTGGGGGAGCCAAACTTCCATCTCAGGGTGAAGAAGATCGTGCTCTGGTCGTCGCTTCGCACCTTGAAAATGGTGGGAGACAACCAGTCGAGCGACTCTGTGCCTTCCGGAACGTCAATCGCCGCCCACGCGGCGTCGAGGAGTTCTTGCGCCGACGCCGACCGCGGCGTCACGCGGTGTGAGCGCCCCACGGCGCCTTCGCCCTCACGGTGGCTTTTCCGGAAGATGAGCTGACGGGCCTTCGCCTCGGCTTCCTGTCGCAGCCGGATCCACCCGTAATAGAGGAAACCGAGCGCGACGAGAATGAGGGCAGCTATCGCATATTCCATGAAGTGTTCTCCTATGAATCAGACAATGGTACGAAAGAGTGGTGAGGAGTCAGCAAAGCCGACCTTTGTTTCCTCACAACGTGCGGGACTGGGCGTCGTTATTGTCCGCGCCCGCCGACGACTAGCATCACAGCGGTCCCCGGCCTCGTGGCTCTCAACTGGAGGATTCCTCAACAGCCGCGTCCTCGGCGTCGGTCACGGTCCCTGCGTCGTCCTGGTCGGTCGAATCCGTGACGAAACAAGACGCCGCGATGAACAGGTCGAAGAGCTCGAGCATGAGGTGCTTGATCATGGCCATCTGCGTCACGAAAGAGACGATCACGATCTGCTTCGTGTCAGGCACGTGCGCCCAATAATCGACGCGCATCCGCTCGAATTGAAGCTTCTCCGCCTCGGCGCGCAAGGCCGCCTCCTCCGGCGTCTCGTCCTCGGGGGCCTCGACGTGGAATGAATCATCCTTCTCGACGAGCACGCGGCGCAGCGCCCGGAAGTTCGCACCCTCAACTTCCACAAACTCGTCGTCGGCGTCCTCGAAGCCCATTCGGAGGATGCTAAACACCTCCTCGCTCTCGGTGCCAATCGCGGGGCTCATGCGCAGCCCCGGCGGCTGATAGACCGTGATGTTCACAGGGAACGGCGCATCCTTTTCCAGTTCCTTGCCGAAGTACATCGCGACGGCGCCGCCTTCCAAGGCCTCGGCGCACGCATCGACCACCTGATCGTGCATCTGGCGACGCAGCACGGCCGCGTCGTCCGCCGGGCCGACAATGCCCTGGACCATGCGCTCGACGTCCTGCTCCGAGGCCCCCTCATCCGTGATCGCCACGGGGTACCAGGTGCCCGGAAGCGTGAAGATCAGGCGAGGCTCATCGCGGGTATTGTTATCGCTTGTCATCGTTGATTCTGCTTTCTCGCATGCAGGTCAGATGCCGGTTGGGACGGTGACCGGAACCCACGGAGGACGCTCGGGCTCCGGTAGGAGGATAGGGGCATCCCACCGCTGCTCCGATTTCTGCGGATGGTCGTACAAAAACCCGTTCTGTTGGTCGTACTGTCTCTTCATTGCGTCGAGTCCGTGTCCTCGCTGAAAGTCGCGGGGTTTCGCCAAGTCGTCGACAGATGCCTGGACTTCGATCTGCTTCCCATATGCCTCCGGCAGGAAGCTGCGCTTCTGCGCGAAGGTCAGTGGATCGGTGGTGAAGTGGTAGTTCTCAACGCGCGCGCGTGCATCAACGGCGGAGGTAAAGAAACCATGCTGCCGGGCCGATTCCTGGGCGAGCTTCATGCTCGAGTAGCTCAATCCCGCAGCGTTGAAGGTCGTCGCCTTCGCCCCCGTCGCGATCGAACCCGCCGCTGCCAGTTCGCCGCCCAGGGAATGACCGGTGAGGGAGAAGTTGCCCGCGGTGACGCCGTTGGCCGTCAGGCGTTGCTTGACACTTGTCGCTGCGGTGATAGCTTGACGAACTTGTGGTGAGGTACCTGCTGCTCCTTCAATGTCATTTGCTACGTCGCCTGTTAGATCGTCGAAATTGGTTCCCTCGTAGGACAGGACGTAGCGCCCGTTGTCGTCGCGGAAGAGCGTCGCGTGGAAGCCGGTTCTCTTGTCTTCGAGGAGCGCCGGATCGATGCCCAGCTTCCGCAGCTCCGCGGGTCCCACCTCGTGCCAGCCGGGAGGCTCCTTCCAGTCTCCGCGGGGGTGGGGCCTGCCTGCGAGGTCCATCTTGTCCCGGATGAGCCCCTCCTTGCCCGGGCGCGTGTTGATGGTGTCCGTCGTCTCTCCGTTGTCCCCGTAGTGGACGTTTGACGGTCCATTTGTGAGAATCGAGATCTCACATCCAAGGTTATGGAGTCCCATCAGGATTTTTTGCCTGATGGAGAGCAGAGCCGTGGAACCCGTGATTAAGGCGAGGAAAAGGAGATCCCGTAGTTCGGGTGGGAGGTTACCGCCGGTTATAAGCAGTAGTATGCCCGTGACTAAGACGAGGGCGACTCCAAGTGCGATCAATGCAATGGGTAGGAGAATTGGTGCTATAAAAATGAGAACTTTCGTAATTACATCGGCGATCTTGTCTATCAGGTCCTTGAGGGTTGTCACCCAGTTGCTAATGTCCGCAAGGGCCTTGCCGACATTTGCGATGAACTGATTAATTTTGTCGATCAGGTTGTCATTGGTGCTGGATATCGCCGTGTCGATCTTCGAGATGGCGCGGCTCGCTGCTTCGTCGACCTCCTCCACGATCTGCGCTATCTCCGTCGCTGCGTCCGTCGCTGCCTGCGTGGCCCGTCGCTCGCTGGCTCGGGCCTGGTTATAGGCGTTTTGCGCGTTGGTGACGTTTACAGTGGGGGCGTGGGAGCTCTGCAGCTGCTGGAGGCGCTTCTTCGTTGCGCTCACCGTGCGTTGCGCGTCGTTGCGCTGTTGGTTGGCGCTCTTCTCTCGGGCCGCCGCTGCGTCGGCTCGCTTGTGGCAGTCGGCGAGCACCGTCTGGTACTCGCGCAGCGCCAGGCCCGTATTCAGGTAGCGACCGTGCGCTGCCTCCAAGTTTTTCTTGGCGTTCTTCACCTGCCCGTACGTTGCTGTGACAGCGAGCGAATTCGAGGTCGTCACAAACTTGCTGAGGCCATCGATCGCGGACTGGATGCTGTTCGCGGAGGTGATCAGCCCCTCGACCTTCGTTTTCAGGGCGGTGGGGTTCCCCGGAAGAGTACTCATTACTTCTTTCTCCTCAGCGCGTTCTCGAGGTCTCTGTCGAGATCCTCGAAGGTTTCGGCGATGGCGTCGAAGGTCTTCGCCAGCGCCTCCAGGTGCTCGCGGAAACGCCCCCGGGTGGTGTCCCAGTTATTGCCGAACTCCCTGACCTTTCCCGCGAGTTTGTCGTGGCCGACAACAGAGGCAACGTCCAAGGCGTCGATCTTCGCATCGTCCAACAGCGATGCCGTCGCGCGCAGGGACTTCGACCGGTTACGCAACTCGGTCGTGTCGAGTGACAGGTTCGCCATGGCGTTTCCTTTCTGCATCGAGCCTGGGGCGCGGGCGTGCCCCGCGCCCCAGGAGATGATGACCTTACTTGCCGATGGACTGCGCCAGCTGTTCGTCGGTCTGCTGAAGTGCCTGAGCGGCCTTGTTCAGGTAATCGGCCATGCCGTCGATCCCCTGGATCGTGCGGGTCGCGCCCTGGGTGAACTCCTGGTAGGCGGTGTCGAAGGCGCCCGAGGCGCGCGACGTCGTGAAGCCGTTCTGAACCAGCTGCTGGACCAGCGAGCGCAGCTCGTTGAGCTTGGTCTGCAGATCGTTCTGACCGTTGCGCAGACGAGTCGCCGCGGACTGCATCTGGTCGTAGGTGACATTCAGGTTTGCCATTGTGTTCCTCCGTTGAGAATGGGATACCCGGGGTGGGTATCGGGGTCTGGTGTGTTCGGGCCGACGGTTCCCACGTCGGATAGGGTGATTAGCCCGTAACCTCAAACTATCATTCGGTCTTGTCATGGGCGATGGGGACTAGTCCCCATCGGGTCTTGTCATACTCGGGGCACCTGCACTTTCCACTGCTTACCGGACTGGACAAAGTACCCGCGGCCCGGCACGGCCTCGCGCCCAGAGACGCCGGGCACGGCGACGCCGACAGCGTTCTCGCCCTCACCGGGCGAGGGACACAGGACGATCCCGGTTCGGCCGCTGCGCACGCCCGATGCCAGCGAGCCGCCGAACGACCAACCCGACACGTCGGCCTCGGCAACGACCAGATGACCGTTGGCCTTCGACGAGGCGATGGCGTCCTGCAGCTGCTGATCGCACGCGGAGAAGGAGAACTCTCCGATGCCCTCGACGAAGAGAACGACTCCCGGCGCGCCCGCCGGCGCCTCCTCCTCGAACAGGTGAGCGTGCTTCATCAGCATGGACGCGATCTTGTCCGCGCCCTGCGCCGTCTCCGTCCACAGCGGTTCCCTCGCCACCAGGGAGCGGCGTGCGCTTGCGTGCAGCATGACCGCGTTCGGGAATGCGCGGTGGACGCTGCGGGCCAGCCACCGGACCGTGTTGGTCCTGCCCGACTGGGCGGGGCCGGTGATGGCGACTGTGCCCGCAGGGCGCAGCGGCATCGGGGCGAGCGAACCGGCCTCGACGCCGATGACCGGGCGTCCATCGACAGTGAGGTCGACCTCGCGCGCCGGTATATCGAGGGGTAGGGAACGGATCGGCGCCGGCCGCGTGCGTTGACGCATGTACCTGGTCCCGGCGAGCGACTCGATTTCCCTGGCCTGCGCGAAGTCTGTGACGTTCGTGCCCAGGATCGGCAGCTGCAAGAGGTTCGGGTTGCCCACCTGCATCGCGCGACCGGGCGCGCTCGACGCGCTCAGGACATCGCGTGGAAGATTGAAGTAGAGGTAGGCGTCCTCGTCGGTCAGTCGCAGGACCACTTTTCGTTGGAAAGACGCGGCGATCGAGTTCGGAATGGCCTGCGGTCGATCGGCCGACACCGCGAAGTGAACGCCGACTTCGCGCCCATCTGACAGGACCTGCTGGAAGCGGCTCCAGATCGCCGCGTAGCGCCCAGTGAGCTGGTACGTCTCGGCGAACGCCGCGATCCCGTCGATGAGCACCAGGTAGCGGGGTTCGTCCTTCTGTCCCGACAGCTCGCGGTAGGAGGTCAAGTGGTTGGCGTTGATCGCCTTGTAGGAGACTGAGCGCTCCTCGACGATGTCGCCGAGCATGGTGATGAGCTTCGCGATTCGCTCGTCGTCGTCGCCGACGATGACGTCGCCGACGTTGGGGAGCTTCTTGAGCATGTCGAGGCCGCCGCCCGCGAAGTCGAGGGCGTAGACGTTGACGGGACCGGAGCGAGGCGTGATGCTCGCGGCGATCGCGAGTGAGCGCAGCGCTGTCGTCTTACCGGAACCCGACGCCCCGTAGTAGGCGATATGTCCGTCCTGATCGGGGCGGAAATACTCGACTTCCTGCGTCTGTTCCTCAGGATCGTCCAAGACTCCGAGCACGATCTTATCGTCGGAGCGTTGGGGCAAATGCGCGAGGTTGTAGGTCTGCGCGAGTTCGGGCAACCACGGCTTGCGAGGCGGGCGAATCTGCGCTTTTTCGGCGGCCGCGCGAATCGTGCCAACGACGCGGGAAATGTCAGTGGGGACATCGTCGCGAGGCTTGGGGGGTTCGGGCGTCTTCCACGGTTGAGGCATGCCGAAGCCCAGCGCTTCGATGTCAACCTGCGTGGTCTTGAGACCCTCGGTCGTGCGCGCGCCGGGGTAGGCCGACTGGAACACCGAAATCCTGCCGGGTCCCGTTTTCGCAGCGGCACGACCGGGCGTGTTCTGCGGGAAGTGGGCGGCCATGTGGTCGCCGAGCACGTCCTGGGAATCATCGGTGTCGGCCATGCGCAGGGCGACGCGCAGGTTCGTGTTCGCACGGAGATTGTCCTTGATGACACCAGCGGGGCGCTGCGTCGCAAGGATAAGGTGGAGGCCGAGGGACCGTCCCCGCTGCGCAACGTCGACGACGCCGTCGATGAACTCCGGCACCTCGTTCACGAGCGCCGCAAACTCGTCGACAACGATGACGAGCGAGGGGGGACAGTCGGGATCCCCAGACTTCTCCAGGGTGACGAGGTCCTTCGCCCGTTTCTCGCTCAGCAGCCGCTCGCGGTAGCGCAGCTCTGCGCGCAGTGAGGTCAGGGCGCGGCGCACCAGGTAGGGCGACAGGTCGGTGACCAGGCCGACGGTGTGCGGCAACTCCGTACACTGCTCGAAGGCGGAACCACCCTTGTAATCGACGAACAGGAAAGTCAACCTGTCAGGCGAGACCGATTGGGCCATGCCGAGGACCCACGCCTGCAAGAACTCGGATTTGCCGGCGCCAGTGGTGCCGCCGACCAGCGCGTGCGGGCCATGCAAGCGCAGGTCCAGCTGCATGGGTTCGCTCGCGCCCTGTCCAACGATCGCGGCCAGAGGAACGGCGGGGATCTTCTTGTGTGGGCGCCCGGGAGAGCGGTCGATGATCGAGTGCGAGGCCCTCCACCGTTCGATGAGCGCGTTGGGATCGTCCGCCAGTTCCTGGCCCGTCAGGTCCACGTAGGAGATCGAGCCGGGCAAGTCCGAGTCGTCGTCGACGGGGACGCCCGCGTCAAAGAGAGGCGAGAGTGCCCTGCCCAGGCAAGCCAACTCCTCGTCGGACACGCGGTCCACGGACACGTCCTGGAGCGCGCGCGAGGCCCGGACATCGCCGATGGACGCCTGAGCGCCATTGAAGGCGATGAACGAGCGGCACGCCGCCGGCAGCTCGGCGAACGTCGGGGCCATCCACACGACATAGATTCCCCTGTCGGGGCCGAGCTCAGCAATGCGGTTCAGACGCGCTCGGTCCACCAGCACGTCGTCGACGAAGACGACCACCGCGGGAATGGGATTCGGATATTCCTTGGTTGAATCCTCGCCCGAGGCCTCCTCCTTCGGTGCGGAAGAAACGTCGGGGCCTCGGTCGCAGACCTCGCTGGGATCTCCCTTACTGCGTGCTTCGAGGAGTCCCTCAAGCTGCGAGAGTACAACCTTGCCCGAGGCGGAGTCGGAGGCCAGGTGGATGCCGGAGCCGAAGGGGGAGTGCGGGGAGGAGGAATGGGGAAGCCACTTCATCCACTCCCAGCCATCCACCCGTTCAGCGGAGGTCAGGCACGTGACGATGACCTCTGCGGGGGAGTATTGCGCCGCCAACTGCGCCGCAATCGCGCCGCGCGCCTGCCTGAGAATGCCCGCCGGGCCGCACAGGCCCAAGCCGCCGGAGGCCCGAAGATCCGCAACGAGGGGAACGTGTGTGACCCGGGAATACTCGTCAGCGAGCGCACGCACCCTGGCGATGGCCTCCGGAAGCCCAGAGCGCTGATCCGCCCCTTCGATGGTGACCCTCGCGATGTCCGTGCCCTGACCGAGCCGAAACTTGAGGAACTCCGGGTGTTCCGGCCGTCGCATCCACAACGAACCGTCGCGACGCAGGGCCCCCGCGATGACCTGGTCGATCGGAGGATACTGCGCGTGGCGTGATTCCACGTCCTCGCGTCGGCTCTCCTCCAGGTCCTGGTGCGTGATGCGCAGGGCATCCTCGAAGCGTCCCATGGCCTCGGCGAACTCGGTTTTCGCCTGTCTGCGCTGGTCCCACCACGAGCCGAGCATGATGACCGGGCTGAGGACGACGAACAACAGGCTCGTCAGCTGTCGGGTCATGAGGAACATGCTCACGCCCATGATCAGCGGCGCGATGAGGCCGATGATCGGGAAACGCGACGGCTTGGGGCGCGTTGGCGCTTCGGGGAGCTTGACGGTTCGAGCGCTCGTGTGAGGGATGACCTGGGGCGACCTGATGAACCCGATGTCAGTCGATTCCCCCGTCGACTCGGGCATCTTCGTCTGAACCAGCTGGATTTGCGTGTCCCCGAGGAGAATCACGTCTCCGGGGGTCACCGTGGCATGCTGAACGCGATGGTTGCCGACGAGAACGCCGTTAGCGGAATTAAGGTCATGAATCTCGATACAGGAGCCGACGGTAATACGAGCGTGAGTCTTTGACACTCGACGATCGTTGAGCATCACCGTACAGGAGGGCGCGCGGCCCACGGTGGTGCCGCCGAAGTACAAGGGCACGCACATGCCCCTGTCGTTGCCATCCACGACGCGCAGCTCACCGGCGACGCCGCCCGCTGTGATCGCGTCCTTCGTCGACACGATGTCGACGAGAGACCCCGATTGAAGTCCCGTCTCGGTGACGAAAGCAGACGAGGGGAGAACCGAAGCGATGCGCCCGTCCGCAGGATCCAGAACACGAAGGGTCAGCGAATCCGGAGAAGCGAGCGTTCCCGCGCTCTTAGACGGACCCGAGGACGCGAGGGCAGCAGCGACATCGCCGACAGTCGCAGTCGAGTCGGTGGTGACCAGCAGGTCGTTGTCACTGTGTCCGCGCCCGCGCAGCGTCAGTTTGATTTTCATCTCCGGTCCTTCCCGGTGGGCGCTTGAGGGGCGCGGTTACGTTGTTTCTCCTCGTCGAGAAGATGCAGGTCGGCGCTGGAGACCAGCCGCGCGGCGACCGCGTATTCGACCAGCCGGACGCGCCGGTGTGTCGCCAAGGACCCGGGCCGGCCTCGCATGCCGGGAACACCCATCCGATCGAGCTTGTCGGCGACGTTGTCGAGTTTTCGGTTGAAGCGAGTGATCGGCCACCCCAGCCTGGCCGCCGCCTCGACGTTACGCGGAATGTCGGTGGGACCCGACCCGGCCTGCGTCAGCCAGGGTTCGCACAGCGCCAGAATCAGCAGGTATTGTGACGGCGTGAAACGTGCTTCCCCGACGGTGACTTCGCCGGAGTCGACGGCCGGGGCGCTGTAGCTGCGGAACGTCGTCCCCTTCACGGTGATGGAGAACTCGTAGGTCGTGGGTCCGGCCGCGAACACGACGACGACCGAGTCGAACACAAGCGGGATACGGGCCCCGGGGCCGACCCGCGCCTGCATGGACCCGGATTCGTCGGCGACGGTGACCGCGATGCGCGACCCGATGTTATCCAGCCACCACATGCCGTCGTGACAGCTGATGCGCACGAGGCGCCGATGCAGGAACGGATTGTCGTCGATACACAGGTCGGCTTCGCGTCCGATCAGGAATTCCTGATCCGCGCGGATCGGGTAGATTTCGCCGCAGTAGTCGACAACCGCCGACTCCTCCACGATCGCCTCTTGCGCGTTGCCCGCGGCGCTCATGGTGTCTCCACGCATTCAATGGCCTCGTTGGACGAGCGCCCGTCCGAGTTACGCACGGCGACGGACAGGCACGTGCGCCCAGGCACGGCGGGCACGGTGACCGAGGTTTCCTTCGTCTGGCGTACCGCGTGCTCTTCCTTCGGGTCTTCGACGTGGTACAGGTACGTGGTTCCCGTCCCCGCCGCGTCCCACGTGAAGGTCACGCCGTCGGGGGTGAGCGTCCCCGACAGGCCGGTGATCGACGCGTTCGCGTTGGCCGAAGGGAGCCCGTCAAGCGGAGGAGCGTCGGCCGCGGACTGCGTGGGGGCCTTCGTGGTTCCCTCACCGCGCAGCACCGTCCACACGCCGAAGGCGATGCCGCCGAGGAGCGCAGCCACGAGCAAGAACCCCGCCACGACCGCGCCGAAGCCCTTGGATGAGCGTTCCTCCGCCTCGGCCCCTTCCGTGTCCCCCGACGCGGAGGCGGGTGCGCTCGCGGGAGCGTGCGCAGAGGCGGGAGCGTGCGCAGAGGCGGGGGCGTGCGCAGAGGCGGGGGCGTGCGCCGCGGCTGGCGCGGGTGCGCTCGCGGGCGCCGGGGCGGGGTCCACCTTCGTCAAGACGGTGACGGTTCGGTCGTCCTCGTCCGCGATGGACGAGGCCGGGGTCGGGGCATGCGAGGAGAAAACTGCGATCGGCGCGGCGCTGGTTTCATCCCCCTCATCGTCCTCGTAGGTGGCGGTGGGCCCCTCCACGCCCATGGCCTCGAAGGGAGTGGGGGTCAGGCGCAGCGAGGACTGGACGTGCTGCAGGGCGAGGGCGAATTCGCGCGCCGACTGGTAGCGCCGCTTGTGGTCTTTCGACATGGCGATCGCGAGGATACGCTCAAGTTCCGCGGGCACATCGCTTCGACCGATGGCGGGAACAGGGGAGCGCAGCACCCGGTTGAGCACGGAGAGTTCGCGGTTGTCTCCTCCGGGAACCTCGAAGGGCGAGTGGCCCGTCAGGATGCCATGCACGGTGGCAGCCAGAGAATAGACGTCGATCGTGGGCCCGAAGGGGCCTGTCCCGTCCTGCTGTTCGGGGGGCGCCCACGCGACGGAGAACCCGCCGACTGTTTCCTCGTCCGTTCCTGTCTGCGCGGCGATGCCGAAGTCAGTGAGGACGGGGTGCCCGAACTGTGTGAACAGGATATTCATGGGCTTCACGTCGCGGTGAATGATCCCGCGCTGGTGAAGCGTCTCGACCGCTCCGGCGATGCGCACGCCGATGTCGAGCGCTTGCGACACGGGGATCCGGTGCTCTTTGGAGCGCTGGCCCAGGTGCGGGGGAGGACAGTATTCCATGACCAGGTAGTGGCGGCCGTCGTCCGTGATTCCCGCCGTGTAAAAGGACACGATGGACGGGTGGTTGGAGACGCGGGCCATCAGGTTGACTTCCGCGTCGAAGGCGGCCGAGGCCTGGGCATTGGAGTCCGGTCGCAGGACCTTGACTGCCACGTCACGCTGGGGCATCAGCTGGCGGAACAGGTAGACGTCGGCGAAGCCGCCCGAACCGAGGTGCCGGACGAACGTCGCGTTGGGAATCGCTGGGGGGTCAAGTGGCCGTCGCATTACTCCTCCATCCGGAACGAGAACTCTTCACCCAGTTCGACGACGTCTCCCGGTTTGAGCACCGTGGGAACGTTCTCGTCCAGGCGCACGGGGGCCTGCCCGGGGCGCGTCAGGTACGTTCCGTTATTGGAACCCAGGTCGTGCAGGCGCACGTCCCAGTCGTCGATCCGTAGCTCGCAGTGGCTGCGTGAAATCTGCTTGCGGGGGCTTGGGACGATGACCAGGCGCGCGGGTTGCCGGTCAGCCCCTGCACTCGATCGCGGGCGGCGCCCGATGATGATGTCCTGGTCCAGTGCCACTTCTTCCCCTGTTGACAAGATGATCCGGCCCAGGCTGGGGCGCGGGACGGTCACGGCGGTGCTGCCCAGCGGAGATGAGCAGATTCGGCACGACGAGGCATGGGTTGCGTTCGGGTGGCCTTTTTCGCACAAGACGGCCAGGACCTGCGGCCCGACCGCGGCGGGGGAGGAGTGTGCGGCGGGAGAGGCCTGCGCGGACGCAGCCTGCGATGACTCGTCGGGTTCAAAGTTGACGTGGCGTGCATAGTCGCGTAGCTCGCGGGCGCGCTGAGGGAGCGTCGTCATCCCATCGTGGTCGCCGTCCGCCGTGGCCTTCATGAAGCGGCGGTAGGCCGCGCTCGGCGTCGCCGTGGGGGTCGAGCGCGCGTCCGACGAGAACCCGGGGACGGAGTCGATGAAGAAGCCGCCTGGGGGCACGTCGATCGGAGGCTCGGGTTGCGTGGGCGTGACCGTGAGCGGAACGCTCGAAATAGGCAGGGACGAGGAGAGAGCGGGCGTGGGTTCTTGCTCAGCCTCCTGTTCGGTACCGGTGAAGGGGCCGTGGGATGGGGGAACGGGGACGGGGTCGTCGTCGATGACATCGGAGTTTCGAACGTGGCGAACGGCCGCGTCTTCGACGGTTCCCGCACGGGTCACGTCGTCGTAGAGGTACTCGTAGGGGGAGACGCGATCCTCGCTGCCCTGCTCCCCGGGCGCGTACCCCGGCTCCGCGTCGATGGCGGGGGATAATGCCTGTTCCTCTTCGGGTTCGGGGTCCGGTTGCGCGTCACCGGAGGAGACGCGGTCGTCACCTGGCGAGGATTCCTCCGTTTCTTCCTCGCGATCGTACCAGGGGATTTGCGTTTCCTCCCCCGTGCTCTCGACCTGGGCCAACGCTTCGGCTGCGGGAGCCTCGCAGTCGTGGAGGGGCGCCGACGGGTGCGCGTCGGGTTCGTCAGATTCGTCGTCCGCGAGGGGGGCGGGCGCCTCAGAGCCAAGGGGCGCCTCCTCGAAGAATGGGACCGCAGCCGCCGCGAAAAAGGCCGCGGCGGGGGAATCGTCATCCTCGACCACTACGAGCTTCTCTCCGGCGGTCTCGCCCTGCGAAGACGACGGCGATGAGAGGGCGAGGGGTCGTTCGTCCTCCTCTGTCTCCGGTGAGTGCACGGGTGCGCTTGTGACGGGGCCGGCCTCGTCGATGGGCGTAGCGGAGGGCGCAGGGACGGCGGCCTCGTCGATGGGCGTAGCGGAGGGGGCAGGGACGGCGGCCTCGTCGATGCCCGGGCGAGCCTCGGACTCGACACGCGACACGACCGGGGAGGCGCCGACGGACCCGACCTCGCCGACCGTGCCCGACGCGAGCGTGGACACGGGCAGAACCGCGCTGAGCGCCTGCCACGGCGTTTCTTCTGGCGCGAGGCCGTCCACCGGCGTGGCGATCCGCCACCCCGAGTGCGTGCGGAAACGATACTCGGACCACGTGATGACGTTACCTCCGGCCACGGACGTCGGCCCCTCGGGTCCATCAACGACGACCTCGAAAGCGCCGCGCACCGCGATATGCGCGCCACCGGCCTCGTCGATGATGGCGACAAAACCGGGCAGCGACGCCAGGTTGGCGGCAAACGCGGACGTCAGTTCCTGCAACAGGACAGACAGGTCTGCGCCATCCAACATGAGTTCCCAGAATCGCTGGGCGAGCGCCTCATGACCCGGCTCAAGGACGAAAATCCCGCGCTCGGTCACAGCGGCAGGGTAGCCGCCGGGCGTCCACGTGCGTCTACGCATGGTATTCCTCCACCCCGCTTACGTGCGGCCCCTCCTGCGCCGACACCGCTGTCAGGCCAGCATGAGTCGGGCCGCTGAGCGTCGCGTCGTTATCGACCGTCTCATCGCCGCTGCTCGGCTGCCCCCACTCGGGCGCGGCCTCCACAACATCCACGATGATGACGGTGACGTTATCTTTACCTCCGGCGCCCAGCGCCTGCGCGATGAGCTCGTCGGTCGCCTGCTCGCGATCCGTCACGTGTCGCACGATCATCTCGATGAGCGCGTCCGTCACCTCCCCCGACAGCCCGTCAGAGCAGATCACCCACCGGTCGCCGCAGTGGACGGGAACCATGAAAATGTCTGCGGCGACATCGCCGGACATTCCTGCCCCCAACGCGCGTGTGATGACGTTGCGCCGGGGAAGCGCACGGGCCTCGACGTCGGTGACGCACCCAGCGTCAATGAGTTCTTGCACCTCGGAGTGATCCACGGAGATCTGCTCGAAGCTGCCCTCGGAAAGCAAATAGGTACGGGAATCACCGATGTTGAAAACGGCCGCGCAGGGCTTGCCGCGGTACTCCTGGAAGGCAACACCCGTCAGCGTCGACCCCGGGGCCCGGCATCCGGTGCCCAGCGCACAAACCGAGGCCGCGGCGCGGGAAACCGCCTCCGACAGCAGGGTTGGCGTCGCGAACTCGCCGAGTTCCAACGAGCCACACACAGCATCGACCACGGCCCTCGACGCGACGTCGCCCGCGTCGTTGCCGCCCATCCCATCCGCAACGAAGTAGGCGGGGAAGGACGCGCCCCACGAGTCTTCGTTGCGGACGCGCCGACGCCCCACGTCCGTGCGGGCCGCGTGCGCAATGACGAGCCGTGCGCCCCCCGGGCCGACCGCCTCGGCGATTGCGCTATCCATCGATGACCACGCTCCGCTGCCCGTAGCGGACGGTGTCTCCGGCTCGCGCTTGGACGGGAGCGCCGGGCAGGACCGGCGTTTCTTCGCCGTCGGCGCGAACGACGACCGTTCCCCCGGTGGAGTGCAGGTCCTCGACGAGGACCCCCTCGCGAGTCGCCGTCAGCGCGACGTGTGTTTTCGACACCGTCCGCTGCGGGTCGTCAACGGGGACGGGGGACGCCGTCGGGTGCGAGGCCGGGGCGAGCGGGTTGCGCCCGAGCACGATCGTTCCCCCGAAGGGGTACGTCACCCCCGTGTCGAAGGTGACGCGAGCCGTGTCGTAGCGCACCCCGAGCTGCGTGCGGTCGTCAGCGTCGTCCGGGGACAGGGAGGAATCAGACGCCTGCGCGTTCGTCGAATAGGAGGACGAATGCGGCGAGAAGGACAGCGGCTGCTCGGTCGCCGCGGGTTCGCCCTCAGACGCATCGGAGTCCGAGTTCGACCATGGGGTCGAGCCAATGTAGTCCGAGGACGGTGCCGTGGCCGCCGGCGCGGACGCTTGCGCGGAGAATTGCGTGGGCGGCGTCGGCACCGGGTCGGAGGCGGCGCTTGCCCACGGTACGTGCGTCGCTTCTGGCTCCGGGGCGGGAGGCGCGGGCGGCGCGGACAGCGGCACAGCCGGCGGCGCGGACAACGGTACGGACGGCGCAAACGGAACAGACGGCACGGATGGCACAGGAGGAAGGAAGGCGGCGGCCGAGGCCGTCGCGTTCCACGGATAGACCACCGGCTGCAGTGGCGCCTGGGACTGCGGGATGACGGGGGTCTTGTACGTGTCGCGTCCGGCATTCGTGTTAATCGGGACGATGCCCAGCGCGCGGTCGAACCACGTCCGATTCATGTGATCCATGCTGGCGAAGCAGATGATGATGGAACCGACACCGAAGGTCAGCGTACCGATGAAGGCCTGCAGGAGGAGCTTTCCCGGGCCCGCCCACCCCGCGGGAGCACCCGTGTCAACGCGCACCCAGCGCACGCCGGTCAGGCTCATGAGAGGAGTCGCGCCCGTATGTACGAGCCTGATGGCCACAAAGCAAATCCACGCGAAAACCAGCACAGCACCGACAACGTCCACAGTGTTGTAGTCGTCCATCGGCATCCTGCGCACGAATAGCAAGTAGGAGGAGACGGAGGATACAACAACCATGAGTATGGTGCAGATGATGGTGGCGATGACACGCCACGCCAGTCGGAGCCCGATGCTGACCGCGACCGTCCCCGCCAGGTGCGGAGGAACCTGAACGGGATACTTGCCCGGAACGATCATTTCATACATTGTCCGTACCTTTCAGGGGTGTGGCCTCGTCGGTGGCCGCCGGTGTCGTCTTCTTCTGGCGCCGCTGGGCGAGCAGCTCCGTGAGGCGCTCGAGGCGCACGCGCAGGGGAACACGGCGCATCCACAGCGACCTCACCGACAGGTGCGCCCAGTAGCGCCGATACCAGGGCGTCTTCCCCGAAATCGCGGCCACGACCTCGTCCCTGATCTCCCAGGAACGCTCCGGTGCGCGCCCCCGGGCGCCCGCGTCGGAGAACACGACCGCGTCCATCGAACGGGCCATGAACACCAGGGCGGTGCACTGCTCGTCCCACCGGTGAAAGCCGGTGTCGTCGGGAATGTCGGCGCGGCGGTCGATCAGCCTCGCGTCGATGGCGCGCGCCTGCGTGAGCCGGGTCGCCCGAAGTGGGACGCGCAGGCCCGTGTCCGTCGCGTAGTCGACCACGTCGTCCCACGCGCCCGCGCTGCGTTCCTCGTCAGTGCCGACCGTGCGCCTGCGTCGCCGACGCAGCGCCTTGAACAGGAGCAAACCCCAGATCGGGGAGAGCACCAGGACGCCCACGGCGCCCCAGCCCAGGATCGCGAGGAGAACACGGATCCACGCGGGCCAGCCGTCTTCGTCGTCGTCCGAATCGTCGAAGGTGTCCGGAGGCAGTTCCGCGGGGTCCTGCGGCGGGTCTGGCGGCTGGAGCACCTGCGGCTTCGGGTCAGGCTTCGGCTTAGGGACCTCCGTCTGGGGGACGTGGTCGCGCGGGGGCGTCGGGTCGAAAGGCACCCAGCCCGCGCCCTCGAAGGGGACCTCGACCCACAGGTGCGTGTCCTTGCCCGTCAGCGTCAACTGTCCCGAGGCCGGGGTCTCCGGGTGGAAACCCATGACGATCCGGGCGGGGATCTGTCGCGACCGCAACATGAGGAGCATCGCGACCGCGTACTGGTCGTCATCGCCGATGAGCTGATCGGCGCTCAGGAAATCCTCGATGCGCGACGTGCGGTGGCCCGGCAAAGACAGCTGATCGGAGCCGTCGGAGTAGAAGCCCTCGTCGTGGAGCGCGCGCTGGATGGCGCGGACCTGGGCGATGCCGGGCGCGGCGTCCCCGATCATCTCGTTGGCCGCGTCGGACACGTCGGAGGGAACACCCTCATCGGAGGGAGGCGTCATTGATGAGAAGGCGCGTCCTTCGAGTTCCTCGTCGCTCCACTGATGGGTCACGATGCCGCTCACACGGTAGGTGTCCCCCTGCGCGAGGCGCACCGTGGACAGCGCCGTCTCCAGGTGGTCGTCGAAGTAGAGCGCGTCCGCGAGCTGCCCCGCGCGATCGGACGTGTACTCCAGCGACCGGACGCCGTCCACCGTGGGCACCCAGTTCCCCGAATAGCCGTCGATGCGCACGCTCACGTTCGAGGCCTCGGCGCCGGCGGGCAGCGGTGTCTCGTAGAACGAGGAGCCAACGTGGCGGAAACCCGACCCGTTAGCGTTCGGGGCGATCTGGATGACGGTCCCGTCGTAGTAGTCCAGGGTCGCCAGGCGGAGCCTGCCGCCCTCGGGCAGCCCGTCCACCGTCAGCAGATCGGTGTCCTTATCGGTCGTGTTGAGGAAGCGGAACTGGGTGGCAGGGGAGTGATACTCCTGGAGGTTGAGCGGCGGCTCGACGTAGTCGCGTGCGACAACTCGGTGCGAATCCGTGACGACGATGCGCGTGAGGGGAACGGCGATCGCGAGGGCCAGGATGATCAGCGTGACCGCGCCGATGCCTCGGCGGGCCGTGGGCGTGACCGTGGAATCGTTGAACTCGACGATTCCACGGCTGCCTTCGCGGCGGGCGCGACCGGTGACGTACGCGGACCAGACGATGCCCACGACCACGCTGAACAGGCCGATCGGCAGGGCGAAGGGCGCCAGCTGAGAACTCCAGATGATGCCCAGGAGCGCCAGGAGTCCGACGGGTGCCAGCGCCCACAGCGGTCGCTTGGTGCGCAACACGATGGTGAGCGCGACGAAGGCGGTGACCAGGGCGCTCAGGAACGGCATGATCGCAGGGCCCACGAAGATGCCTGCGGGCGGCTGGACCGTCAGCAGGTCCTTCCACGAGGTGATCAGGCCGACGACGAGCATCTGGATGGTTCGCCGCGTGGGCACCACGTGGAAGAGAGTCGTCGTCGGGAGGGCCAGCGCCCCGCCGGTCAGCAGATAGGCGGCGGCGAGCGCCAGCGTCGACCCGATGGCGCGCACGCGCGCCGCGGCCGTGAGTGCGGCGACCAGGAGGCCCACGACCAGGCCCCCTAGGGCCGCGACGTAGCCTGCGTGTCCGCCGAAGACCGGACCGTGAATGAGGGCCGCTGCGACGAGCATCGACACGACTGCGAGGGCGTCGACGCCGCGGCGCAGGGCCGGTGAGGTCGCGCGGGACGTGGGGGAGGGGTGGGGCTTCATCCGAGGGCCTTCCACATTCCGATGGCGAAGTCATCCAGGGTGGGCGCGACGACGACCGGCGTGTTGCCGAGGGTGCGCAGCTCGAAGTCCGAGTCGGTGTCGATGCGCACGCCGGTGATCACCATGTCGAGGGGAAGCCGCGTGAGCGCCGCATGCAGGTCGGCCAGGTGCGTGCGCGATCCCGAGATGACGACCGCGGTCGAGGCCTGGGAGGCCTCGGTCCCCGCGCGCTGAGTGAGCGCGCTGATGCGTTCAGCGCCCAGGACGCGCTCCACGCCGGACAGGGAATCCATCGCGTGCATCGGGGTGGGGGTTTTCAGGTGGCCCGCCTGGGTGTGGACCGACACTTCTTTCGCGTCGACCAGGGCAGCACGCGCCATGGAGGCAGCGGCGGAGACGCCGATCTCGAATTCGTCGTCGCTGGCCCACGCGTCGGTGTCGAGGTCGAGGACGATCAGCAGGTGGGAGCGGCGCGTTTCCTCAAACTGGCGGACCATGAGCTTGCCGATGCGCGCCGTGGAGCGCCAGTGGATGGCGCGCCGGTCGTCGCCGGGCACGTACTCGCGCAGGGCGTGGAAGGACACGTCCGCGGAGGACAGGTCCTGCGTGGTCGCACCCTCGATGTCGCGGATAAAACCGACCGTCGAGGCGTTCATGGCGACCGTGCGCGGGTGAATGTAGAGCTCGGTGGCGTCGGACCACGTCTGGACGCGGCGGACCAGGCCCAGGCTGTCGCCGCGGATCGTGGAGGCGGGGCCGACGGCCACGATGCCGCGCCTTGTCGTCGCGATCGCGAAGACCTCCTCGTGGCTCTCACCGCGGCCCAGGGGAGGGCACAGGAACGAGTTCGCGCCCGCGCCGACGCACAGCTCGACCATGGTGGCGCGCAGGCGGCGGGACGTGGGGTTGGTGACCGTCAGGGCGCCGAGCGCTTTCTCACCGACCGTCACGCGCGTGTTGGCCAGGCGCAGCGCGACGGTGTGCCCGGCCCGGCCCAGCGACCACAGGAGGGACAGGGCCACCAGGGACAGGCACGTGAAGCCCAGGACCGCGGCCTCGACCCACGAGAACAGGACGCCCGCCAGGGAGGCGCCAGCCCCCACGAGCGTCGTCCCCCAGCCGAGCGGGGTCAGGGACGAGCCGAGCCGCATGAGCGCGCCCACGCCTCGGACGCGGCGCAGCGCGCCGATGACGCGCCGCCAGGAGGAGGCGACCGCCGCCGAGGCGCGCGCGAGCCCGACGCGCGCACGTGTGACGGCGTCGAGGCGCTCGCGCAGGTGGCGCCTGTCGGCGACGGAACGCGGTGCCACAGTCCTCAGCCCTTCATGACCGGGGCGGCGACCGCTCCCAGTGCCCGCTCGACGACGCCCTCGCGCGTGGCCCCGCCGAACTCGGCGTCGGGGTCCAGGACCAGCCTGTGAGCCCACACGCGCACCGCCAGGGCCTGCACGTCGTCGGGGATCACGAAGTTACGGCCCTGGGCGATCGCCCACACGCGGGCCGCGCGCATCATCGCGATCGCGCCTCGAGTGGACACGCCGATGCGGACCTCGGAGTCGGCGCGCGTCGCCTCGCACAGGTCTTGGACGTAGGCGGCGATCGAACGGTCGACGTAGTTGTTGGCCGCCAGGTCCGCCATGTCGGCGACCGCCTTTGTGG
>ERZ773007.439-NODE-439-length-21049-cov-19.195723_pt1 | contig 21049 bp, 18 predicted proteins | sample MGYA00580665_ERZ773007 | MGnify/ENA primary metagenome ERZ773007 (study PRJEB29015, sample SAMEA2738122) | human oral metagenome | biome: human oral; feature: human-associated habitat; material: saliva | place: China | collected 2167 ... | reverse complement strand
CTGAAAACAGAATTCTGTTTTTCAGACGACCTTTTTGCTTTGTTAGGTCAATCAGTTTGACAGTTTTTTGATATTACGTTAAAAAAGGTTATGCCATATACGGCTGACAATGGGCGGTGCGCAATGTGCCGCAACTGAAAATAAAAGGCGGTTTCAACGCCTTTGGAGAACTTTTATGTCTGACAACTACTCCGCCCGCAAGGGAAAAACCTTCTTCGGGCATCCCATCCAGCTTTCCACCCTGTTCCACATCGAATTGTGGGAACGTTTCTCGTTTTACGGTATGCAGGGTATCTTATTGATTTATTTGTATTACACTGCCGACAAAGGCGGTTTGGGCATGGACAAGTCGCTCGCCGGCGGCATCGTCGGCGCGTACGGCGGCAGCGTTTACTTGTCCACCATCCTCGGCGCATGGCTTGCCGACCGGATTTGGGGCGCGGAAAAAACGCTGTTTATTTCCGGCATCGTGGTCATGCTCGGACACATCGTTTTGGCAATCGCACCCGGGCTGTACGGGCTGCTGTGCGGCTTGGTACTCATCGCACTGGGCAGCGGCGGCGTGAAATCGTCGGCAAGCTCGATGGTCGGCTCGCTTTATGAGACAGACGAATTGAAGCCGCTGCGCGATGCGGGTTTTTCGATTTTCTATATTTCCATCAACATAGGCGGCTTTTTCGGCCCGCTCCTGACGGGTTTACTGCAAACCGAGATGGGTTTCCACTACGGTTTCGGCGCGGCGGCGGTCGGTATGGCTTTTGGATTGTGGCGTTACTCCGTTGGGCGCAAACTGCTGCCGCACACGCCCGCGCCCAATCCGCTGCGTCCTGAAAAAGTGAAAACCGCGGTTGCAGTCGGCGTGCTGATTGTCTTGGTTGTCGGCAGTCTGATTGCGTCAGACACGCTCAATTTGGACAACTTTTCCAAATTTCTGCTCGGCACGGTCATTCTCACCGTCATTGCCTATTTCGCGCGACTGCTCGGCAGCAGCCATGTGTCGTCTGAAAACAAACGCTACATCACTGCCTATATTCCGCTGTTTCTGACCATCTGCCTGTTTTGGGCGGTCTGGTTCCAAGTTTATACCGTGGCAACGGTGTACTTTGACGAAACGGTTGACCGCACATTAGGCAACTGGACTGTACCCGTCGCATGGAAAGATTCGATTCAAAGCATGTGGGTCGTCCTCTTCTCCGGCGTGATGGCGGCGATTTGGACAAAAATGGGCAGACACCAGCCGAAAACCCCATTGAAATTCGCCTTGGCGATGCTGGTTGTCGGCGTATCCTATCTTGGGTTCGTGCCGTATATCTCGTCCGGCACGCCCATGCCGATCATCGTTTTCGCGCTGATCCTGCTTGCCATCACCATAGGCGAACTCATGATTTCTCCGATTTCGCTTTCCATTTCCACCAAAATCGCCCCGCCCATGTTCAAAACCCAAATGGTCGCACTCAATTTCTTAGGACTCTCATTGGGCTTCACTTTGGGCGGCGTGCTGTTTAAAGAAGGATTCAACGATAAAGCACCGCTGGATTTCTACTGGATGCTTTGCGGCATAGGCGTGATAACCGGTGCGGTATTGTTATTGCTTGTTCCCGTTTTGAATAGAATGCTCAAAGGCGCGGATTAAAAACCGCTCTGAGCAAGACATGCAAAAGGTCGTCTGAAAAATTTTTCAGACGACCTTTTGCATGAACGCGGTTTGCCGTTCTTGCGTTGGGAACCGTCAAACCAAATGTTCCGCCAAAAATTCAAGAGCGAAGGCGACTGCCTGATTTCTAACGGCCTCTCGGTCGCCGCTGAAGATTTTCATTTGCTCCAACGATTCGGTCGGCGTGGACAACCCGAACCACACCGTCCCGACGGGTTTTGCCGCGCTGCCGCCACCGGGGCCTGCGATGCCGGAAATACTCAGGGCGTAGTCGGCTTGGGCGACGGCTTTGGCACCGCGCGCCATTTCGTACACGGTTTCGCGGCTGACCGCGCCGTGTTGCAACAGCGTATCAGGCATGACGCCGAGGCGTTCTTCTTTGGCTTGGTTGCTGTAAGTAACGAAACTTTGATGAAACCATTGCGAGCTGCCCGCGATGCTGGTGAATGCGCCCGCAAGCAGGCCGCCGGTGCAAGATTCGGCGCAGGTAACGGTTTGTCGGCGGCGGGTGAGGTGTTCGGCGATAGTTTGCAGCGCGGTCATGGGACGTCCTTTCGTTTTTTGGGTTCGGACTTGATTATAGGCCGATTGAGATGAAGATAGGAAAGGTCGTCTGAAAAACTGATTTTCCGGTTTTCAGACGACCTTTTTTCATTATCAGCGGCAGTGTCGCGCCCTGTCCTTACCCCAAAAATTCTTTCAAAAACAGCAACACGCAGGCAAGTTCGTCGGCGGATTCACGTTGCGTGCCGTTGCCGGTATGTCCGCCGCCGTCCGGAGCGTAGAGCCACGATTGCGCGGAGGTTTCGCGCAGTTTGGCGTAGAACTTGAGCGCGTGGGCGGGATGGACGCGGTCGTCGCTGAGGCTGGTGGTAATGAGCGCTGGCGGATAATTGATGCCGTCTGAAAGATTGTGATACGGAGACAATTCGCCCAACCAGCGTTTGCAGACTTCGTATTTCTGCGGATTGCCGTATTCGTCCGTCCAGCTTGAACCGGCGGACAGCAGCGGATAACGAATCATGTCGGTCAGCGGCACTTCGCACACCAGCGCGCCTATGCTTTGCGGTTCGCGCACGAAGGCGGCGGCGGTAATCAGGCCGCCGTTGCTGCCGCCCTGCAAACCGATGTGTTTGGGCGAACTCATGCCGCGTTCGGACAAATCGCGCACGACTGCCAATAAATCATCAACGCTTTTGTGTTTGCTGATTCCCTGCGCCGCCTGATGCCAGCGCGGGCCGAATTCGCCGCCGCCGCGAATGTTCGCCAATACAAAGGCATTGCCCTCTTCCAGCCAATATTTGCCGACGCTGCCCAGATAATGCGGCAATTCGGGAATGCCGAAACCGCCGTAGGCATAGACCAAAGTCGGCGTGTCGGGAGCGGCATTTTTACCGACGTGGAAATAAGGAATGCGCTCGCCGTCGGCCGAAGTCGTCCAAAACTGCTGCACGTTGATGCCGTCTGAATCAAATTGCTGCGGCTGACGGCGCATGACGGTCAGTTCCATCACGTTCAAATCCAATGCAAACAACGTCAGCGGCGTAGTGAAATCGCTGGCGGCAAGGTAAACCACGTCGCCGCCCCACGGCTGGTCGGTCATTTCCAACGCACCCGAAGGCAGGCGCGGCAGTTCGACTTCCTGCCATTTGCCGTCGGTAAAGCGCCATGCTTTCAGACGGCCTTGTACGTTTTCCAGCAGGCTCGCCACCACAAAACGCTTGGTCGTTTCCACGCTTTCCAATGCCTGCGTTTCATCGGGCGCAAACAAAAGCTGCGCCGCCCCGAGTTCGCCCCGATTCAGTTTCACCGCTACCAGCGCGCCGCTTGGATAGCTTTGGTTCGCGCGATTCCAGTCTTTGCGCAGCGTCAGCAAAAGATGTCCGGCCAGATAACCGACTACGTCGCAATCGTTGGGCAGATTTAACGGTTTCGCCTCGCCTTCGGCCGACACCTGCAAATAGGTTTTGGTGTAAAAACCGTCCGATGCTTCAATTAAATCAATCGGCGAACCCTGCGGATCGAGGTAACGCCACGCGTTCACCATCATGCCGTCTTCGGCAATTTGATACACCGGCAGGCTTTCCTCGAAACTTTTGCCGCGTTCCACCAGCCATACTTCGCGCGGATAGCCCGATTCGGTCAACTGGCGTTCGTCCCAAGCCGGACACACCCACACGCTGTTTTCATCGCGCCACGACACATGGTTTTTGCCTGCCGGAAAGTGAAAACCGCCTTCTACCAATTCCCCTGCTTCCAAATCCACTTCCAGCGTGTACGCCGTATCGCCGCCCGATTTGCTCAGTGTTAACAACGCGCGGTTGGGCTTTTCCACCAAGTGCGACACGCCGCCCAAATACACATCGTCGCCGAGCAATTCGTCGAAATCCGCCACCGAAAACAGGATTTTCCACTCAGGATAGCCGGAACGGTAAGTCGCTGCGGTACATACGCGGTACACGCCCTTAGGATATTCCGCGTCCTGATGGAAATGGTACATCCGCGCGCGGTGTTCCTGACAAAACGGAATCTGCCGCGTGTCCTGCAACTGCGCCAAAATGCCGTCGGACAATGCGCGCGCTTTGTCGTTTTCTAAAAAACGGGCGCGCGTTTCGATATGCGCCGCAGCAGCAAACTCTTGCGTTTCGGGAGATTCGAGGTTTTCAAAATGAAGATAGGAATCGGGGTAAGATTTCATAGGAAAGGCCGTCTGAGAGATTGGGAAACGGAATTATAACGGCAAAATCAAAAAAGGCCGTCTGAAACCTGCATTTCAGACGGCCTGAGACATTATTCAACTTAACGTCCGTATATTTTCCACAAACCTTCCTGCAAACCAAACGCAGGCTCGCCGTCTTGCGGCTGGGTGCGAACATAGCTGCCGTCAGGCTGCATCAGCCAAGCCTGGGTATTGTCTTCCAAGGCCATTTCCAAACCTTCGCGGATCACGCGTTCTTTGAGTTCGGGGGTGGTAATCGGCGTGGCGACTTCAATGCGGCGGAAGAAGTTGCGCCCCATCCAGTCGGCGCTGGAGATAAAGGTATCGTCTGCGCCGTTGTTATGGAAGCAATACACGCGCGAGTGTTCGAGTTGGCGGCCGATGATGGAACGGACGCGGATGTTTTCGGACAAGCCTTTTACACCCGGGCGCAAAGTACACATACCGCGCACAATCAGGTCGATTTGCACGCCTGCCGCGCTGGCTTGATACAGCGCATCAATCACGCTCGGCTCGATGAGGGAATTCATCTTGGCGGTAATCCGCGCCGGTTTGCCGGCTTTGGCGTGTTCGGTTTCCTGCTTGATGCGGTCGATGACCATTTTGTGCAGGGTAAACGGACTTTGATAGAGCTTGTTCAGACGGCCCGGCTTACCCAAGCCTGTGATTTCCATAAACAAAGTGTTCACATCAGCAGTGATTTGTTCGTCGGCGGTGATGATGCCGAAGTCGGTGTAAATGCGCGATGTGCCTTGGTGGTAGTTGCCGGTACCGAGGTGTGCATAACGCTTGAGCACGCCGTCTTCGCGGCGGATAACCAAAGCCATTTTGGCGTGAACTTTGTAGCCGAATACGCCGTACACAACGTGTGCACCCGCCTCTTCGAGCTGTTTCGCCCAGTTGACGTTGTTGGCTTCGTCAAAACGCGCCATCAGTTCGACGACGACGGTAACCTGCTTGCCCGCCAGTGCGGCCTTCATCAATGCGCGTACAAGCTCGGAATTGCTGCCGGTGCGGTAGATGGTCATTTTGACGGCCAACACATCCGGATCGGCCGCAGCCTCGCGTATCATTTGGACAACCGGATCGAAAGACTGATACGGGTGGTGCAGCAAAATCGGCGACTGTTTGACCAGCTTGAACACGGAGCCGTTTTTGCGCAAGGCTTTCAGACGGCCTGCGTTGCGCGGAGGAAACTTCAAATCCGGCCTGTCCACCAAATCGGGGACGGCATTGAGGCGCACCAAATTGACCGGCCCTTTGACCTGATACAGCTCGGCAGAAGTCAGCTTAAACTGGGCAAGCAAGAAGTCGTGAATATGCGCCGGACAAGTGTCCGCCACTTCCAAGCGCACGCCGTCGCCGTATTCGCGGTCGTGCAATTCGTTTTGAATCGCGGCACGCAGGTTTTTCAAATCTTCTTCATCAACCGTCAAATCGCTGTCGCGCGTGAGGCGGAACTGATGGCAGTCTTTAACCTTCATGCCGGGAAAGAGTTTGCCGACATGGGCGTGCAAAATCGAAGACAAGAACACAAAACCTGCATCGCCGCCGCAAATTTCAGACGGCATGGGGACGACGCGCGGCAAAATACGCGGAGCCTGTACAATCGCCATACCGGACGGACGGCCGAACGCATCCGTGCCTTCGAGTTCGACGGCGAAGTTGAGCGATTTGTTTAACGGGCGCGGGAATGGGTGTGACGGATCAAGGCCAATGGGCGTGAGAATGGGCAACAGCTCGTTGTCGAAATAGTTTTCGATCCATTTTTTCTGCGCGGCCGTCCATTTGTGGCGGCGATAGAAATGAATGCCGGCGCGGCTGAGTGCAGGCTGCAATACTTTGTTAAACAGATCGTACTGCTCGCGGATCAGAGCCTGCGCCTCTTTCGCCACCGCTTCGATGGTTTCGGCTGCGGTTTTGCCGTTGTCGAGCGGCTGATGCGGGCGCAATTTGTTTTCGCGTTTCAACCACGCCATGCGCACTTCAAAAAATTCGTCCAAATTGGAAGACACGATGCACAGGAAACGCAAACGTTCCAACAAAGGAACTTTCGTATCCTGCGCCTGAGCCAGTACACGGCGGTTAAACGCCAACAGGCTGAGTTCTCGGCAAAGAATGCGGTTTTGCTCGGGCATGGTTCACTCCTGAAACATCGGTCATTAAGACTATCAAGTATAACGTTTTGCCGCCGTTCCGTCAGATTTCAGACGGCCTCGGCAGACAATCTCATCCCTATTTGAGGCAAGACAAAGGGTTATCCGTTGTTTTCTATACCGAAACAGCGGTTTTTGCTATAATGCGCCGTTTAATGCAACCGCAATACCACTACTAAAGGATAAGAAAATGGGCTTTTTGCAAGGCAAAAAAATTCTGATTACCGGCATGATCTCCGAGCGTTCCATCGCTTACGGCATCGCCAAAGCCTGCCGCGAACAAGGCGCGGAATTGGCATTCACTTATGTTGTCGACAAACTGGAAGAGCGCGTCCGTAAAATGGCGGCCGAACTCGGCTCCGAACTCGTGTTCCGCTGCGACGTTGCCAGCGACGATGAAATCAACCAAGTTTTCGTTGACTTGGGCAAACACTGGGACGGCTTGGACGGCCTCGTTCACTCCATCGGCTTCGCCCCTAAAGAAGCTTTGAGCGGCGACTTCCTCGACAGCATCAGCCGCGAAGCGTTCAATACCGCTCACGAAATCTCCGCATACAGCCTGCCTGCGCTGGCAAAAGCCGCCCGTCCGATGATGCAGGGCCGCAACGCCGCAATCGTTGCCCTGAGCTACTTGGGCGCCGTTCGTGCCATTCCTAACTACAACGTTATGGGCATGGCCAAAGCCAGCCTCGAAGCCGGCATCCGCTTCACCGCCGCCTGCCTGGGCAAAGAAGGCATCCGCTGCAACGGCATCTCCGCAGGCCCGATCAAAACCCTGGCCGCTTCCGGCATCGCCGATTTAAGCAAACTCTTGGGCCACGTCGCTTCCCACAACCCATTGGGCCGCAACGTTACCACCGAAGAAGTCGGCAACACAGCCGCCTTCCTGCTGTCCGACCTCGCTTCCGGCATCACCGGCGAGATTACCTACGTTGACGGCGGTTACAGCATCAACGCGCTGAACGACGAAGAGAACTAAACAGTTTTCACGCAAAACGCACTTTCATCATGAAAGTGCGTTTTTTATGTCCATTACATTATGGTTTGAATGATGGCATAACCGATAAGGCCGTCTGAAATTCAAATACAAGCATGAAACATAAATTGTCATATACTTTGGCGAATTATGTTACTAACATTACAACATTATCATTTCATCTCATTTAAAATACAAGATAGAGCATTGATTCTAAAGATAACATTCATGTTATCTGATACTTAGCCGCTGATAAAAAGTGGTGTAAAAAAGTAACAGAAAATTTTCAGACGGCCTGTTTTTCATACAGAAGGCATAGAAGCTGGGCATTTTTGGCATGAAATACAAAATTTAACATTATTAAATTTTTCTTAACCGATAAAGCGTTAACATGCCTGCCGATTTATTGAATCACATCTGATTTTGACTCAAACACATACAGGAGATTAATTATGTCAATCGCTTCAGAATTTAAAGAATTTATTATGCGTGGCAACGTGATCGACCTCGCAGTCGGTATGGTTGTCGGTACAGCATTCAGCGGCATCGTCAAATCATTGGTTGACGATGTAATCATGCCTCCTATCGGTCTGTTGATCGGCGGCGTTGATTTCTCCAACCTGTTCATCACGCTGAAAGACGGCGCACAAGCCGCTCCTGCAGAAGGTTACGCTAACCTGGCGGCCGCTCAAGCAGCCGGTGCCGTTACTTTGAACATCGGTCTGTTCATCAACACCGTTATCAGCTTCCTGATTGTTGCCGCTGCCATCTTCTGCGTGGTTAAAGCCATCAACTCCGTGAAAAAAACCGAAGCTCCTGCTGAAGAAGCACCAGCAGAGCCTAGCGAAGAAGTTCTGTTGTTGCGCGAAATCCGTGACTCCCTGAACAAAAACTAATCACAATACCTAAACATACACACAAACCAAGGCCGTCTGAAACCATTTCAGACGGCCTTTTCTCATACCAATCTATTTATCGTTAAACCCTTCCTATTGAAAGAATCACACTCTTCCCTTTCTCAGCAAGCTATCCTGCTTTTTTAACCATGAATTAACGCTCATGGTAAACACAAAGCAAATGAGCAGCGCACCTCCTTGCCAATAAAAAAGCCCGATGCGTTCAACATCGGGCTTTTAACTGGAAAACCAATCTTAGTCTTTGCGTGTTTCCACCAAAATCATTTCGACTGCTACGTCTTCCACTTCTACTTTAGGCACATCCGAACGGCGTGTTTTAGCAACCGGTTCAGGTTGTAGCTGTGCGGCAAAAGCGGCAACGGCTTGCGGATCGGTTTCAACGAAGATCAAATCGCCTAAGCTCTCAGGCACAACGATTGCAACAGGCGCTGCTTCAGCGACGGTTTCAGTTTGTGTGGCAACAGTTTCGGTTGGTACTTCGGCTGGTGCAACAGCAGCCGTTTCATTCGGAGACAATACTGCAGAAATAGCTTCTTTGACGTTGCTGACGGCAGAAGCAAGCAAGGCTTGTTCGGCATCAGCGCCTTCAGTTTGCGCTACGGTAGGCTCGTCTTCGCTTTCAATCGCAAATACGAATGGCTCTGCGCTGGTAACTTCAGGCTCGGATACCACAATCACCAGCGGCTCGGCTTGGTCGCTTTCAGAAGACAATGTCGCATTCGCAGCTTCAACCGTTTCGTTCAAACCTAAAACATGCGCTACGGCAAAGAGGACTTTGTCGGCGGTATCGGTAATGTTCAGGTATTGCTCGATTTTTGCCGAAGACGGAATATTGCGTTTTTTGCTGTTGGAACGACGGTCGTTGCGGTTGTTGCGCTGACGGTTGTTGCGGTCGCGTCCTTGACGGCCGTTGTTTTTCACACCCTCTTCGCTGCGGGCGTTGTCGTCCGCTTCAACTTGCGCCTGTTCGCCATCGGCTTGAACGTTCACGTCCTCAACACGGTTTTCCGCAGGTTGATGACGGTTGCGCTCGTTGCGGCCGTTGTTGCGGCGGCGTTTATTGCCGTTTTGTTCCGCTTGGTTTTCAGACGGCATTTCAGCCAGTGCAGCCACTTCTTGAACATTTACGTCTTCAACCGTTTCCTCAACACGGTTGCGCTCGTTGTTGCGATCATCGCGGCGATTGTTACGGTTGCGGTTGCGGCGGCTGTCTTTACGCTCGTCGTTGCGGCTTTCGTTTGATTTGTTTTCTTCAACCTTGCTGTCGGCAGCTTCGGCATTCACTTCGCGCACTTCGACTTTGCTGCCGTCGTGTTTGTTGTTGCGGCGTGGATTTTGACGGCGGCTGTTTGAACGGCGGTTGCTGTTTTGGCTGCGGTTGGTTGTAGTGCGTTTTTCGACAGGCTCTGGAGCAACTGCGGCAGGTGCAGGCTCGCCGCCGAAAATGCGTTTCAACCAAGCTTTGAAGCTGTCCCACCAAGAGGCTTTTTTCTCAGGGGCAACAGTCGGTGCAGGTTGGGTATGGCGTACGCCTTTGACAGCTGGCTCAGGACGGGAAGCTTTGGCTTTTTCGCTGCCGAAAGGTTTGGCGGATTCGTCTTCTTCCGGCTCGGCAACGCGTTTGTAACTCGGTTCGCTGTCTTCTTCTACGTCATCAATGCGAATGCGGTTGATTTCGTAGTGCGGATTTTCCAAATGGATATTCGGAATCAGGACGACGTTGACGTCCAAACGCTCTTCCATCGCAAACAGCTCGGCGCGTTTTTCGTTCAGCAGGAAGGTGGCGACATCGACGGGCACTTGTGCGTGTACTTCGCCGGTGTTGTCTTTCATTGCTTCTTCTTGAATGATGCGCAAAACGTGCAGAGCGGTCGATTCAATGCCGCGGATGACGCCGGTACCGGCACAGCGCGGACACGCAACATGGCTGCTTTCGCCCAAAGCCGGTTTCAAACGTTGGCGGCTCAATTCCAAAAGGCCGAAACGCGAAAGTTTGCCCATTTGCACGCGGGCGCGGTCTTTTTTGAGCGCGTCGCGCAGGACGTTTTCAACATCGCGCTGGTGTTTCGGATTTTCCATGTCGATGAAGTCGATGACGACCAAACCGCCCAAGTCGCGCAGGCGCATTTGACGGGCGACCTCTTCGGCGGCTTCCATATTGGTTTTGAACGCGGTGTCTTCAATGTCAGAGCCGCGTGTGGCACGCGCAGAGTTGACGTCGATGGAAACCAGGGCTTCGGTGTGGTCGATCACAATCGCGCCGCCGGAAGGCAGGCTGACGCTGCGTGAGAACGCGCTTTCGATTTGGTGTTCGATTTGGAAACGGGAGAACAGCGGCGTGTGGTCTTGATAGAGTTTCAGACGGCCTACATTGCTCGGCATGACGTAGCTCATGAACTCGGCAACTTGGTCATAAACTTCTTGATTATCCACCAAAATCTCGCCGATATCGGGACGGAAATAGTCGCGAATCGCACGAATCAGCAGCGAGCTTTCCATAAAGAGCAGGTAAGGGTCATGGTGTGCTTTGCCTGCTTCTTCAATGGCTTGCCAGAGTTGCTTGAGGTAGTTCAAGTCCCATTCCAACTCTTCCGCGCTGCGGCCGATGCCGGCAGTACGGGCAATGATGCTCATGCCGTTTGGAATGTCGAGTTCGGCCATGGCGGCTTTCAACTCTTGGCGCTCTTCGCCTTCGATACGGCGAGATACGCCGCCGCCGCGCGGATTGTTCGGCATCAATACCAAATAGCGGCCGGCCAGGCTGATGAAAGTGGTCAGCGCCGCGCCTTTGTTGCCGCGCTCGTCTTTTTCGACTTGGACGATAACTTCCATGCCCTCTTTGAGCACGTCCTGAATACGCGCCCTGCCGCCTTCGTAGTCGCGGAAATATGAACGCGATACTTCCTTAAACGGCAAAAAGCCGTGGCGGTCGGTTCCGTAATCGACGAAACACGCTTCCAGCGACGGCTCGATGCGGGTAATGATACCTTTGTAAATATTGCCTTTACGCTGTTCTTTGCCCAGCGTTTCGATGTCCAAGTCCAAAAGGTTTTGGCCATCGACAATGGCAACGCGCAGCTCTTCGGCCTGCGTTGCGTTGAATAACATTCTTTTCATAGTCACCTCGTGAACAGCGGCCGTTTGATTTGTGAATATCTTTTTCAGACGACCTGTCTGTCCGGTTGGCACCCTTCAAAGGCAAGATGGGAAAATCCCCGTGTAACCAGTATTTGATTTGAAATCCGCAAGGTTGCATGCTTGAACTCAAGCCATGTGCGGACGGATTCGGATAAAGAAGGAAATAAAGAACAATGCGGCGGAAAGGTTGATGGTTCCGCTGCCGTCCGAATGCTGATGCTTCGGACAAAATAAGGCAGCCTACATCTTCTTATTATCGTAGCGCCGGTAATTTCGGACGGTGCTGCGCGGACTGCGTCTTACGCCCGGCCGGACGGCAGGTTCAATTCAAACTTAATTACGGGATTGCGTTTGCCGGCTTTGAACAAACACAAGGAAATGCTTTGCGGAGTGCGTTTTTAATATAAAATCTCGTTTTAACAATAAATCCGTTTCAGACGGCCTGCGACGGCAGGTTCGGGTCCAGAAACGGACGTTTGGGATTATAGAGAAAATGCACGCAATACGCAAAGATTCAGTCAGCCTGATTGCCGTTGCCGAACACGAGGAAGGCCAACGCCTTGATAACTATCTGATAAAAATCCTCAAAGGCGTCCCGAAAAGCCATATCCACCGCATTATCCGCGCCGGCGAAGTGCGGCTGAACAAAAAACGCTGCAAACCCGACAACCGCATTCAGGCAGGCGATACCGTCCGCATTCCGCCGATACGCATCGCCGAAAAACAAAGGCCGTCTGAAAGCCAGGCCGCGCCTGCGCGCGAGTTTGACATCGTTTACGAAGACGATGCGCTTTTGGTCATCAACAAACCGTCCGGCGTTGCCGTCCACGGTGGCAGCGGCGTGAGCTTCGGCATCATCGAACAAATCCGCCGTGCCCGTCCCGAAGCGCGTTATCTCGAACTCGTCCACCGCCTCGACAAAGACACCAGCGGCCTTTTGATGATTGCCAAAAAACGCAGCGCCTTGGTGAAGCTGCACGAAGCCATCCGCAACGACCATCCGAAAAAAATCTATCTTGCGCTGGGTGTCGGCAAACTGCCGAACGACCGCTTCCACGTCAAGCTCCCCCTGTTCAAATACACCGGCGCACAAGGCGAAAAAATGGTGCGCGTCAGCGAAGACGGCCAATCCGCCCACACCATCTTCCGCGTGTTAAACCGTTTTTCAGACGGCCTTTTGCACCAAGTCGGCCTTTCCGACCTGACCTTTGTCGAAGCCACCCTGAAAACCGGCCGCACCCACCAAATCCGCGTCCACCTGCAATCGCAAGACTGCCCCATTGCCGGCGACGAACGCTACGGCGACTATCAAGCCAACAAACGCCTGCAGAAACTCGGTTTGAAAAGAATGTTCCTGCACGCCTCCGAGCTGCACCTCGCCCATCCGCTGACCGGCGAAAAACTGATCCTGAAAGCCCCCCTGCCGCAAGAATTGGCGCAATTCATTGTAATGTTGGAAAATCAGGAAAAGGCCGTCTGAAATCAAATAGATTTACTCAACCCCAAATTAAGGAAACGTCATGTATAAATTTTATCTTCTATTAGCATTAATTTTAGCTGGTTGTACAACTGCATCGGGAATCCAAATCGTTGAAAAGGGCAACTCGGGTTTTGATACAGCAATCATTTATAAAGGCAAAGAAACTATTTTAGATGTTAATGAAAATAATGAACAAGAATATCGCATATTCCACCAAGGGGCATCAGGATTTACTCCTTCAACTGCCGTGAGACACAGTGCTGAAAAAAGAGCACAGGCTTTCTGCAAACAAAAAAATAAAAGTATGAAAGCAATTAGAGAAAGAGCATCTACTCCTCCTCACATCTTAGGGAATTGGCCTAGGATTGAAATTATTTTTATCTGCACAGAGACAAAACAAGATATTGATAATTCAAGCAACAACAAAAAATATGATCAATTAGTAAATTTAAAGAAATTATTAGATCAAGGTATTCTTTCCGAACAAGAATTCAATCAAGAAAAAGTTAAAATATTAAGTAACCCATAGTTCTATTCGTGTATTTTGGTGAATTCAGCCACACCAAAATACACTTTTAAAATAATAAGTTATTCAAGGCCGTCTGAAAGGAAACCCATGAAACCCAAACTCATCATTTTCGACTGGGACGGCACGCTTGCCGACACCACCAACCCCATCATCCACACCTTCCAACAAAGCTTTGCCGATTGCGGCCTGCCCGTTCCCGAAGCCGACCAAATCCGTCCGCTCATCGGATACAGCCTCTCCGGCATCATCCGCCGCCTTGCCCACAACGTCAGCGAACACGTTCAGGAAACCCTGATTGAGACCTATGCCGCGCACTACCTCAATCCCAACAACCGCAACATGACCCTGTTCCCCGAAGTCCTGCCCTGCCTGCAACGCTTGAAGCAACAAGGCTATTGGCTTGCTGTAGCGACCGGCAAAGGCCGCAGCGGACTGGATAGGTCCATCGAGCAAACCGGCACCCAAGCCTTCTGGCTGGAAACTGCCTGCGCTAGCGAATATCCGTCCAAACCCGCGCCCGACATGGTACTTGCCCTTTGCGACCGACTGGGTGTTGAGCCGGAAGAGGCCGTCGTCGTCGGCGACACCACCCACGACCTAGAAATGGCCGCCAACGCTAAAATCCGCGCCATCGCAGTTGCCACCGGCGCACATACTGCCCAACAGCTTTCCGCCCTGCCCCATGTCGCCATACTCAACAGCTTGGCCGAATTGCCTGATGTATTGGAAACCTTATAAATGACGTCATGCGTCAACTGACACAGATTTAGATAACTAACAGATTGGACTTGAAATGAAAAAATTGTTTTTTGTGGTATTGGGGCTGACAAGCCTTAATGTCTGCGTTGCCAACCCTACTTATGATGCAACCAGAGGCGCGTTGCAAAATGACCCTGGCTTATGCCAATACGGCTACAACCCAAATTGTGGCTCGTCTGGTCAGCGTCAACAAAGACAACCTACGAAAATTATCAACATCAATGTTCCTTCAAAATACGGAGCGTGGGCAATCAACCCTAAAACAGGTATATCAGGTGGAGCACTCGAAATGGATTCACTTGCCGCAGCAAAAAAAGAAGCCATTAAAACCTGTGAAGAAGGTGGGAAAAATAAACCATGTAAAGTTGAGGCTTGGGTTCGCAATGGCTGTATCGCTGTCGCTCAAGGAAAAGATGGTTCAGCTTTTTTTGGTATAACCTCCTATCCAGGGATGGCTGAAGATGAAGCATTAAGGAAATGTCAAGAGCGTGGAGCTTTACAATGCAGAATTATTGCCACCGAAGGTTGCTCACTGCCTAAATTCTAAATAGATCAAAGGCCGTCTGAAACTCCAGACGGCCTTTCATTTGTTTTATCGATCCGAGCGCACCCTGACAAATGTTGCAAATTTCGGCGTTCCCTTTTGCGTAAAACCACGATAACGGTAAGTAATCAGCGCACCGATTTTCGGCGGATGGTCGCGGTCTTTATCCTTAAAACCGCTGCCGATACGAAACTCGCCATATTGGTTTTTGCATCCTACCGCACCCAAACGCCCGACATTGCGCCCTTTGCCCTCATAATGACGCGTCACCGTACATTCATCATCATATTCACTTTTCAGCTTCAACAGCTGCCCATTTCTACCGCCTGCATAACGGGCTTCAGGTTGACGCAGCATCACACCTTCCCCACCCAGCGCTTCGACTTGTTTCAAAAAATCCAAAGCATGCTGTTTGTCGCGCACCTTGACTTGCGGAATAACCGTAAACCGTGCCGACGGGTGTGATTTCAGCCATTTCGAAGCCGTTTCCAGCCGCTGATACAGATTACCCTGCGCATGCGGCACATCAAAAACATGCAAACGGATGCCGTCCCAATTTCCCGAGGCAGAACGTACCGTCGCGGAAATTTGCTCAAACCGCCCTCGTCCGCTGTACAACTCGCCATCCATCGGAAACGGTGGAAAACCTGCTGTAAAACCTTTGGGCGGTGTAAACGCATAACCCTGACGACTGACCAGCTGCCTGCCGTCCCAATACGCGCGTACGCCATCCAACTTTTCACTCATGGCCCAACCGGCAATATCTTGATTTTTATATTCCTGCGCCAACAACAAATCTGCACCAAACGCCGCAGAGATGAAAGAAGCCGCAAAAATCGGTATCATGATCCGCATTACATTATTCATAAGACACTTTTCCAGACTTGCTTTTTATTATATATACATAATAGCAAAAGGCCGTCTGAAACGTAAATAACGTTAATAAGCCTTTCCTAGGAACACTCATGGCACTCCAATTTGAAATCAACGCCGTTACCCCCTTCCGTCAAAACTGCACGCTGATTTGGGATGATGAAACCAAAGAAGCCGTTTTGACCGATGTCGGCGGCGACGTACCCTATTTATTGCAACAAGTCCAAAACAAAGGCCTCAAGCTGACCGCCATTTGGCTGACCCACGGCCATCTTGACCACGCAGGCGGCGTGGTTGAACTTTTAAAAACCTGCGACGTACCCGTTCTCGGCCCGCACAAAGACGACGAATTCCTGCTCCAAGCCCTTCCGCAAACAACGGCGCAATACGGCTTCCCCGTTTCTCCGTCATTCACGCCGACACGCTGGTTGGAAGAAGGGGAAACGCTCAAGGTCGGCAACCATAGCTTCCAAGTCCTCCACATTCCCGGCCACACTCCCGGCCAAGTCGTTTTTTACAACGCCGAAAACGGTCTTTTAGTCGCAGGCGATGTTTTATTTTATGAGACCGTTGGTCGCACAGATTTTCCGCGCGGCAATCATGATGACCTCATAAACAATATCTGCGCTAAACTATTAACCCTGCCCGAAACCACGCAAGTTATAGCCGGACATGGCCGCATGACCACTATCGGGCATGAGAAAAGGTACAATCCGTTTCTGGTTCGTTAATATGAATGTTGTATAAAGACAACATTCTGGCATACACAGATTATGCGTATAAAGGAAAACTGGCATACAATTTGCAGGGATAAAACCCGAAAGATTAAGTACCTAATCTCCGGCAAATGCCAAAAAGAACTAAAGCACAAAGATAACAAGGTATTACGCAATACAACTTGATTTATCGAAAACCGGACATCTCTAAACCCCAAGCCTTACTCGCAGTGAAATTGTTACAAAGTGACAATAAATGTCAGTCAGGCCGTCTGAACGGCTTTGCCGACTCAGGCGGATACAACGGAGATGAGGCGCAATGCCCTGCCGGAATGTGCCGATGTTCTGTTTGTCAAACCGTCGGGTACATCTTTAAGAAGCACAACATTATTTGGGTAAACCGGCAAACTCGCTGCCGGCACTAACAGGCCGTCTGAAAAGTTCGGCTGGTAAAATCAATAAAAGGATTATCAAATGAAAAAAATCGCAAAAGTGGGCTTCGTCCTGCTGGCTACCGGCCTGCTGGCCGCCTGTGCTACTAAGAGCAAAATCACTCCTGAAGGCACTACAGACGAGCCACGCTTCCCTAAACCTTACTCCCTGACCTTCAACAAAGACCGCGGTACGTTCCCAACTTTTGACGAGCTGGATCAAATGCGTCCTGGCCTGACCAAAGACGACATCTACAAAATCCTCGGCCGTCCTCACTACGACGAAGGCATGGTTGGCGTGCGTGAATGGGACTACCTGTTCCACTTCTACACCCCAGGCGTAGGTGTTGACCCTGAAAACACTTCCGGCGTTGAAGGCATCACTACTTGCCAATACAAAGTGATCTTCGACAAAGACAAATTTGCACGCAGCTTCTTCTGGAATCCAGTATTCCCTAAAGATGCCGTATGTCCTCCTCCAGCACCTACACCTAAACAAGAGCCTCAAGTGATCATCCGCGAGATCATTAAAGAAGCTCCTCAACGCATCCGTCAATAAGGACAAATTTGAAACGGATCCTATTGGGTATAGCCTTGGCAGCAGGCCTGAACTCTTTGGCCGCTGCCGATGCTGTCAGCGACTATATCCAACGCAAAAAAGTTGTGGTCAATACAGCTAAGGCTGAGCTTTGCTTTGCCGATGACGGTCAGTGCCATCCGGTACTGATTGGCAAGACCACGCCGAAAGGCAAATTCAATATGACGCCGATGATGACCAGCAAACCGGGTTACGGTGGCGAGGTTATCGGCTTCAAAGAAGAAAATGACTTTCTGTTTGCATTACACAGGGTATGGACGCTCAAACCACAAGAAAGACGCATGGAACGCATCGCCTCCCCTCATGTGGCCGACCGCATCATAACCAATGGTTGTATCAACGTACAAAATAATGTGTACGAAAAACTGCGTCAGTATTTCATTCTGGAAATCATCTGATGTAAGTCAGTCAAACAAAGGCCGTCTGAAACTTTTCAGACGGCCTTTGTTCTCAAACGAAAATTCAACGGCAATTTGCTTGCTCCGTCAGTACCAAACGAAGAATATTTGACCGCTTCATCCTCAACTCATCCTCAAGCCATATCACTTTTTACCATATCCAAAGAACCAACGGTTATTTATGCCGTTTCTCGCCCAATGCTAGAATCGCGCGTTTATATATCGGCTCGCCGAGAAATCAAATAAATAATATAGTAGCAGGAATAGCTTTCATTCCCTACCCCCTTACACACACAAACATCATGACCGATTCTTCTGCAAAATTACCCAATTTGTGGCTGCTGATTGCCGCTGCCGCCTCCATCCTGCTGATTACCATCGGCATGAGGATGACTTTAGGGCTTTTTGTCCTGCCCGTCGTCAACTCGACCGAATTGAGCATGACCCAGTTCAGCCTGATTATTGCCGTTTTCCAATTGATGTGGGGCATATCGCAACCCTTGTCCGGCGCGTTAGCCGACCGCTTCGGCGCGTTTAAGGTTTTAGCCGGCGGTACGGTTCTGTTGATTGCCGCCTGTCTGATGGTGCCGCAAATGCCGACTTATTGGGGGCTGATGCTGGGTATCGGTTTATTGTTGGCATTCGGTACGGGTTCGGGCGGATTTTCCATCATTATGGGACAGGTCGCCGCCAAAACGCCGCCTCATCGGCGCGGCTTGGCTTCCGGCCTGGTCAATGCAGGCGGGTCCGCAGGGCAATTTTTGTTCGCGCCGCTGGTTCAAGGTTTGATTGCCCTGCCCCACGTCGGCTGGACGGGGACATTTTATGTTTGGGCAGTCATTGCCATCTTGATTTTGCCGATTTCTTGGTGGCTGGCCGGCGGCAAACATGCTTCTCACACCGTCCATACCGACAACGGCGGCCAAACCCTGAAGCAGGCCGTCTGCAAGGCTTTCGCCAACCGCAGCTATATCTTGCTGCATTTGGGTTTCTTTACCTGCGGTTTTCACATCGCCTTTTTGGTTACCCACCTACCGACCGAAATTTCACTTTGCGGCCTCCCCGCTACGGTCGCTTCGACCTCCATTGCCATTATTGGTTTGGCAAACATCGCCGGCTGTATTTTTTCAGGCTGGTGTACCGGCAGATTTTTGGGCAAATACGTCCTCTTCGGTTTATATGCTTCGCGTGTCGCCATGATATTGATTTATCTGGCCGCCCCTAAAACCGATTTGAACTTCTATCTTTTCGCCGCCGGACTCGGTTTCACTTGGCTGGCAACCGTCGCCCCCACCGCCGCCATTACCGGCAAACTTTTCGGCACGCGCTACTTGGCCACCCTCTTCGGGTTGACCATGTTGAGCCACCAAATCGGCGGCTTTTTGGGTTCGTACATCGGCGGCATCGTCATCACGCGCTTCAACGATTACGGCTGGATGTGGTACGCCGACGCAGTCTTGGCAGGCGCGGCCGCCCTGTTGAATTTACTGATTCATGAACGGAAAGCGGCTGCCGCCTGACACGGAAACATTGACATTTCAAGGCCGTCTGAAACGTTTCAGACGGCCTTTGCCTTATTCCATTTTTTGTGTTTTATCCACAATCGATATTCCTATCCATTATTTAACACTCCCTTACAAACCCGTTAAAATACTGCCTTTATCATGCTGATTGTCTGACTCTGATGAACTGGTTTTATCTGATCGATGCCATCCCTAAATTTGTCGATGCGGCAAAGCTGACGCTGGAATTGTCGGTATATGGCGTCGTTTTGTCGTTGCTGTTCGGCCTGCCCGTTGCCGTGGTTACGGCATACCGCATCCGCCCCTTCTACGCATTGGCACGCGCCTATATCGAGCTGTCGCGCAATACGCCCCTGCTGATCCAATTGTTTTTCCTGTATTACGGCCTGCCGAAAATGGGCATTAAATGGGACGGTTTCACCTGCGGCGTGATCGCACTGGTTTTCTTGGGCGCAAGCTATATGGCGGAAGCCATCCGCGCCGGTATTTTGGCCGTCCCCAAAGGGCAGATCGAAGCGGGCAAGGCCATCGGTTTGAGCCGCTTTCAAGTGTTCCGCTATGTCGAATTGCCTCAGGCATGGGCGGTCGCCGTTCCCGCCATCGGCGCAAACGTATTGTTTTTGATGAAAGAAACATCTATCGTCAGCGCGGTCGGCATTGCAGAATTGTTGTTCGTTACCAAAGACATCATCGGCATGGACTATAAAACCAACGAAGCCTTGTTCCTGCTGTTTGCCAGCTACCTGATCATCCTTCTGCCCGTTTCGCTTCTGGCGCGCTGGGCAGAAAACCGCGTACGGAGTGCAAAATATGGTGTTTGACTGGCTGTTTGAAGGACAAAACGCAGCACGCTTGGGCGAAGGCTTGTTGCTGACGGCGCAGATTTCCCTGGCCTCCGTTGCCGCCTCCTGCGTATTGGGTACGCTGTTCGGCTTGGTTTTACGTTCGCGCAACCGGCTCATCCGCTTTATCGGACGGTTTTATCTCGAAACCATCCGAATCGTGCCGATTTTGGTGTGGCTGTTCGGCCTGTATTTCGGCCTATCCGTCTGGACAGGCATCCACATCGACGGATTTTGGGTCTGCGTCTGGGTATTTACCATGTGGGGCATCGCCGAAATGGGCGATTTGGTCCGCGGCGCATTGGAATCGATTGAAAAACACCAGGTCGAATCAGGCCTGGCACTCGGCTTGAGCCGCGGGCAGGTATTCCGCTACATCGAGCTGCCGCAAAGCATCCGCCGCGTATTGCCCGGTGCCGTCAATCTGTTTACGCGCATGATCAAAACCAGCTCGCTCGCCTCCCTTATCGGCGTCATCGAAGTCGTCAAAGTCGGCCAGCAAATCATCGAAAACTCGCTGCTGACGCAACCCAATGCTTCATTTTGGGTTTACGGCCTGATTTTTATGCTGTATTTCTTCTGTTGCTGGCCGCTGTCGCTGCTGGCGGCAAAACTTGAACAAAAATGGGAACACTGACATGGCTTTACTGAGCATCCGCAACCTGCACAAACAATACGGCAACGTAACCGCCATTCAATCCTTAGACTTGGACTTGGAAAAAGGCGAAGTCATCGTACTGCTGGGTCCGTCCGGCTGCGGCAAATCCACCCTCCTGCGCTGCGTCAACGGTTTGGA
>ERZ773007.436-NODE-436-length-21119-cov-34.642091_pt1 | contig 21119 bp, 20 predicted proteins | sample MGYA00580665_ERZ773007 | MGnify/ENA primary metagenome ERZ773007 (study PRJEB29015, sample SAMEA2738122) | human oral metagenome | biome: human oral; feature: human-associated habitat; material: saliva | place: China | collected 2167 ... | reverse complement strand
AGTCGGAATCGCTAGTAATCGCAGGTCAGCATACTGCGGTGAATACGTTCCCGGGTCTTGTACACACCGCCCGTCACACCATGGGAGTGGGGGATACCAGAAGTAGGTAGGGTAACCGCAAGGAGCCCGCTTACCACGGTATGCTTCATGACTGGGGTGAAGTCGTAACAAGGTAGCCGTAGGGGAACCTGCGGCTGGATCACCTCCTTTCTAGAGAAAGAAGAGGTCTGATGCATTCACACTTATCGGTAAACTGTAAAAGATGCGGAAGAGAAAAGCTTGAGTGAAGACAAGATTCGCTTAAGAAGAGAATCCGGGTTTGTAGCTCAGCTGGTTAGAGCACACGCTTGATAAGCGTGGGGTCGGAGGTTCAAGTCCTCCCAGACCCACCAAGAACGGGGGCATAGCTCAGTTGGTAGAGCACCTGCTTTGCAAGCAGGGGGTCATCGGTTCGATCCCGTTTGCCTCCACCAAGAACTTTACAAATCAAAGGAAGCCTGCTATACTTAGCAGCTTATTTTGATTTGCGAAGTGAAATATCGACGCATCGATCTTTAACAAATTGGAAAGCCGAAATCAACAAACAAAGACAATGAGTTTGTTTTGATTTTTTGTTCTTTGCAAAGGATAAAAAATCTCTCGCAAGAGAAAAGAAAACAAACACAGTATTTGGGTGATGATTGTATCGACTTAATCCTGAAACACAAAAGGCAGGATTAAGACACAACAAAGCAGTAAGCTTTATCAAAGTAGGAATTTCAAGTTTGCTTCCCTAGTCAACGGGTAGGCAGACGAAGTCAAAGAGGTTCTTGAAATGATAGAGTCAAGTGAATAAGTGCATCAGGTGGATGCCTTGGCGATGATAGGCGACGAAGGACGTGTAAGCCTGCGAAAAGCGTGGGGGAGCTGGCAATAAAGCTATGATCCCGCGATGTCCGAATGGGGAAACCCACCTCTTAGGAGGTATCCTTATCTGAATACATAGGATAAGCGAAGCGAACCCGGAGAACTGAACCATCTAAGTACCCGGAGGAAAAGAAATCAACCGAGATTCCGCAAGTAGTGGCGAGCGAACGCGGAGGAGCCTGTACGTGATAACTGTCGAGATAGAAGAACAAGCTGGGAAGCTTGACCATAGTGGGTGATAGTCCCGTATTCGAAATCTCAATAGTGGTACTAAGCGTACGAAAAGTAGGGCGGGACACGTGAAATCCTGTCTGAATATGGGGGGACCATCCTCCAAGGCTAAATACTCATCATCGACCGATAGTGAACCAGTACCGTGAGGGAAAGGCGAAAAGAACCCCGGGAGGGGAGTGAAATAGAACCTGAAACCTGATGCATACAAACAGTGGGAGCACCCTTGTGGTGTGACTGCGTACCTTTTGTATAATGGGTCAACGACTTACATTCAGTAGCGAGCTTAACCGAATAGGGGAGGCGTAGGGAAACCGAGTCTTAATAGGGCGAACAGTTGCTGGGTGTAGACCCGAAACCGAGTGATCTATCCATGGCCAGGTTGAAGGTGCCGTAACAGGTACTGGAGGACCGAACCCACGCATGTTGCAAAATGCGGGGATGAGCTGTGGATAGGGGTGAAAGGCTAAACAAACTCGGAGATAGCTGGTTCTCCCCGAAAACTATTTAGGTAGTGCCTCGAGCAAGACACTGATGGGGGTAAAGCACTGTTATGGCTAGGGGGTTATTGCAACTTACCAACCCATGGCAAACTAAGAATACCATCAAGTGGTTCCTCGGGAGACAGACAGCGGGTGCTAACGTCCGTTGTCAAGAGGGAAACAACCCAGACCGCCAGCTAAGGTCCCAAATGATAGATTAAGTGGTAAACGAAGTGGGAAGGCCCAGACAGCCAGGATGTTGGCTTAGAAGCAGCCATCATTTAAAGAAAGCGTAATAGCTCACTGGTCGAGTCGTCCTGCGCGGAAGATGTAACGGGGCTCAAATCTATAACCGAAGCTGCGGATGCCAGTTTACTGGCATGGTAGGGGAGCGTTCTGTAGGCCGATGAAGGTGCATTGTAAAGTGTGCTGGAGGTATCAGAAGTGCGAATGTTGACATGAGTAGCGATAAAGCGGGTGAAAAGCCCGCTCGCCGAAAGCCCAAGGTTTCCTACGCAACGTTCATCGGCGTAGGGTGAGTCGGCCCCTAAGGCGAGGCAGAAATGCGTAGTCGATGGGAAACAGGTTAATATTCCTGTACTTGATTCAAATGCGATGTGGGGACGGAGAAGGTTAGGTTAGCAAGCTGTTGGAATAGCTTGTTTAAGCCGGTAGGTGGAAGACTTAGGCAAATCCGGGTCTTCTTAACACCGAGAAGTGATGACGAGTGTCTACGGACATGAAGTAACCGATACCACGCTTCCAGGAAAAGCCACTAAGCTTCAGTTTGAATTGAACCGTACCGCAAACCGACACAGGTGGGCAGGATGAGAATTCTAAGGCGCTTGAGAGAACTCAGGAGAAGGAACTCGGCAAATTGATACCGTAACTTCGGGAGAAGGTATGCCCTCTAAGGTTAAGGACTTGCTCCGTAAGCCCTGGAGGGTCGCAGAGAATAGGTGGCTGCGACTGTTTATTAAAAACACAGCACTCTGCTAACACGAAAGTGGACGTATAGGGTGTGACGCCTGCCCGGTGCTGGAAGGTTAATTGAAGATGTGCAAGCATCGGATCGAAGCCCCAGTAAACGGCGGCCGTAACTATAACGGTCCTAAGGTAGCGAAATTCCTTGTCGGGTAAGTTCCGACCCGCACGAATGGCGTAACGATGGCCACACTGTCTCCTCCTGAGACTCAGCGAAGTTGAAGTGGTTGTGAAGATGCAATCTACCCGCTGCTAGACGGAAAGACCCCGTGAACCTTTACTGTAGCTTTGCATTGGACTTTGAAGTCACTTGTGTAGGATAGGTGGGAGGCTTTGAAGCAGAGACGCCAGTCTCTGTGGAGCCGTCCTTGAAATACCACCCTGGTGTCTTTGAGGTTCTAACCCAGACCCGTAATCCGGGTCGGGGACCGTGCATGGTAGGCAGTTTGACTGGGGCGGTCTCCTCCCAAAGAGTAACGGAGGAGTTCGAAGGTTACCTAGGTCCGGTCGGAAATCGGACTGATAGTGCAATGGCAAAAGGTAGCTTAACTGCGAGACCGACAAGTCGAGCAGGTGCGAAAGCAGGACATAGTGATCCGGTGGTTCTGTATGGAAGGGCCATCGCTCAACGGATAAAAGGTACTCCGGGGATAACAGGCTGATTCCGCCCAAGAGTTCATATCGACGGCGGAGTTTGGCACCTCGATGTCGGCTCATCACATCCTGGGGCTGTAGTCGGTCCCAAGGGTATGGCTGTTCGCCATTTAAAGTGGTACGTGAGCTGGGTTTAAAACGTCGTGAGACAGTTTGGTCCCTATCTGCAGTGGGCGTTGGAAGTTTGACGGGGGCTGCTCCTAGTACGAGAGGACCGGAGTGGACGAACCTCTGGTGTACCGGTTGTAACGCCAGTTGCATAGCCGGGTAGCTAAGTTCGGAAGAGATAAGCGCTGAAAGCATCTAAGCGCGAAACTCGCCTGAAGATGAGACTTCCCTTGTGGTTTAACCACACTAAAGAGTCGTTCGAGACCAGGACGTTGATAGGTGGGGTGTGGAAGCGCGGTAACGCGTGAAGCTAACCCATACTAATTGCTCGTGAGGCTTGACTCTATCATTTGAAGAACTTCAAAAGATAAAAGCTTACTGACTGATTCAGTCATCACCGAATATATTGATTAAGGCTTTACCGATTTGTAACAGTTTAAGTTTGGCGGCCATAGCGAGTTGGTCCCACGCCTTCCCATCCCGAACAGGACCGTGAAACGACTCAGCGCCGATGATAGTGTGGTTCTTCCATGTGAAAGTAGGTCACCGCCAAACACCCATTCCAAAGCCCCCGACTGATGTCGGGGGCTTTTTACATGCCTGTCGTTTCTGTCGGTTTAGCGGCAGAATTGGGATAAAAGGTGTTGGGATCAAACATTGGGATAGTGATGTGCCGGTGTTTATGGAGTATTCGTGCATCTTGGTATTGGAATCGGAAATATTTACCCTGTTGTTATTCTTGTACAAAAGTACCGAAAGTTACGGTTAACCGTTTGGAATATTTGAAATCGAACGGTATTTGCGTTATTATGTCGTATGCATTTATATGGAGTAGGGCCGTGTTCTACTGTCGTGTGGCAGTGTCTGCGGGGAAGTAAAACCGTCCTGCAGACGGCCCGGTTGATTCAATCCAACACGTTATAGGAAACCCCTGATGAAGAAATTTTTATTTGGTGTCTTTGCCGCCGTGTGTACGGCATTCTCTTTGGCTGCCGTGAATGTCAATACGGCCTCTTCTGCCGAGCTGGAGGCATTGCCGGGTATCGGCCCGGCTAAGGCGAAAGCGATTGTGGAATACCGTCAGAAGAACGGTGCGTTCAAATCGGTGGAGGAGCTGAAAAACGTGAAGGGCATCGGTGATGCGGTGCTGAACAAGTTGAAGGCGGAGGCGACGGTTTCTTCTGCCGCGCCTAAGGCTGCACAGCCTGCCGTGAAAAAATAAGCCTGACGGTTAACTGCCGTATATGCCGCCCTGATGCCAAACCGCTTGCCGGTTCGGGCTGACGGGCGGCTTTGTATGGGGGCGACAATGAGAGCTTGGACAAAGCGGGGCTTCATTGGGTGAAGGGATAAACGGATAGCCTCTTGTTGAATAGGGGATATACAAGATAAAGGGAATTAAAGATATGTACTCAAATGCATTTGACGGAAAACGGAATCGGGTAACTGTACAGAGGGGCTACTCCTTGATACAGCTGTTGGTGGTGATGCTGTTGGTTTCGATATTGGCGACGGCGGCATTTACGGCCTATCGGGAATCAGTCCGCTCGGCCAACCTGCGTGCAGCGCATGCCGCCCTGCTGGAAAATGCGCGCTTTATGGAGCAGTTCTATACGAAAAAGGGCAGCTTTAAGCTGACGTCGACGAAGTGGCCGGAGCTGCCGGTGAAGGAGGCGGGCGGTTTCTGTATCAGGATGAGCGGCCAGGCTAAGGGGATCTTGGAGGGGAAGTTTACTTTGAAGGCGGTGGCGCTGGACAGGGAGGCGGAACCGAGGGTATTGCGCTTGAATGAGTCGCTGACGGCGGTGGTGTGCGGGAAGATGAAGGGGAAGGGAAGCTGTACGGACGGCGAGGCGATATTTAGGGGCAATGATGCGGAGTGTCGGCCTTTTATGGGGTAGAAACCTGATCGAAAGGGAGAAGCGGATAAAGAAATAGGACGTGCTCAGGCACGTCTTTGGGGGAGAGGGGAGTTTAATTGTTCCTGCCAACACAACCAACCTCAGTTAGCTAAGGAAGGAGATGAAATATTTAGTCTTGTCAGATTGCTACACTATCAATTTTCAGACGGCACTTTGTTATAATCCTCTCTTTACCTGAACATAAAACAGGCCGTCTTATGGAAGTCATCCAATATCCCAATTCTCCGTTTAAACTCCACCAACCCTTCCCGCCCGCCGGCGACCAGCCCACCGCCATTGCCGGCCTGCTCGAAGGGCTTTCAGACGGCCTTGCCTATCAAACCCTGCTCGGCGTAACCGGTTCGGGCAAAACCTACACCATGGCGAACGTCATCGCCCAAAGCGGCCGTCCCGCCATCATCATGGCGCACAACAAAACCCTTGCTGCCCAGCTTTATGCCGAAATGCGCGAGTTTTTCCCTGAAAACGCGGTGGAATATTTCGTCTCCTACTACGACTATTACCAGCCCGAAGCCTATGTGCCCAGCCGCGATTTGTTCATCGAAAAAGACAGTGCGATCAACGAACACATCGAGCAGATGCGCCTTTCCGCCACCAAAAACCTGATGACGCGCGATGACGTGATTATCGTTGCCACCGTGTCCGCCATTTACGGTATCGGCGACCCGACCGAATATCAACAAATGGTGTTGTCCGTCAAAGAAGGCGACACCATCGAGCAGCGCGACATCATCGCTACGCTCGTTTCCATGCAATACGAACGCGGCGATTTGGACTTCAAACGCGGCAGCTTCCGCGTACGCGGCGACGTGATCGACGTGTACCCCGCCGAAAGCTCCGAAAACGCCTTGCGCATCAGCTTGTTCGACGACGAAATCGACCGTCTCGATATGTTCGACCCGCTTTCAGGCAGCCTTATCCAGCGCGTCGGCCGCTACACCGTCTTCCCGTCCAGCCACTACGTTACCCCGCGCGATACCGTATTGCGCGCCTGCGAGTCCATCAAAGAAGAATTGCGCGAACGCATCGAATTTTTCGCCCGCGAACAACGCCCCGTCGAACAACAACGCATCGAACAGCGCACCCGTTTCGACCTCGAAATGCTCTACGAAATGGGCTTCTGCAAAGGCATCGAAAACTACTCCCGCCACTTCTCCGGCAAAAAAGAAGGCGAACCGCCGCCCACACTGATGGACTACCTGCCCGACAACGCCATCATGTTCATCGACGAAAGCCACGTTACCGTCACCCAAATCGGCGGCATGTACAAAGGCGACGCATCGCGCAAGCAAAACCTCGTGGACTACGGCTTCCGCCTGCCTTCCGCCCGCGACAACCGCCCGCTCAAATTCCACGAATTTGAAAAAGTCATGCCGCAAACCGTCTTCGTTTCCGCCACCCCCGCCAAATACGAAGAAGAACACGCCGGACAAGTGGTCGAACAAGTCGTCCGCCCCACAGGGCTGGTCGACCCCCAAATCATCATCCGCCCCGTCGCCACCCAAGTCGATGACTTAATGAGCGAAATCAACGACCGCATCCAAAAAGGCGAACGCGTGCTCGTTACCACCCTCACCAAACGCATGGCGGAGCAACTCACCGACTATTACAGCGAACTCGGCATCAAAGTGCGCTACCTGCACAGCGACATCGACACCGTAGAGCGCGTTGAAATCATTAGAGATTTACGACTTGGCCTGTTTGACGTACTGGTCGGCATCAACCTCTTGCGCGAAGGTCTCGACATCCCCGAAGTCTCCCTAGTCGCCATACTCGACGCCGACAAAGAAGGCTTCCTACGCTCCCACCGCAGCCTGATTCAAACCATAGGCCGCGCCGCGCGCAACGTGAACGGCGTCGCCATCCTGTACGCCGACAAAATCACCGACTCCATGAAAGCCGCCATCGACGAAACCGAACGCCGCCGCGAAAAACAGATTAAATTTAACGAAGAACACGGCATCGTGCCGCAGCAGATTAAAAAACAAGTCAAAGACATCATTGACGGCGTGTACCACGAAGAAGACGGCGGCAAAGGTCGTCTGAAAGGCAAAAACAAGGTTAAAGTCGGTGAAATCCACAACGAAGAAGACGCGATTAAAGAAATCGCCAAACTGGAAAAAGCCATGCAGCAGGCGGCTAGGGATTTGCAGTTTGAAGAGGCGGCTGTGTTGCGGGATAGGATTCGGGGGATTAAGGAGAATTTGTTGTTTGGGGCGGAGTGATTAGTAAATGACTAAGAAAGAAAGATTATGAATACGAGAAATGAAGATGATTTAAGACGAATTATGTATACAAATCATGATAATTGCATTATATGCAACCATAGATTTCAAGACCGTGAAAATGTATCAGTAGGTTTTGATGAAAAAAACAACCCATTAATTACGTGTGAAAAATGCTCAATAAATATTGATCCAGATGCAATATCAGTATATTCATTTACTGAAAGACATTATAAAATTCCTAACTTTGAATCTACTTTATGGAGATACATGGATTTTTCAAAATATATGAGTTTATTGACAACAAGAAGCCTCTATTTTGCTCGCGCGGATACATTTGAAGATCCTTATGAAGGGGCGTTTGGGTCTCTTGAGAATAAAGAAATATGGGAAAATTTACATAAGGAACAGTTTAATGAGATTTTAAAAAATCCTATCATGTCAAAAGAAGTTAATATTAATTGCGAGTCTAATCGATTAATTAATGATTTATTAGAATTAAATAAAATGATCAAAAAGAAGTGGTTTATAAGTTGCTGGCATGAAAATTCTTATGAATCAGAGGCAATGTGGAGACTGTATTCAAGTTTCTTTGCTAATGCAATTGCTATAAAAACAACATTTAGACATTTGTACGACTCTTTAGGTAGAGATATAAATATAGAAATTGGAAAGATTGAATATATTGACTATAAGAAAAATTTTGCTCCTGTAAATGGAGTATTTTGGAGAAAAAGAAAATCATTTGAGCATGAAAAGGAAGTCAGAGCTATGTTTTTTGATATGAACGAAAATTCTTTTGGGAAATTAATACCTTGTGATCTAAATATTTTAATTCAAGAGGTTTATATTTCTCCTAGTGCTCCCAGTTGGTTTAAAAAACTTATTGAAGATGTGAATTTAAAATTTGAGCTAAATGCTAAGATTGTGCAATCTGATTTAAATTCTCCATGTTTCTGATTAGCAAGCGTAGGTTGGGTTAAGACCCAACAAAACTGTTAAATTACACGAAATGTTGGGTTTGCAACCCAACCTACATTTTGCTCAATTACCATATAATAAAAAGATGATATGTTGCCCGTCAACAAGTTAAATGGAATATATTTGTAACTTTATATTTTATATAGTTATTTTGTTTTACGCTTTTTAAAGATATGACAATACACGGTTACATTTCCTATAACCGTTTTTCTTTTTGTTTGGTTTGTTTTTACAGTTTACGCCTGCGCCACTTTGTGCCGCGTGCTGTCGTATGGCTTGCCCGTTTTGACGATGTAATAGGCCAGCTTCGCCAGTTTGCGCATGATTGCGACGATGATGACCATTTTGGGCTTGCCTGCATTCGTCAGATTACGAACGAGCTGAGGGAATGCACCCGTCCGATAGGCAACCAGTGCGGGCATATACAGGGAGCGTTTAATCCGGCGATGTCCGTAGCGGCTCAATCTGCCTTTCTTGTTTACGCTCGTCCCAGACTGTTCGGTCTGCGGACTTAGTCCTGCGTATGATACGAATTGGCTTGCTGTTTGGAAGTTTTTGTCTGTCAATTGGGCGTACAGTATGGCGGCGGTGTCTTTGCCTATGCCTGCTATGGTTTGCAAGTTTCGATAGTGGCCGTCAGTTTCTGCTTGTTCTTTGATTTGTGCTTCTATCGCGGTTTGGGTTTGGTCGATTTTTTCCTGATAGGCTTGGATAAGGTCTTGATGAATCGCCTGTATCATTTCGTCATCTGAACTGTGCAGGCGGTTTTTAATTTGTTTCTGATGGTCTTTAAGTTGCTGTTTCAGATTAATGAGTTTTTGCAAGTAGCGGTTTTTGGGTTTGCTGTACGGTATGATTTTGTCCGCATGCCGTTTGGTGTATTCGGCAATCAAGTTTGAATCGGCTTTGTCGGTCTTCGTGCGATTAAACTGGCTTTTGCCATAGTCTTTGATTTTCAGGGGATTGATGACGTAAACAGTGTGGGTTTCGGACAGATTTTCTGCAGCGGCTTCGTAGTATATGCCCGTTGCTTCCATTCCGATGACGCATTTTCTGACCTTGTTTACCTTTATCCAATCTTTTAGGCTTTGGAAGCCTTCGCGATTGTTTCCGACCTTTGTGTAATATGTGCTTCCGTCGGTCTTATGCAGTGTTGCGTCTATTGTTTTTTGCGATATGTCCAATCCGATTGTATTCATGATGGGATTTTCCTTATTTATTCAGCCTGTCTCGGCTATGATGATATTCAATTTCAAGGATGGTAGAAGACGGTCAACATTTCTTTTTATCGGCTTTTTCTGCCTAGGTCGTTCATCTGCCTAACCGCCCCGGTCTTTGTTTTGCGCATAAACAAAAACCCGCAAACCGTCTTTTTTAAAACGGTTTGCGGGTGTTGGCTTTGGCATTTTATTGCTTCCGGTTGAGCTGATTTTTGCCTATTTTTGAATTTTTAGACGTCGCCGGAAGACATAAAATTGCTGAAACTCATAGAAGCGGGAGTTCCCGCACCCCGTGGATGCTTATTTACCTATTAATTCCGCCTTTGGCTGCATTAACAGATAAATAAGCATCTTTTATGGAGACCCAACTACCCCGCCACGTTGTGCAAACTGTTTCCCTGCTTCGACGTAGCCGTCATACATGAGATTTTGGGGACTTTGCCCACCCATCGTAAGGACTTGCCCTTTTTCAGGCTCATAGGCGGTCTGTTGCTGTTGTGCTGCCTGTTGTTCGTCCTTGTATGGGTTGAACGGCAATCCGTTTCTGGCGTAGTCTTTGCACATTGCCTTAGTGATCTCTTTCAGCGGTGTGCCCTGGCTTGAGTAACATGTACATCCGCTTTTGCCGCCATCAACGCAGCCGACAGGGTACTCAAATGTTTTGACTTGACGGACGCCGTTGTAAATGGGTTTGCTTTCAGGCTTTTCAGCAAGTACAGGTACAAAATCTTCGGGTTTAAGGTTTTGCCCCTGAATTCCGCTTTGCGGCATCATTTCTTTTTGGCTTTCAGGGTCAAGCGGATTTTTAAAACCTGTAGCTTCTTTTGAGTTTTCGACCTGTGTCGTCATTCCTGCTTTATCTTTATAACCCTGATACATCTTATAGCCCATGAATCCGACCAAACCTAAAATACACGGCAGGATAAACAACATTGCGATGATGACGTAATACCACCTTGATCTGACGTGCGAATGCGCGGTATGCACTTCGGCAGATTTGTAGTATTCAAAAACCTCTTGTCTAATTTTATGCGAACTGGACAAGGCGTTTCTTGCCTGTTGTGTAGGATTTAAGGCTACTTCGTTCCATTCGAGCCTAGTCAAACCGCCCATTTTGTTTGCAGCTATATGGATATGCTTATTCACGACTTCGCGCAAATTCACGTCAAGCAGCTTAGGCGATTGTGTGATTAGTATCATATCGATACCGTAATGACCGTGTATGTTCAAAAAGGCGACGTTTTCGGGCATTTTTGAGCCGCTTGAACGTGTCGGAAACAGATATTGCACTTCGTCATAGATGACGACAGAGCCGATATTTTCTTTCCATTTCAACCATTCATGCATGTCTTCCCAGCTATGACCTTCCGGCGGTTTATGATGGTCTATCAAAAGACCATTGATGTTGGAGAAGATTTTGCGGCCTTTATAGAAGTCATCAAACATAAGCAGTTCAACAGCAAAGGCGGTTTTGCCGATTCTTGGTTTACCTGTAATAAGGGTAATAGCGGCCATCTTTATCCTTTCTTGCCGAAGCTTAATTTAGACAGGGTTTTAAAAGTAACGACAAAGGCGAGCATGCCAAACATGATGTTCAGAACAACGCCACCGCCTGCGATATAAAATATTTGGATCGCGCCAGCGGGAACCGCCCCCATGCTACTTATAAACTGATTTTTAAGATTACTCATAAGGGCGTCAAAACCAACATAAGTAATAATAGACACCCCTAAAGCAGTCAGAATGTATTTGACAACATGGTTTATCAAATATGGAGCAAGAGCTGCTAAAAATTTCATAAATCCCCCTATGCGTTATTTCTGACAACTCTAGCCACAAAGAACGAAGCCACCAACCAAGCCATAGCTATAATGAAGGGGCGCATCATGGCAGCTAAATTACAAGCCGGCTCAAGACTGATTTTATATTCCGTACCCAAAGCCTGAAACGTTACCGGAGCAGGGCATTCGCCATACTCTTTAAAGGTATTGTCAGGTGTGAAGTTCAAATCGATAGTTTCTTGAGGAATCTCTAAATTAGGTTCTTCTTTTTCAGGCAATTCGTCACAGGCCAAAATGTTCGGGAACACTTTACAGAGTAAACCTCCGTCTTCTTTCGGCTTGTCATCCTCTTTAGGTCTTTCATCCTTTTTTGGATCGTCTTTGCCGTCAGGGTCGGGCTTATCGTCGGGTTTTGGATTGTCTTTGCCGCTAGGGCTGTCGTCAGGGTCGGGTTTTGGCTTATCGGACGGGCTGCCGTCGGGCGTTGGGTCAGGTTGCGAACCTGGTTTGCCATTTTCGCCCGGTGTCGGGGTTGGGTTGGTTTTTGGCGCGGCAGGGCTGCCCGGTATAAGGTCGGGGCGCGGGGTTGTTTCAACTTTTGCAGTTGAGTTGCCATTTGAATCTTGGCCGAAAGTAATGGTAATTTGCACCGGTTTGCCGTTTTCTGGAGTGACAGGTCCAATGGTTACGACTGTTCCAGCAGGTACTGATACTTTTTCGTTATATTCTGGTTTGCCTGTGCCTTCGACGAAGGGGGTAGGGTTGCTATCTATTGAAGGGGTTGCGATTTTTAAAAATTTTTCTAAATCCAAAAGTTCTTTATCGTTTTTCTTTAAACGAAAAGAAATAGGGTTTCTTACATCTCCTTTGAACGAAACACTACAATCGCCACCATTCAAGTCAAAATAACATTTTTGAACTTGAAATTTTTGCCAGAAATAAACATCTTCGCCGTCATATAAATCAAGTTCTTTTGCTCTTTTTTTCCAAAATCCATTTGCAACTGACTGCATTTGAGATTCCATAAGTTTTTTAGCGTCTAACTCACTTTTACCGCCTTTTTCCATTGCACGAATTACTGAAGAATCAACGCCAAAGCAGGAAACATCTATATTTTTTCCATTTTCTTCAATCGTAATGCAATTTCGAGCAGCCCAATATTTAAAAAATTCTTCTTTAGATTCATCCCATTTATACCCTTCCGATTCTAAAGGGGATTTAACAGCTTGATAGGCTTCGTAGGCGAAATAGGCAGCTGTACCCCAACCGCTTAAACGTGTTCCTAATGCTGCTCCTTTTTTTACCAGGCCAAATGCGCCTGAAAGGACGGCTTTTCGGGAGACTTGGGCTTCTATCGTTACGGGAACAGTTGAGGCAGATCTAAAACCTGTTGATACGTCACGGACAGCTAAAGATTTACTGGAATTCTCATGATAAAACATATTCCCACCCATGCCGCCACGACCATTATCTAAATACCGCCATGTTCTAACGCCATTTTGATTAAAACCGCCAGTGGAAACACGTACTCTGCCATTTGATTCCACAACTAATTCAGCATGAACTTTAAAATTAAATCCTAATAGAATAACGGCCATAATAATAAGCCGTTGAAATTTGACCATCGTAAAACTCTTTGCATTCAAAGCCATGTTCTAAAAACTGAAATTTTAAAAACGAGCCATCTTCAAAAAAAACTAACATATCATCAAGATATGTTCGATTTAAGAAATATTGAGCTGCACTTTTTACCATGTTCTTAAAATCAGAAATTGGATAAATTTCTTTAAGTCTGAACATTTCAGCTATAAACACATGACACAATTTTTCATTTAAATAATCGGGATTCGTGTCTTTTTTGAATCTTAATTCTTCTTCCGAAATGTAAAACATAATCCTAACTTTCAACAGTTGCAGAAAGTCGCGATTATACCCTTTTTGAATATCAAAAAAATATCAGAGATGCCAAACAGACCGCGCCGAATCCGTATAAAAACCAAAAATCAATCATCTACACTCCCTTGATTCTCCGTAACCGATTCAATCAGCCGTTTTATCATCCTAATACCGAATACAAGCACCAGTAAGACGATGAACGGCGCGCCGACCAATACGCCGAATTGTATTTGTTCGGCTATGTCGCATTGCGGAAAGCTCAAATTGATTTTCTGCTCGTTCAAATACCAATCTTTGCCGTTTTTGTAAGGTCGGACAACTTTGCCATCCGCCGTTACGGTAGGTAGGACTTGAGACAATACATAATCATGCGCTTCTTCCGTTGTAGAAAAGCATTGCAATCCGACGCGATACCCCATGTCCTACCCTTTCAGTTATTTAGCCGTTTTAACCATGCTGAAGGCCATGCGGAAGCCTTGCATCAACACGATAACCGACAAAACGGCAGCACCAATCGCTGATACCATTACGGCAAATTTTGCAATCTCAGCGGCAGCGGTCGTACCAATACCTGACAAATCGACGCCTTCGGCAGCAGCTAAAGCGGAAGTGGTTGTCAGGGCTGTTGCGGCAATAACTTTATTGCCATATTTTTTTGCTACGTTTAAGAGTTTCATAGCGTTTTCCTTTCAATAAGGGTTGATAAAAAAGTGATGCGGGTGTTTTGAGACTTACCGCAAGTCTTTTAACCGTACAGGTACCAAACCGATACAATTAAAACCAGTAGGAAAAAAACCAACCCAACCAAACTTAATTTGAATGATAGAGGTAACTTCTTATTCATTTTTAATCCTTTAATTGCGGGCTTTGTGAAAGGTTTTACAGACCGCCCGCCGAGCCTGTGAACTTATTCTTCTTTCAGATAAAACGCGAAAATTTGAAATCCACCACCTATTTCGTCCATTCCGGCATTAAATGCGTCTTCATAGCTTTCAAAATGCCCGGCAGATTTTAGATTTTGGGTAAAACCTGTATCGCCAAACGGATCGGGATAGATGAATTCATGTGATTCCAAATCCTGAACTATGAACCGTTCTTTATATTTCATGATTTAGCCTTTCGGCTTTGCCTCTGTTTGTACTTGGAACTCTTTCAGGGAGGGAACCATGCCTTTGCCTGTCGAAGTCATCTCTACGGTAATCATGACTTCGCAAGGGAAACTGAGGTTTTCCAGCTTTGCAAAGTTATCGCTTGAACCGAACTTCATCTGCGCTGCGGTGAATCCGACGGCGTTACCCGATTGAGACGGGAGCGGTGTAGCCACCAAGACGGAACAACTGTCAATCTTCGAGCCGTCAATTTCGCCTTTGAATTTTTTTGCACCTAAAAAGGTTGCTGGATAAGTGATAATCTGGGTTTGGTTAAACATGGATATTTCCTTTCTTAAAAATCATACCAATCAAATTTGACGGGCTTTTTGGTATAAGCCCTATATTCACCGCGATAAAGCCGATACTTGGAATTTTTAATACGGTTTCGCACTGTTGCTTCATGCCATCGCGCCGTCCTTCGCTTCATCTGCTCGGCGAGCGGTAAACCTTCTTCATATTTGCGCTGCAAAAATTGTTCATACGCTTCTTCTTCTTTGCGTTTTCTGTCTGCTTCATACTGGACGTCAAAAAGACGTTTATGCGGGTCGTAGCCATCAGACAGTTTGAAAAAGACCGAATCTAACTCTAAAGCCATGACTTCAAAATCAAGTGCCGCTTCCGCCGATTCGTGTATAAACCCGCTTCTTTCTGCCTGCCTCAATTCGTTCAAATCGTATTTTTCAGGCTCCAGACCTTTGGGATAACCTTTTTCTGCTTTTAGATGCCTGACAATTTCTTCAGCCGTGAAACCTAAATCGGACATGAAATTGACGAGCTTGCCGACGGCATTCTTTGCGTGTTTCAGTTTGTGGCCGAACGTCAGATTCAGGGCTTTACTTCTCGGCTCAAACCGTTTTTCTTGCGGCATATTTTTGAAAGTGTTGCATATGGGAAATGCGCCGCAAAAGTAACCGCCTTCGTCTGTCAGAATCTCAAACGGTATTTCTATATCTCCGTGGTTAAACTGTATTTCAAACCTGACCCATGGACTGTCCTTATCACCCAACTGACGGCCTTTTTCGTATACGCGGACAAATCGGGAATTTTTCTTCCTACCGACATAAAACGTCTTACCTGTGCCGTCTTCTTTACGCCATGCTGACCCGACTGTCTCGGACTTCGGGCGCATATTGTGATTGTCGAAAAAGCCGTTATCGTGGTCTAAAAGTGCCTGCTCAGGTGTGTAGCTTCCATCGAAAAAATCCAACGCCAAATCGATTCGGGTTATTCTGGGTCGGACGGCGTTTTCTAAAAACTGCCTCATCCTTACTTCCCAACCCGCTTGCGCGAGATTGCACCCGACGCCTTTCAGCTCAATCAAAACGGTATCCCGCTGGCCGCCATAATGGACTTCTCCATAATCCACATCGTCCGATCCGAGCCGGTACATGGATTCGTAAAACTTGTTACCTTTGGACTTGCATTTTCGGGTAATGCCGAAACCTAAAATTTCTTCTAACTTCCTGCTCAAGACGTACATGTATTCGGTATCGGATACCAACGGACATCCGGCGATTTTTACCAATGTGTCTTCATGGAATGTTATAGAAAGCCAGTCTATGAAAACGCCGTCCTGTATGCCCCGCCTTTGCGGAACTTCAATCAATTTCCCCCGCTCATCCGTGATGAAATGGGAGAAATATTCTATTTGGCTCATCTGCTCCCCTCTTTTGGAATTTCGGGGCTTTGGTTTTTGCTCCCCCCCTGTTAGTCAAGGGGGGGGCTTTCTGCCGCTTCCCGTCTGCCGCGCTAACGCGCGCCCGACGGTCTGCGACCGAAAGCCCTTCATTCCGACAAACTATTAAAGAACAATAAACGGCGAACCATCCGAAGTTAAAATGACAGGATAGTAAGAGCCTGCCGAATCTATTTTTTTCAGCGTTTCCAACAAATCTGGAAACGTTTCTTGCGTTTCCAGTTCATGGGCTTTTCCTACTTGGAATCTGTAAAAGCACAAAACACATGAATTTTTTAATTTGAATATTCGCCAGTAAGACGAACTGAAAATAATGTTTGCTGACATAAAAAAGCCCCTTTCACTTGGCTAATGAAAGGGGGTTGTTAAGTTTGGTTAATTGCCCCTTTCACGGGGCGTAATATATAAGGTCGTCTGAAACCGATTTAACGTTTTCAGACGACCTTTGTTTCATTCCAAACAACAAATATAATCGCTTAAAGACTGGTTTCTTCCTGTTGGTTCAATACCCAACAAAATCCATTTTAAAAAGACCCCTCCCATCATGATCTATCCGCAAGCCCTGCAAAAACTGCAATATTGGCTGACAAACAACCAAACATCTCACGCAAATCACCTAAATTTCAATGCACATCCCCTTTCAACCGATGAATTGCAGGCAATACGCGAATATACGCAAAACAGGCTGCCTGAAAGCTATTATTTATTTTTACAGCAATGCGGCACGGGGGATTTCTTCTATTCGTGGTACACCAGCGTGATAGATCAAACCGTATCGCAAACGCCCAAAGTAGAAATCTACAATCTCGCCCAACTACAAGAGCAAAACACCTATTACCAACAACTATTACGTGAAGAACTTGATGACCTACCGCCTGACGAACATCCCAACATAGGAGAAATCTTTATCATCGGCGCTCATCATAGCATGGGGGATTGGTTCGGCTTCGACCTGTCCCGTGCTGAACCTAACTTCGATATTTTTATTCATGATGCTGCCAACCCAGCTACCTATGCTGAAGAAGCCCAATGGCGGTGGTTTGAAGATTGGATCATTCGTTGCGTGGAAAGCGAGGGAGAAGATACGCTTTAAACGTTGGCATAAGTAAATACAGCGAGGTAAAGTGGGTACTCATTAGCCAAGTATTTCTGCTCGCTATGCTTGAGTGGCTACGCCATATAATAAGGCCGTCTGAAATCCAGTTTTCAGACGGCCTTATTGTTTATTCATTCAAAATCTAACAGTCAAACTCGGCAATCACCGGCGCATGGTCGCTGGGGCGTTCTTGGGCGCGGGTTTCTAGGTCGACGGTGACGTCGGTAAGGGTGGCGGCGAGTTCGGGGCTGCTGAGGATATGGTCGATGCGCAGGCCGAGTTTGCGTTGGAACATGGCGCCGCGGTAGTCGAACCATGTGTAGAACGCGCCTTCGGGGTGGATTTTGCGCAGGCTGTCGGTCAGGCCGAGGTCGAGCAGGTTTTTAAACCATTGTCTTTCGATGGAGGAGCAATGGATTTTTTCGTGCCATTTTTCGGGGTCGTAGCAGTCGGCATCGGCCGGGGCGATGTTGAAGTCGCCGAGCAGGACGAGTTTGGGGTGTGCGGCCATTTCGGTGCGGACGAATTCGGTCAATGCAGCAAACCATTGTTCTTTGTATTGGAATTTGGGGCTGTCCAGGGCTTCGCCGTTGACGCAATAGACGTTGATGACGCGCACGCCGTTGATGGTGGCGGCGATGACGCGGCGTTGCGGGTCGTCGGGGAGGGCGGGCAGGCCGCAATGTACGTCTTGCGGTTCGTGGCGGCTGATGATGGCAACGCCGTTGTAGGTTTTTTGGCCGCTCCAGACGCAGTGCCAGCCCATCATTTGCAGGGCGGCGGCCGGGAATTTGTCTTGGTCGAGTTTGAGTTCTTGTAAGGCGAGTATGTCGGCTTGGTGGTCGGCCAGCCAGTTTTGTACTTGGGGCAGGCGGACGTTGAGGGAATTGACGTTCCAAGTGGCGATTTTCATGATGTTTCCGTGTGTGCTGTTGGGTGGGAAGGCGGCGGATTGCGCCTGTGGGAATGGGCGGTATTGTATAGCGGATTGGTTTATTTTTCGATATGGGATGAAAGAGAAGGCCGTCTGAAAGCTGATGTTTCAGACGGCCTTGATGTTGCAATGTGGAATAATTTGTTTATTCGGCCTGGTCTTTGAGCGTGCGCAGGGTATTGAGGATGGTGGTGGCTTCTTCGGAGATGAGGCGGTATTCGATGATGCGGTGGTAGCGCGTGAAATCGATGATGCCTTCGGTGCGCAGGCGTGCGAGGTGGTTGGCGATGCCGGTCGGGGAGGAGTCGAGCGCCTGTGCCAGTTCGGTAATGCTGCGGTCGCCGTCAAGCAGCAGAAAAAGGATGGCCATGCGTTCGGGGTTGGCAATCAGTTTGAGAATGGTAGAGAGACGCTTGATTTCCATATTATTGTTCCTTATTGTCTGTTATATGAATGCTTGATTTGGGTTAAATTTGGATGATTGTAGTTTTTATTAAGATTAACCTTATAATTCAAACTCTTACCTTGCAGTGTACACGGTTTTGTAAAATTTGAGGGCATTGTTTTGCAATTTTTTTGTTTATTTTCGATATCTTGCTTTGGTTGCGAAAATAGATTGAAAAAAGACGAAAAGGCCGTCTGAAATGTTCCGTTGCAGATGATTTTGCTGACGGATGTTTCAGACGGCCTTTGATTTGGCTTTAAGTTGTTTTTTCTTTTATGTTTGTTTGGAATCAGCCGATTGATTGTTTTTAAACAAACAACAAGATTTTACGATTCTATGCTTAGGACTACACGCCAAGGGCTTGTCAGACGCTTGGACGTGTTGTCGAACTGCGACTACTTTTTCTTCCAGCCTGCGGTCATGGCGAAGGTGATGGGGTCATAGTATTTCGGTAGCTTGGACGGAATGCCGACATCGTTACGGTACACGACGCGGTAGCGGTCGGCGAACCAGTTTGGAACGATGGTGTATTGGTGGCGGATCAGTCGGTCGAGCGCGCGCGAGGTGGTTTGCAGCTCTTTGCGGTTGGTAAAGCTGTTGAAATGGGTCAGCAGTTTTTCAACCGCAGGATGACAGACGCCGGATAGGTTGCGGCTGCCTTCGGTTTTGGCGGCGGCGCAGCTGAAGTAGTCGTATTGCTCGTTGCCGGGGCTTTCGCTGTTGCCGTAGTAGCCGGTGGTTACGTCAAAATCGAAGTCGTTCATGCGTTTTTGGTACACGGCGGAATCGGCGGTGCGCACGTTCATGGTAATGCCGATTTTGGCGAGGTCGCGCTGCCATTTGGCGGTAATGCGTTCGTAGTTTTTGCTTGGGGCGAGGAATTCAAAGGTCAGCGGTTTGCCTTGTTTGTCGACTGCTTTGCCGTTTTTGTATTGATAGCCGCCTTTTTCAAGCAGGGCGCGTGCTTTGAGCAGGTTCGGGCGCACGCCCAGTTTGGGGTCGGTAACCGGCGGCATAGGGACGTCTTGATCCAATACGCCGTCGGGCAGCTTGGTGCCCAATGATTTGAGCAATGCGGTTTCTGCGCTGTCAGGCTTGCCGGTTGCGGCCATGGTGCTGTTGGTGAAGAAGCTGTCGGTGCGGCGGTATGCGCCGTAGAAGATGCGGCTGTTGACGCTTTCGTAGTCGAAGCTTTCAATCAAGGCGCGGCGGACGTAAATATTGTCCAAGGGCTTGTGGCGCATATTGATGACGAAGCCTTGCATACCGGCTGTGCTGTTTTGTATCCATTCGTGTTTGGACAGATTGCGTTTTTTGAGGACTTCGTCGGAGTAGGCGCGCGCCCAGTTGCGGGCGACGTTTTCTTGTACGAAGTCATATTGGCCGCCTTTCAGTCCTTCGATGCGGACAACTTCGTCTTTGACGTATTTGATGCGGATGTGGTCGTAGTTGTAGCGGCCTTTGCGTACGGGCAGGTTTTGCGCCCAGTAGTTTTTGTCGCGGACAAACTCGCTGATGCGGCCGTTTTCGGCTTTGGCAAAACGGTAGGGGCCGGAGCCGATGGGCAGGCTGTTGGGTGCGGCGGCCAGGCCTTTGGGATAGCTTTTATGCGAGAAGACGGGCAGGCTGCCGAGAATCATGTGCAATTCTGAGTTGCGCTGCTTGAAGCGGAATACGACGGTGCGGTCGTTGGGCGTTTCCACTTTGGCCACGTCGCTCCAGTAGAAGTGGTACATGGGGGCGGCGGCTTTGTCTTTGGTCAGGATGTTAAATGAAGCGGCAACGTCTTTGGCCAAAACGGGGTCACCGTTATGGAATTTGGCTTTGGGGTTGATTTTGAAGGTAACGGAAAGACCGTCCGGCGCCAGGGCGATGTCTTCGGCAATCAGGCCGTAAACGGCGTAAGGTTCGTCCATGCTTTGCTCGGTCAGGGTGTCGAGCGTCAGCATGCTGATGCCGTATTCGTGGTTGCCTTTGAGGGTAAAGGGGTTGAGCGTGTCAAAAGCACCGAGGAAAGGCGTGGTAAATGAGCCGCCTTTTGGGGCGTTGGGATTGACGTATTCGAAAGCGGTGAAGTTGGCCGGATATTTGGGTGGTTGGCCAAGGCCTACGCCGTGGGCGGCAAAGGCGGCAGATGGAATCAAACCGAGCAGAGAGAGTAGGGCTGGTGTTTTCATCTATTTATCCTTGTAGGTCGAATGTAATATTCAGTAGTGTGCCGATTATAGCAAAGGCCGTCTGAAACTTGATATTTTTGGTTTCAGACGGCGTCAGGTTTAAGAGGATTGTTTTTTCGTATGAGCGCCGAACTCGGCAAGCGTCATGTTCAAGGTTTCCAAGCAGGGCTGCATAATGTGGTCAACCGTTTGATTGACCTTGTCTTTATTAAGCGTTTGCGGACGGTAGA
>ERZ773007.433-NODE-433-length-21261-cov-5.302980_pt1 | contig 21261 bp, 18 predicted proteins | sample MGYA00580665_ERZ773007 | MGnify/ENA primary metagenome ERZ773007 (study PRJEB29015, sample SAMEA2738122) | human oral metagenome | biome: human oral; feature: human-associated habitat; material: saliva | place: China | collected 2167 ... | reverse complement strand
ATAACCCGAAGGTCGTAGGTTCAAATCCTGCCCCCGCGACCATAAGAATTTCAAACCCGCCCTCGGCGGGTTTTTTGTTAGTAATCAATGCTGGTTGGTCGGGCTGTCTTCGGCAGCCGCCCATCAAGCCGCGAACATCGCCTCCACGCAAGAAAAACACCCCTCTACGCGTCAAATCCAAACTGCAGCAACCGTTGTAATCTCAGCTCAAGACCCTTGTGATGGTCATAGGAATCCAGCAGACGCTGATAATTCGGAGCAGCAGGCCCCAGCTTCTCTACCAGCGCATCTGTAGTTTGCCTTACTGAGAGCAGGGGCTCGGGGTGGTGTTCACCTTCGTTTTCTCCGCTTGCAATACACCAGCGAATGTCTGAACGCACGTGGCTCGTATCAAAAGTTTCAACAAAATTGGGGAACCATGTGCTTGGACTTGCCAGAAGATACTGGTCAAAGGTGCAGGTTGTCTGCATCTCAAAGAGGCTGCACAAACCCGACAATGAGTAGCCAAGCAAAGAAAGAGGACATGTGCCCTGAGCGGTATGAGTAGCTAGAGCAGCGTACTTCTCAGCAGCTGGAAGTACGACGTCAGAAAGAAATTCTCGTCCAAATCCTCCAAAATTGGGAGCCTTTGGCCTTGCGCTCGTTGCAGGCCAGGGAGAATAGCAGTCTTGATCAGACGACGCCGTAATGACGAGGCGTTGGGGAAGCTTTGCCTCGTCAAGTTTTCCAGAAGAAATAAGGGCAGCTATCTTTGGTGTCAGCAGAGAGCCGTGGAGAATTACAAGAAGACCAGGAACTTCGGAGCGTTCTCCGATTGTGATCGTGTTGTCGGGCAGAGCTGATAAATCCATGAAAATCCTTGTCTGTTACTGTCTGTTAGCTACCAGCGATGTACATCGCCGGACGGTAGATCCCATAAAGAGATGTAGCTATTTTAGACATTTCTTACTATGTCCGACTTCTCATAACTCAAAAAGTAAGTTATAGTTAACTCTCAAATTTTCTGCTCTGACTGCAACTTATGTCTTATGTGCAAAGAAAAGCAGCGTATTTTTAGAGGGGTATTGTATGATAAGAAAAGCCGGGCCGTTCCGTCTTTTCATGGGCGTTCTCGTTGCAATTCTGGCAGCGAGCATTGTAATAACTTCAACGATGGGCGCCATTGGTGTGTCCCTACAAGACGCATACGCCGTGCTGACACATCATCTTTTTGGCATGCCGCTACCGGAGGCTCTAGCTGCAGGAGGACCTGTCGAGAAGGTCGTCTGGTCGCTACGTTTTCCCCGCATCATCTTGGGTGTGGTAGCCGGAGCTGGCCTTGCGCTTGCGGGTGTTGTCATGCAGGCGTCAGTTCAAAACACCTTGGCTGAGCCGTATATATTGGGCATTTCATCAGGAGCTTCGTGTGGAGCAACCTGTGCCATCATGCTTGGAGCTGGCGCAATACACGTTGTGGGAATTTCTTCGGTGCCACTGTTCTCGTTTATTGGCTCAACAATTGCCACGATTGGCGTTTTGTTGCTGGCGTCTACAGGCGGACATATGACGTCGTCAAAGCTTGTTCTCTCGGGCATGATTTTGAATGCCCTGTTCACGGCGCTGTCTAATTTCATCATCACTATTGCTGCTAACGCTGAGGGCATGATGGATCTGAAGTTCTGGACCATGGGCTCTTTAGCACGAGCAAGCTGGGGAAATGTTGGCGTTTCCGTTGTTGTAGTACTTCTCGTCAGTGTGTTTTTCTTAACGCAGTTCCGCTCACTCAACGTGCTTTTAATGGGAGACGAGGCTGCTACAACGCTTGGCCTCAATACCAATTTGTGCAGATGGGCATATCTGACCATTTCTGCGCTCATGGTTGGTACGCTGGTTTCATCAGTAGGAACCATCGGTTTTGTTGGTCTTATCATTCCGCATATTGCGCGCTCATTTGTTGGGTCTGATCATCGAAGGCTGGTGCCAACTGCGCTGGTACTGGGAGCTATTTTTATTCTCTGGGCAGATGCCTGTGCTCGTACCGTCCTAGGCAATACCGAAGTTCCTATTGGCATTCTGACCGCTGTTGTAGGCGCGCCGTTCTTTGTTTACATCATGGTCGCACGTAACTACAGCTTTAGGGATGGTGAGTAACATGCGCCTTGAAGTACAAAACGTTTCGGTCACCATTCACAACAAGCCGATTGTAAAGGACGTCTCACTAAACGTGGAAGATGGCGAGTTTGTGGGTATCCTTGGCCCTAATGGATCCGGCAAGTCTACGCTTTTGCGGGCAATTTATGGCCTTGGTCATCGCTATGACGGCCAGATTTTGTGGGACGAGCGCGACGCCACTGAGATATCACGACGTGACTTTGCGCGTAAGGTTGCGGTTGTAAGCCAGTTTAACTCGCTGTCCTTTGACTTTACCGTTCGCGAGATTGTGTCGCTGGGACGCAGCCCTCATCAGTCGGCGCTGTCAAAAGAAACCGATCACGACGAGGCAATCGTTTCTGACGTTATTCAGAAAGTTGGTCTTTCTCGCTTTGAAGACCGTTCTTTTGCCACGCTTTCAGGTGGCGAGAAACAACGTGTCATGTTGGCTCGTGCGTTGGCTCAGGAACCAGAGTTTCTGGTGCTTGATGAGCCCACTAATCACCTTGATATTACGTATCAGATTGATATTTTGCGACTTGTTCGCAATCTGGGTATCAGTTGTCTGGCTGTTTTGCATGACATTGTGATGGCAGCCCATTATGTCGACCGCCTGTATTTCTTAAAAGAGGGGACTATTGTTTCCGAGGGAACACCTGAGGACATTGTGACCCCTGAGTTACTTGCTGATGTGTATGGCGTTGAGGGTGCGGTGAGGCCATCAACTGCTGGAAACGGTATCAGCATTGATTACGTGTATTAATCGCCTGTTGAGTATCAACAGATGAATGAAAGGATATCCGATGGATCCTCGTGTAAGTTCAAATCTCTTTACGAGAAGGAATTTTTTGAGCATTGCGGCAGGGTTTGCTGCAACTGCTGCTGGACTGGGCCTTACTGCGTGCAACAATGCAACGTCTAGCCCATCTACCCCTGCTACAGAAGAAAAGAAATCGGACAATACGAGCTATCCAGTATCGTTTAAGCTCTATGACGGTGACGGCAATGAGTTTGAGGCCAAGTTTGACAAGGCTCCTGAGAGTGTTGTTACCTTGACAGATTCCGCAGCCGAGATTCTGCTGCGTCTGGGCCTTGGCTCCAAGATTATTGGCACTATCAAGCCTGATGCACCAATGCCTTCAGACATTGCTGACGAGTATGCGAACATCAAGCAGCTGGGCGATAAGAAGAGCCTCTCGCGCGAGGTTGTTGTTGCCGCTAATCCAAACCTTATTGTGGGACGTTCCCGTCTCTTCACTTCAAAGGATCAGACTACTCCAAAGGACTACGCTGACCTTGGCATTTCTGTCTATACTCAGCTTGCATCTTCTGAGCAGGGCGATCCAACGCTTGCTGGTATTATCTCTGACATTAAGAATCTTGGATCTATCTTTGACGTTCAGAGCAACGCCGACACTTATACTGCTGACCTTCAGAAGCGCCTTGATGCCATTAACGAGCGAGTTAAGGCTCACGAGAAAGAGGCAAAGAAGACCGTGCTGGTTATGACCAACCTCAAGGACGGCACGTTTGGTCTCTTTGGCGGTAGCGAGAAGAGCCTTGAGTTTACTATCATTGATCAGCTTGGAGCTACTCCTGCAACAACTCAGTCTGCAAACGGTCTGACGTATGAGAATCTAATTAAGTTCAACCCTGACGTCATTATTTACGTCACCGCAGAGCGCAACAAGGCAACTGACGCCGCAGCTAAAGATACCCTTCTGGGCGAGAGTTCCCTGCAGAACGTCCCTGCTATTGCCAACAAGAGCATCGTAGAGATTCCATACTCTGAGTACATTGATTACTCGCCACGTGCATTTGATTCTGCCGAGAAGATCCTTGAGGTTCTGTATCCTCAGAAATAGATGAGTTTGAACATACGCGCCGTAGAGACCACGCAGGATTTTGTTTCCTGCGTGGTCTTATTAGAGGGGTGCGAATTTGTCAAAATGCTAAAATGTATCTTAACTTCGCACGTAAAAAAATGAGACGTATAAGGTCTTACAAGTCATGCGCGCATCAGGTTTCGGAGTTCAACTTCTCACAACCAGCTTAAATTGATATGGCCAAGGAAGGATCTCTACGTTTGCCAAGCGTGCGCTTGCATAAATACGAGCACTTGGCAGGAAGGGCGCAGTGATGTCAAAAAGCCGTCTGCAGCTGACATGGTACAACAAGGACAAAGCACTCATACCAACGGAGGCGGGCAAGTATGGCTACATGTGGGTTGACCCCGCTGACCCGCGTTACTGCGAGACACACACGCTTGTAGTGGATGGATATGTCGAGGGCGTGCAAACACCCAAGGATGACATACACAACTACTCTGCGCGTGCAGATTTAGAACCGCAGACGGACAACCTACTTATCAACGGTGAGTCGGGCGACGTGCTCGAAGCGCTCACCCGTGTTCCTGAACTTGCCGAGAAGTATGTGGGCAACATAAAGCTCGTCTACATCGATCCTCCGTTTAACACCTCGCAGACGTTCGATTCCTACGAGGACAACCTTGAGCACTCTATCTGGCTCACCATGATTAGAGACCGTCTTCTGAATCTGAAGCGCCTGCTTTCAGATGATGGCTCCATCTGGGTGCACTTGGATGACATGGAAGTGCATCGTATGCGCCTTCTGTTGGATGAGGTGTTTGGAAGTGTAAATTTCGTAGCCGAAATTGCATGGGAGAAGACTTTCAAACCGCGCAATGATGCTCGTCTTGTATCGGGGCGGCATGACGTCTTGCTTGTCTATAGGAGAAGTCCTTCGTTCTTTTTGAATAAGCTGCCAAGAACTGCAGCTATGAATAGTGCCTACTTAAACGATGATAAGGATCAAAAAGGACCTTGGACAAGTGCTCCCGCTACAGGTCCCGGTGCTAAGACTCACCAGGGAATGGTCTTTGGCATACAACACCCAATTACAGGAGAAATTGTTTATCCGCCAAATGGGCAATGCTGGCGTTTCGGCCAAGATGGATTTCTACAGATTATGAAGGGTTGGAACCCGGCGTACGAGCTTCAGGTAATCGATGATGCGGCGGCGCGCAGCCGGGTCTGTGGCATCGATGAAAGCGAAGTTCGACCAGATGTGCCTGCACTTATAATTCCAAATTTCGATAGCTGCATCGGAGAGACGGTGTATGAGCGTGGGCAGTGGCCTATTGTATATATCACACGAGGTGGCCGTGGCGGATTCCGTAAGAAAACGTATCTGTCCGATATGGATGGGCGTGCGATTGAAGACCTGTGGTTCACGGGAGAGGTTGGTTCTAACGATGAGGCAAAGAACGAGATAAAAGCTCTCTTCCCGGGCGAGACTCCATTTGCTACGCCTAAGCCCGAACGTCTACTTGAGCGCATCATCCACATCGGGACGAACCCCGGAGACATTATGCTCGACTGCTTTGCAGGCTCTGGCACCACAGCTGCCGTGGCGCAGAAGATGGGGCGTCGCTGGGTTACCTGCGAACTCCTAGACTCCAACTTCAACGATTATACGAAACCGCGCCTTGAGAAGGTCGTGAACAACGAGGACCCAGGCGGCATTACAGCAGAAAGGCCAGAGCGCGTTGCTGATGAAGGTGTGGAACTCCCCGACGGGGTGAGCGCAGATGATGCTGCGAAGTTCACGTCGATTCTGAACAAGCTCGTTGCTGATGATGAGGAACTGAAGAAAGATCAGGTAGTAAAGCAACTCAAGAAGATGACCAAGACCAAGAAGACCAAGACTACACTCAACTGGCGCGGCGGCGGCGGTTTTACGGTCGCTCATCTCTCTCCGGCTTGCTTTGATTACGATCCCGAGCTCGATAGAACCGTTCTCACCAGCACTGCCACGGGCGATGCGCTCATTTGTTCCATTGCAGCAAATCTTGGCTTCAAGCTCTTAGATCTTGGCGACTGGTCTCGCTATGACGGCTACTACTTCGAGGGCTATAGAGGAGACACCGTTCTCAAAGTCTGGGAGGGTGTGGCAACTACTGAGCTTGTTGATTGGCTTGTTTCCCGTCTACACGAGGGCCAAACCATGGTGCTTGCTGCCACGGGAGTTGTCGATGGCGTCCGTGAACACCTCCGCAAACTGAGTCGTGGTTCTCGTATTTTCCTCGTTCCTGACGAGGTTTTCTCGTACTCGAAGGAGTCATAAAACCATGGCCAAGAAGCTTTCTATAACATTCAACTCTGGTCTCATAGACGCGATTAGCGCGGATTTTGATTTGCGCGCTCCTAACAAGGAAGCTCTGCGCAAGCTGGTGTTCGCGCTTGATGGAGACTACGACCCGAGCGTTATGCAGGTGATGAACCTCGCAACTGGTGTAGGCAAGACCTATCTTATGGCTGCCTTTATCGAGTATCTGCGCTGCCAGGGCGTTGGCAATGTCGTTATCGTTACGCCCGGCAAGGTCGTGCAGGAAAAGACCGTGCAGAACTTTACGAAGGGATCTTCGCGCTACATTGAGGGGAGCCCGGTTCCGCCTGAGGTGGTGACTCCACAGGACTATTCCGCCTGGATCGCCCGCGAGAACGGCGGCAGTGTGTTCTCGGTTGGGCGCGAGGTTCCTATGCTGGCCTTCGTTTTCAATATCCAGCAGCTTATCGCTCCGACGAGCTCTGAGGGTGCGACACATGGAAACGGCCAGCAGGAACAGCGCCGCCGCCCGCGCCGTTTTGACGAGAATGCAGGCGTGCTTTTTGACTATCTGCGCGAGCTCGACGACCTTGTGGTTATCGCCGACGAATCCCATCTCTACAGCACGAGCGCAGCTGCCTTCCATGCGGCTCTTGAGGAGCTCGATCCTGCCGCATGTATCGGCCTTACCGCCTCACCTGATGCCAACGACCATGTGGTCTATCGTTATCCCCTGTGGCAAGCCATACAAGACGAATACGTGAAGCAGCCCGTGCTCGCATTCCGCAAGAGCGGGTATGGGGCTGATGGTGCGTCTGAAGAGCAACAGCTCTCCGATGCCGTGCAGCTGAGACAGATAAAGCAGCACTTCTACGACTCATGGTGCGAGCACGAGGGAGTTCCACGCCTAAACGCCGTGCTCTTCGTAGTGTGCTCCGATACAGACCATGCCACACAAGTGACGAGTCTCTTGCGCACACCGCGTTTCTTTGGCAGCGAGCTGTCGGTGCTGCAGGTTGACTCTAACCACGACGACGATACCACGACGAGCCTTTTGGAGCACCTTGATGAGCCAGCGTCTCCGGTGCTAGCCGTGGTGTCTGTGAACAAGCTCAAAGAGGGTTGGGACGTTAAGAACATTGCGGTCGTTGTGACGCTGCGCGCTATGGCTTCGGATGTTCTCACGCAGCAGACCATGGGACGCGGTCTGCGCCTGCCGTTCGGCTCCTATACCCACGTGCTTCAGATTGACCAGCTGGACATCATTGCCCACCAGTCGTTCAAGGAGCTTCTGGAAACCGAGAACATCCTCGTGCAGTTTGGACTCGAAGATGCTGCAGACGATGCTCGTGCCGCAAGCGATCAGATAAAAGCTGCCACTCAGAACGTGAATACGAGCGTCGCCACAGCGGCGTCTACAGCACCCGTATCCTCGGTGGTCACATCTGGTATGCAGGGAGCGCCATCCACATTGGTGTGTACGACGGGTGGGGCTGCAGGCCAGACAGCACCTTCATCGGTGGGCGTTGGCACCGCTGCCCCTATACTCTTCAACGGCATTGGCTTCACATCCATCGGCGAGAGCGGCATCCAGGACGATGGCACGCAGGGGCAGCTTGGCTACGAGTACGTGGAGCGCAATCCCAGCTTTGCCGACGTTTCGTACATCTTCCCCTGCACGACAATTTCTCTGAGCAATCCTGTTATCGACCTTTCCCGCATAGACCCCAAGAAAATCGATGAGGCTGCCTCGCGCGTTACCTCGACAGGAGACGTCCTCCTACGCAAGGAAATAGTGGCAACGCTTGGTAAACGGCTGCGCACCGTGGATACGGAAAGTGCTGAGGTCGATAGCCTTTCCGTGAGCGACGAGGACGCCGCCACGGCATTACTGCGGCTCGTGATGAACGAGAATCTTCTGTCCGTGACCGAGGAGAACAAGCGCATCGCTAAGTCCTTTCTCGTGAAGCGATTTATGGAAAATGCGCCAGTTGACCACTGGACGGTGAAGTCGCTTGATTCTGCGACTGGCGAGCTTCGCGGTCTTGTGCATGAGTTCGTAGATGATGCGCTGAGGAGCAGGACGGAAGAAACAAAAATCGTCCCTCTCAAGATGCCGAGCCTGGATAGGCTTACGGTTCCGCTCGGAGAGCACGTTCACGAGCAGGTCGAGACGCAGGGGGAGTTTGTGCGCCATCGGTTCTACAACGGTTGGTTCAAGTCGCTTTTTGAGGCGGAGTCGTTTGATTCCTACACAGGAGAATATCTGCTGGCAAGGCTTCTCAACACCTCGCCTCATATTGTGTGGTGGCAAAGGCTGCATCCTCAGGAGCACACCTACATCTACTACAACCCTAAGGATCGCTACTTGCCTGATTTTGTCGCAATGGATGACCAGTACGAGTACTGGATTATTGAGGGCAAGGATGCTCGTGGACGTGATGACGAGACCGTCCAGACAAAGCGTAGGGCGGCAGAGTCCGTGGTAGTGAAGATGCTTGGGGATGAATATTTTGCAGAACAGAAGTGGGGATACCTCATCGCCTACGAAGACGACATCAAGACATCCGACTCGTGGGATGAGCTGAAGGCGAAGTCGCAACCAGTAAGCAACGGCGCATAGAAGGAAATTCGCATGTGTGCTAACGCCTGCATTGAACATGTAAGATAGGGATGAGATTCGATGATTGAGGAACGTACGAGTAGCAAAGTGCAGGAACTGCATCTGACATTACTCAGCGACGAACAGATGAGCTTGGCAGAATTCATAGGGCTATGTTATAGCGGGTGCCGACCGCTCCGTCGGGCCGTCGGCCGCAAAGCGTTAGGGCTGTAAGGAGTAGCAATGCTTAATAAGTTAATTAACGTAGATATGCATATCCATTCTGCGGCAAGCGCATATAAGGAAGAGCCTGGCCTTGTAACCGATTCCAATGTAAAGCATTGCGACGTTCTTCTAAATGCCTTAGTGGAGCATCAGATATCGATGTTCTCAATAACAGACCACAACAGGTTTGATAGTAATCTTTACTCTGAACTTAAACGAAAACTGGGCGAGGAGTCATGTGAGTGCAAGGCCACCCTTCTTCCTGGGGTTGAATTTGACGTCAAGTTCGAGACGAACAAGAAACCATGCCACGTCATAACCCTGTTCAACGCCAAGTCGATTGCTGATTACAAATCTATTGAAGAGGCAATAAAGGAGGACTTACTCAAAGACAAGGATGAATCATACGATTTGGCTCGTTTTGAGACCCTGCTGAAGAAAATTAATTTGGATACGATTCTCATCCCGCATCAACATTCGGGATTCAATGGGAATCAAAAGAAAAAGACCATTGGTAAGGCAACTAACCAGGCCATCGAATACTACCGGTTCGGTTACATTGACGCACTTGAGTACAACAATCCGAACGTGCAGGGAATCTTGAGAAGCGAGCTCGATGGGATGGGGCTCCCAGCAAAGACGGTTGTGGGGAGTGATTGTCACTCCTGGGCAAACTATCCTAAGCACGATCCCCAAGCAGAGACGCCTGAATCGTTCTGCGCCCAGATAAAGGCCCTTCCCACCTTTAAGGGCCTGTTGATGGCATTAAGCTCACCCGATACGCGTATGAACCCGATTCAACCCAACATGAGGCCAGAGTTTATAAAGTCACTCAAAATGTGTGGAAATGATATACCTTTAAGCCCTGGAATCAACGTCATCATAGGCGAGAATGGAATCGGCAAATCATCCTTACTTACTCTGATGCAGAAGAGAAAAAAGGTCACCGAGTGGCAGAAGCGTACCAAGAAAAAATATGGTATCGAATGCGATGGGGTTAGTGAATCTAACTGTGTTTGCGTCGAACAGGGACAGCTAACTGACGGTTATCGACGTAAATCTATTTTTGATGAATCTCTATTCAAATCGGTTCCGAACTCGAACTTTGAACTGAAGACCAGAACGTTTGCTGAAGTACTGAAAAACAAGATACAAAATAATATTGAACGCAAGAGCCATAAAGATGAAGCGTGTAATACAAGTTTTCGCATAGACGAGGCAAAGGAAGGGACGACGTTCTCTTTTACGGTGTCTTGCCCGGAGGATTTCACCAAGGTCGAAAATCAATGGGAGGAACCGCTCCTTAAGCTTGGTGTAATATCCCGTGAAATTGCTTACGAGCAAGGGCGCGAAAATATATACGATGCAGATGACAAGGCAAATCTCGCCGAGGCAAAACGGTTGGTTGATGCAGTCGCTGTCAAGATAAGTAGCAAGTACAAGGAAGTTGACTCTGAGGCCCAGGTAAAGGGGGTCATGCAGAACGTTATCAAAGCATATACAAGCAAGGTTGAGAAGGATAGTTCTGATGCCGACAGGCAAAAAGCGGGGTACCGAGAGCAAAAGAGCAAATTTGTAGCGATGGTTGTTAAACTTGCAGCTGATGAGGCTAAGCAAACGATTGTTGTACCAACGATTTCCGTCGACGAGGGTGATGGAGAATCAGTTAACCTCAGCTATGGTTTCAAATTCGTGCGAAAGGCTGCTTACAAAGATTCAAATAATCTGAGCGAAGCATTCTGTCAAATGTTCACAAATGGCTACAAGAGCCTTGATAAGTTGGAATCCATTGAAACAGCGGATAGGGCGGCAGAGGCCATTCCTCGTTGCCAAGGTGTTTCGCAGTGGCAGTCTGGCTTTGACGATCTGACAAATAAATTTATAGAAAACGAAGAACAGGAGACGTCAACGATACTTGACGTTGAAAGCAAGGCCACCGGGAACACGCTGGGCGAGATGGCCTTGAGTTATTACCGATATAAAACAAGTTCACAGAATAAGATTCCGGTGTTTATGGCCGACCAACCGGAGGACAACATCTCTAACAAGCGGGTCTGCGAATCCCTGACAGGGTATTTCGATGACTTACGACGTCGCAGCCAGGTCATAATCGTCACACATAACCCACTCTTGGTTGTGAATCAAGATGCGGACAATGTAATTGCTATCGGTCGGGATGACGACGATAAACCTAGCGTTGTCTACGGCTGCCTTGAGTCGGAAGATCATGGCTCTGTTCTAAAAGAAATTGCCTCCGTAATGGATGGTGGAAAAGAAGCGATTGAAAAGAGGCTAAAGGCATATGGAACACTGTATTAACATCTCTGGACAGGACGGAAATCTTCTTGTTACAACCGATGGCGAGGAGCCCAAGGTTTTCAGCCGTGACGAAGATATTACTGCGGCCGACTTGTATGACGCTCTCCATTATCACGTGGGTGATACCTATGTTCTTGAGCAGGGTGAACCAGGCGACATCAAAGAAGGTGCCTTCAATGCATTTTATAAGCTGATGCAAGACATAATCGAAGGGATAGGAAAAATCTCTGTATCAAATTCATCAGATAGCGTCGCAGGTGAAGAGGAGTCTATAAATGGAACTACTTCTAGTACGAATTACGAGGCTTAGCTAAAAGCTTTAGTTTAGAAGTGACCCGAGGGTAGAGTACTTGAAAGCATATGACTTGAGCACCATTCTATATGCCCAGAGTAACTATCTATAGGAGGAAAATGAACCAAGCTGAAAGATGTACTGCGTCCCAAAACTTGGACGAATTTAATAATGAGCTAGGCTACCAAGGACTGATTTCGGAACTCCTCCGGGGTCAGTCCATTTAGTTTAACTTGGCGCCTTTGTGTATTCCAGTACATAACATATGCGTCCAAATCTGCTTTGAAAGACTCAAAGTTAGGCCACGTTCTTCTTCGGATAACGAGGTCATAAAGTTCTTGCGACTATTTTCTATGTATGCTGAGTTTATTAAAGGTGATAAGCGATATTGTTTGTGGTTGGTTAATGTGTCAGAGGAAGATATTCAATCTCATCCTGATATAGCACGGAGAGTAGAAAAGTGCAAAAACTGGAGAAATGAACAAACAACAACAGGAGAAGCATTCAAATTAAGAGACACTCCTCATTTGCTTAGGCCATGTCATAAGTTTCACGATGTAACTTATAATGCCATACCTAAGATTTTATCAGAATGTAGGACGTATGTACCTTTTGACTTCGTTACAAACGGAATGATTCCAGGTGATAAGTTATATTTGTTGAATTGATTCTTTATATTATTTTGATGTCTTAATGGGTCAATTCCAAAACGCATGGATGAGGAGGGTTTATGGTCGTTTAGAAAGCTGGTATAGCTATTCCAACACTATTGTTTATAACAGTTTTATACGGCCAGAAGTGACCATTGAGCAAAAGGATGCTATTGAGAAGACTGCGAAAGCAATCCTTGATGCAAGGTCCAATTACCCCAACAAATCGTTAGCTGAGCTATATAATCCAGATAAGATGCCATCAAATCTACTTGCCGCACATAAAGCTAATGATGCTGCAGTTGAAGCAGTTTATGGAGTTAACTTTGATGGTGATGAAGAAAAGATAGTCGCACATCTTTTTAAGCTACATGCTGAGAAGGCGAAAGAGAAGTAATTAGATTTCCACTGAAACTTAGTGTTTAATTAGATAAATGATGTTTTGGAGCAACTCTAGCGTTTACCGCTAGAGTTGTTCTTTTAACCGAATAATGAACTTTTCTGCACAATAAAGTGCAACTTTGATGTTTTACTAGCCATATAAAAATCTTTACGCTTAAGACAATTAATGTTGGGGGAGGCGGAAAGGTGCGTACTAGTAGGTTATTAAATCAGCTTAGTAGGACATCAGAGGCTATTTCAGTCTCGCAGCTTGCTCGTGAATTTAATGTCTCGGAGCGCACTGTTCAATCAGACTTATCAGATTTGCGTTCTGCCCAGCATGATCATGGCTTTCAGATTGTGTCTGAACGTGGCAAGGGAATACGCCTATTAGTAAAAGATTCAGATTTATTTTCTTCTTTTTTAGAATTTTTATCTCATTCAGAGTTTATAGAACCATCTGAACGATCAAAAACTATTCTTCAAGCTTTGATCCTTTCGGGAGGATTTGTAAGTGCAGAAGATCTTGCAGTCAATTTTGATTTGAGTGTTCCGGTGGTGAATATAGCTCTTCAAGAAGCATCTCGAATAGGCTCAAATTTTGGAATTGACGTTCAACGTACTCGTCATCATGGCACACGTGCAGTCGGAAAACCGGATGATATTCGTTTCTTTTTAGCTAGATCCCTTTTGGCAGGATCGCCTCTAATAGTTTCCTCAATTAGAGAATCTATTGATAAAGAAGAAAAAATATCAGCCATTCTTCTCTCATGCCTTTCTAAGATTGGAAGAAATCTTAGATATGAAGACTTCTGTGCTCTTTGTGCCTTTGTAACTATTTGCGCAGCTGATATTGTGAGAGATGACAATGAGGAACAAGAGTTAAGTCTTACTCCAATTAAATTCCTTGATTTAGCAGAGCTAATTTCTGAGGAGATTTACAAGAAACTTGGTTTAAAGCTTACCAAGATAGATGTTTTATGTATTGCGAAAGCGTTAGGACAGCTTCCGAGTCTAGAAGATATTCCTACTGCAGCAACCTCAGAAGTAAGTTCAGTTATTATTTCATTTCTCGCAGGTATTGATGAGGAGTATCAAACGTCTTTTTTAGAGGATAAGACGTTTGTAGAAATGCTAGAAGCTCATATAGCACTTCTTGTAAAAAGATTACTTGCTGGGAAAACAGTTACTATTTCTTTTGCTGAAAAAAGTGAATTAGGAAATTCGCTTAGCATGGATTTTGCTGTCCAGTTATGTGAAAAAATTTACAGTAATTTTGGTGTAGAGCCAACACAAGACGAAGTATTTTTGATTGCAATGCATTTTATTGCTCATGAGGAAAGAACACGTCAGAATCGTCTTTTTAGTATTGCTCATATAGTTGTCGTTTGTGCAACCGGCGGAGGTTCTGCCACACTTGTAAAAATGCAGCTTAGCGGTATATTTCCAAACGCCCAAGTTGATACAGTGTCTTATTTGGATCAAAGAGTGCTTGTAGAATTGAATCCAGATTTAATAATATCGATGGTCCCATTATTAGAAAAGCCTTGCGCTCCAACAATCTATATAAATGAGATTTTAAGTACCTCTGACCTCTCTGCTATTAGTGATGCTGTCAGACATAGCAACTATGATGTAAACCAAGATTGTGAGAAAAAACATGTTTTATCCTCTCTGATAAAACCCGAGCTTTTTGCCATCTCTGATCAAAATACGTATCAAGATATAGTCCACGAAGCGTGTATTGATTGTGTGCGTCTTGGATATGCAGATGAAGCATTCGTCGATTCTGTCGAAGTGCGGGAGAAGTTTTCTAATACGATTTTTTTGAATGGTATTTGCGCACCCCATCCTGTAGAGCCTCACGGAATACGGGATGCAATAGCAGTTCGTATTAACAGGAATAAAAAGAAAAAAGAGGTTAGAGTTATTTTTCTTATATGTCTAACCAAACAATCCATTGAGGCTTATAAAGCTATTAGTACTTCTTTATTTTCACTAATGAATAACCAAGAAGAAATTTCCCTGCTTGAGTCTTGTATAAGTGCTGAAGAATTTATAAATCAGATAAAAAAGATGGAGGTCAGTAAAGATGGATGTTGATCTTCTTGTAAAGCTAAGTGACTCTGATGCGTTGGCTGGTAATGAGGACGAAGTCCGTGAATTGATACAGGCCGAGTGCACTAAGTATTTAAGTGAAACTTTTAGAGACGGACTCGGTAGCCTTATTTTTCATAAGCCAGGTCCAAGCGGATCTCCAAAAATTATGTTTATGGCTCATATGGATGAAGTTGGCTTTATTGTCAGATCTATTTCTGATGATGGCTTGTTATATGTAATGCCAATCGGAAATGTCGTAAATACGAGCAAGGATATGCAGCTTGTTCGTATTCATACCTCTCAAGGAAGAGTTCGTGGCGTACTTAATTCAATTAGGGATAAATCTGATCAGGTCTTGGAAAGTTACGTGGATATTGGATGCTCTAGTGAGAACGATGTTCGAGTATTAGGCGTGAGTGAAGGCGATTTTGTTTACTTTGCTACAGATGCATTGGTTCATGAAAACGGAATAGTTTCTGGAAAAGCCATGGATGACCGAGCCGGTTGTTTCGTTCTCATACAGGCAGTTAAGGAGCTTTTTGATTCCTACCCTTGTGACATTTACTTTGCTTTTACAAGTAGTGAAGAGGTAGGGGCACGAGGAGGAAAAACTGTAACAGAGCTCGTTCAACCAGATTTATTAGTTGCAATTGATACAGCAAATTATTCTGGACTTGGTAGCGGGTTTAAAAACCATCGAATCTTAGGCGCTGGTCCAATGTTGGTTTATTACGATAAAACATTAGCTCCGAAACGCCGTCTTTTGTCTTACATACAAAAACTTTTAGAAGATGTAAATATTCCTTACCAGAAAGATATTTTTGCTGGTGGTGGTACTGATGCTGGAACAGGTCATTTAGTTAACGCAGGAAGATTGGCAATGGTACTTGGTATTCCCCTTAGGTATTGTCATGGAAGTTGCTCTTTTGTGCAGTTAAAAGATTTAAAAACTGCTGCTCACGTCATTCAGCTAATTTGCAGAAATTTTACAGAGGAAGTATTAGGAGATCTTACAAATTAATGGGAATTTGAAGAAAGAGGGAAGTGCTTAAGTATGAACGAAAGCGAAATCAAAATCCTCACGATGATTTCTTCAGCAGGGGAGAGTAGATCAAAGGCAATTGAAGCATTGAGAAAAGTAAAGGAGGGGGATTACCAAGGAGCTCATAGCTTGCTCGAGCAAGCAAAACAGATTGACTTGGCTGCCCACAAGGCTCAAACAGAACTTATATCAGCCGAGCTCAATACTCCAGAAGCTGATCGTCCTGCAATGACGCTTTTAATGGCTCATGCACAAGATCACTATATGGCTGCTCAACTCGCTAGAGATCTGATTGAAGAACTTGTTGATGTTTTTGAGATTCAGAACCGCAAATAACAGTGTGTATTCGTTAAGAATGCCAAAAAAGAAAGGGAGGAAGAAATGAAGATTGTGCTCTGCTGTGCCGGTGGTTTATCAACTACGATGCTTATGGATGCCATGAAAGCTGGAGTAAAAGCAAGTCCAAAGCTAAATGAATCTGACTTCCAGTTTATCGCGATTCCAGTTGATATTTTAGACTCGGAGGTTAGTGATGCCGATGCAGTTGTTCTTGGACCTCAAATTGCTCACAAATTTGAGAGTGTAAAGAACGCATTGGGTGACAAAAACATTCCAGTAATTGTTGTTGATACAGCTACGTATGGTCAAATGGATGGCGTATCAGTACTCAAAAAAGTGTTAGTTGAACAAAAGAAAATCGAACTTGCCTCTGAGAGGGGGTAATTATTATGAATGAGAATACTCATGGATTTACAGCGGTAATTGACCGCTATTTAACTCCTGTAGCAAATTGGATGGATAAGGAAATTCATTTAAGTGCAATTAAAAAAGCTATGGTTGGTTTAACACCTCTCCTAATCATTGGTAGTTTCTGTTTGATTCCTGGTGCGATTCCAAACATGATTGGTGAGGAAAATCCTCTTTCTCAGTGGATTGTTGCAAATGCCTCTGCAATTGAACTTGCAAACACTGTTGGAATGGGAATGATGGCGCTTTATGCTTCGGTTCTTATTGGGTACCACCTATCGAAGTCGCATGAACTCGATGCACCTGGCTGCATGAGTATGGCATTAATTGCATTTTTGATGCTTGCTGTCGATTTTTCAAAAGACGGTACTTTGGTAACAAAGTACTTAGGCGCTAAGGGCTTATTTGCATCTATGTTTGGAGCTATTGTTGCAGTCGAATTGTTCCGCTGGTGCAAAAAACGCAACTTCACCATTAAAATGCCAGAGTCTGTGCCAGACTTTGTTTCTCGTTCCTTTGAAATGATTCCAATTTCTATCATCATTATTGGTGTATTTTTAGCAATACGTTTGGTGTGCACAAACGTTTTTGGAGTAATGCCTCCTCTGATTTTTACAAATCTATTTGCACCTTTAGTTGGTTCGATGGACAATCCATTGGCATACACTTTCTTAAAGATGCTCCATTGTTTGCTGTTCTTCTTTGGTATCCATCCGTCTGTTCTCAGCCCAATTACAAGTCCAATTTCTACTCAATTCCTGGCGGAAAATATTGCAAATTATCAAGCGGGACTTCCGCTTACGCATTTCTTCTGTCCTGGACCTGAGTCCGCATTTGGTAATTTCACCGGTACTGGAGTTACCTTTGGTCTTGTTCTTTGGTGCATGCTCTCTAAGTCTGATGCACTTAAGAAAATCGGACGAGTGGCGTTTATTCCAGCTTTGTTTGGAATCAACGAGCCAATTTTGTTTGGCGCTCCAATTGTTCTCAATCCGTTCTACTTTATTCCATATGTCGTTGGTGGAGGAATTATTGGATCGCTCGGCGGCTGGGCTCAATGGCTTGGCTTAATGGGTAAATCGTTCTTTACACCACCTTATGTCGGAGTTTTCCTTGAAGGATTTTTGACGAACTTCGACTGGAGATCGATTGTGGTCAACGCAGTTCAGATGATACTGTCTATTGCTCTTTGGTATCCGTTCTTCAAAGCTTATGAGCAGAGATTTATTGAGAAAGAACAAGAGAATTCAAGCAGTATTTTGTCTGAAGAGGATGAGGCGCTTCTTGAAGAAATGGATCTTGGAATTTAGTTAGCGTGCTTTGATGAGACTAACTCTATTGAAGAGTTAGTCTCATCTTTTCCAGTTAAGAACAGTTTAAGAAGAGGAGTATATATGAATGGGAATATCAATTTACTTCAAAATCTTTTGAATGATATGGCCGTTGATGTCCTTCTTCTTAAAAGCAAGACAATAAAGAACTGGCTCGGTGCACTAAATGGTAGTGGCTGCTCAATCATCGTAAGTCGTAAATATCAAGGCCTTTTAGTTGATCAAAGATATTTTGCAGAAGCAAAAGAGAAGGAACATGATTTAACGATTGAATTGTTAGCAAGCCAGTCTGAAGAGGCTATTTATGTGAAGCTTTACGAGTTGTCGGAAAAGTACAACTGGAAATGCCTGGGAGTTGAATCTGAATCAACTTTAGCAAGTACGTATTTGAAATTATCAGAGCAATTTAAAAGTGTTGTTCTTCTCGATAAGGAACTTACGCTACTGCGTGCGATTAAAACATCGGAAGAGATTAAAAAAATCAGAAAAGCAGTAAATATAACAGATGAGATCTTTAAGGAAGTATCTTCTCAAATTAAAGAAGGAATGACAGAGTATGAAATTAGTGCCTTAGTTCAATATAAATCTATTTGTAGAGGCGCACAAAAAATGTCTTTCGACACTATTTGTGGCATTGGTGAGCGTACTGCATATCCTCATTGTAGGCCTACATCGCGCGCTTTAAAACGCGGTGAGCATGTGATGATTGATTTTGGAATTCAGATTAACAATTACCAGTCAGATATGACCAGAATTTGTTTTTTAGGGGAGCCTAACACAAAGATACTAGAGATTTATAACATTGTTCAAAGCGCCCAGAACGTGGGTATTTCATCTATTAAAGCTGGAGTTGATTCTGAAGAAGTTGATAGATGCGCGCGTTCTGTCATTTTGAGGGCTGGGTACGGAGAGTATTTTGGGCATGGTCTTGGTCATGGAATTGGAATAGATAATTCAACCGAACTGCCTTTATTGAGGCCTGGAAAACATTTTATTCTTAAAGAGGGCATGGTTATGTCATGTGAGCCAGGTATATATATTCCTGGTGTTGGTGGAGTTCGAATTGAAAATGACGTTGCTGTAATTAATGGAGTTGGCGTATCTCTTAATAAAATAACAACTGATCCAATAATCTTAGGAGTTTAAATGGGATACGATTTCGATAAAATTCAAAATCGCTATGGAACATATTGCACTCAGTGGGATTTTATTCAGGATAGATTTGGCAAATCCGGTATTTTGCCTTTTTCAATTTCTGATACTGATTTTTTGCCTCCTGAAGAAGTTTTAAATGTAGTTACTGAAGTTGCAGCTCGAGGACAGTTTGGCTATACCCGATGGAATCATCATGATTTTAAGGGCTCAATTGCATCATGGTTTGAGAGAAGATACAACGCCAGTGTAGATGAGGATTGGATTTTATACAGTCCTTCTGTGATGTATTCAGTTTCTCTGTTAATTCGATTATTAACAGATCCAGGCGATGGAGTCTTATGTTTCGACCCTATGTATGATTCTTTTCCTGGAGTAGTAGAAGGGAATGACCGAACACTCGTAAGAAGTATTCTTTTACCGAATTTAGAGCACGCTTCAGTCGATTATTTACATAAAACTTTTGAGATTGATTTTGAGCAACTTGATAAGTTGGCTGCTTCTTGTAAGGCAATGCTACTGTGTTCTCCACATAATCCTACTGGACGTATGTGGACAGAGGAAGAATTAAATAGGATTATCGATATTTGTCGAAACCATAATCTCTGGATCATTTCAGATGAAATTCATGCTGATATTAGTTTGTGTGGCAGAAGTAATATCAGCTTAATCTCTAAGTTAAAAGAATATGAAAGAGTGGCCGTTGCAACATCCCCCACAAAAACTTTCAATACACCTGGTCTTATTGGGTCATATGTGGTCCTTCCATCTAGTAAAGTTCGTGAAGCATTTTTAAATATAACTAGGCATGTTGATTTTCTTAATTCATGTAGTACTTTGGGACTATATGCAACGATGGTTGCGTATAACAAATGCGAAGTTTATGTTGATGGTCTGTGTTCATACATACGTGGCAATATGCAGGTAATAAAGAGCTTCCTTTCAGATCACTACCCGAATATAAAATTTGAAATTCCAGAAGCAACTTATTTAGCTTGGATTGATGTGAGCTCTTTGGAGGTATCTTCGAAACGTTTACAAGACGCATTGGTTAATATTGGAAATGTTGGAATTATGCCTGGAGAGACATACGGTAATTCAGGAGCAGGATATTTACGTATGTGTGTTGGATGCCCTAGAGAAAAGTTAAACGATGGATTACGTCGTTTTGCAAAAGGTATTGATAGTCTAAGTTTATAGGGGATTTTGATGGGGAATAAAGTGGCTCATAAAAATACAACAAGATCTTCGAGCTCAAAGTCAAAACGCAATTCAACTATGATGTGGAAATTTCCCATGCGTAGATTTTATGCATATGCTGTTGACTGGGTACTTTCAGGTTTACTTATTGGTTTTCCAGAGGTTCTAATCTTTGCTTTAGTAACTCATAGCTCTGATATGTTCAGTGATTTGTATGTCTTTAGTGCGCTTGGATATTCAAATATGTTTGCTTACATTTGCTGCATACTGTCCTTGATGATTTTTATTGTTTATTACATAGTAATACCTTGGAAAATTTGGCCAGGCCAAACACCAGGCAAAAAGTTATTTAAATTGCAATGTGAGACTAGTTTAGGAAATAAAGTAGAACTAAAGCAGCTAGTTATTAGGGCAATACCTGGTCTCCTTCTGATTGAAGGTGTTTCGACTATTACGACGAGATATATTATTCAGGCACTTACGCTGGTGTCTGGATTTTATATTGAAAGCTATGTTTTCATAGTAATGTACCTATTAACTATGTTTTCAGCGGTAATGGTTGTAATTACAAAAAACCACCTTGCATTTCATGATTATTTAGCTGGGACAAAAGTGGTGGAAATTGACGATTTTGACTAGGCAAATTCTCGATAATTGAAATAGCATAAGAGAGTTTATAACTCAAGTAGAAGACTAAGAGCTTTTTGAGTTTTATTACACGGTGATATTGAGATACGGTATCGTATGAATATTCAAGTTAAAAAGAGTTTCCTAAACAGATAGAAGAGTCCTTATGAACTATGTCCAAAAAGTTCCCGTTGCTATTTGCGGTGTTGCCTTAGGTTTTGCAGCACTTGGAAATCTTTTTAAGACTTCTTTCGAAGGTCTTTATCTTGCCTGCGGCATTATCTCTATTGCTCTTTTAGCTCTCTATACCCTCAAATTTATGGTGTCTACAAAAG
>ERZ773007.432-NODE-432-length-21301-cov-13.637296_pt1 | contig 21301 bp, 13 predicted proteins | sample MGYA00580665_ERZ773007 | MGnify/ENA primary metagenome ERZ773007 (study PRJEB29015, sample SAMEA2738122) | human oral metagenome | biome: human oral; feature: human-associated habitat; material: saliva | place: China | collected 2167 ... | reverse complement strand
CTTTTGGGGTGCGCGGGGTAGGTGCCGATGACATCATGACTCCTCCAATGCTTTCGGGTCTGCCGCGTAGATAGAGTTAATGAACTTCGAGCACCATTCCAACATAGGACCGTCAATAAGGTCCACGCCACCGACCGGCAGAGTCTTAGGACGCGGAACCAGAGTCAGCCACGTGCTCAGACCCTTCGGCTGGGTGTGGGTTGAACCGGGATACACACGTTTGAGGCGCATCTGCCGTGATTCCGGCAGCGGTTCACCGCTGACCACACGCAGTTTCGGTCCCAGCGCAGTAATCTCGTGGATGCCTGCTTCCCGTGCTTCGCGGCGCAGCACCGCCACCTGAAGCAGATTCTCCACAGGCTCGGGTAAGGCACCGTAACGGTCATGAAGCTCTTCGCGTGCCTCCGCGATTTTCTGATCGGTGTCTGCGGAGGCTATCTGGCGGTATGCCTGCAGGCGTAGACGTTCCGCATCAATATAATCATGCGGAATATGGGCGTTGACGGGAAGATCAACCTTAACCTCGACCTCGGTGTTCTCCTGTTCGCCGCGGAAGTTTGCCACGGCTTCTCCCACGAGACGCAGATACAGATCAAAGCCGACACCCGCGATATGCCCGGACTGTTCGCCGCCGAGCAGGTTACCGGCGCCGCGAATTTCAAGGTCTTTCATCGCCAGCTGCAGACCTGCGCCCAGCTCGTTATGGGTCGCTACTGCTTTGAGGCGTTCATGCGCGACCTCACCAAGGCTCTTATCCATCGGGTACAGGAAGTAAGCATAAGCCCGTTCACGCCCGCGGCCCACACGCCCGCGCAACTGGTGCAGCTGACTCAGTCCATAATTCTGAGCGTTATCAACAATCAGGGTATTGGCGTTTGAAATATCCAACCCGGTTTCCACGATGGTTGTACACACCAGAACATCGAAGCGTCGCTCCCAGAAGTCCACGATGATCTGCTCAAGCCGAGATTCGCTCATGCGCCCGTGCGCCGTGGCGATGCGCGCCTCCGGCACGAGCTTACCGATTTCGGCGGCAACAGTATCAATATTCGCCACCCTGTTATGAACGAAGAATACCTGCCCTTCCCGCATAAGTTCGCGTCGAATAGCGGCAGTAATCTGGGCATCGGTACGCGGCCCCACAAAGGTCAGCACGGGATGCCTCTCTTCCGGCGCAGTCGCCAACGTTGAGGTCTCCCGAATACCGGTAAGCGACATTTCGAGCGTGCGCGGAATTGGGGTGGCGCTCATGGCAAGCACATCCACATTAGTGCGCATCTGCTTGAGCTTTTCCTTATGCTCCACACCAAAGCGCTGTTCCTCATCAATAACGACGAGTCCAAGATCCTTGAACTTCACGTTTTCCGAGAGGATGCGGTGGGTACCAATCACCACATCTATACTCCCGGAGGCAATATCCTCCACGATAGCGCGGGTTTCTTTAGCTTTTTGGAAGCGCGATAGCACCTTAATTTTGATGGGGAATCCCGAGAAACGCTCGGTAAAAGTCTCAAAATGCTGCTGCGCCAGCAGGGTTGTGGGTACGAGTACGGCAACCTGTTTACCATCCTGCACGGCTTTGAAGGCCGCCCGAATAGCGACCTCCGTTTTGCCAAAGCCGACATCCCCGGAGATCAGGCGATCCATGGGGATTTCCTTCTCCATATCCGCCTTAACCTCGTGAATAGCGGTAAGCTGGTCGGGAGTCTCATTATAAGGAAAAGATTCCTCAAGTTCCCGTTGCCAGGGAGTATCTTCTGAGAATGCATGACCACGCGAAGCTTGCCGTGCCGAATAGAGTTTAACCAAGTCAGCGGCGATTTCTTTAACCGCTTTACGTGCGCGGCTCTTTGTCTTAGCCCAGTCGCTCCCGCCCATTTTAGAGAGGGTCGGGGTTTCGCTTCCCACATAGTGCGAAATGAGATCCAGCTGATCGGAGGGTACAAAGAGGCGGTCAGGGGCTCCCCCGCGTTTTGAAGGCGCATACTCGATCACCAGGTATTCTTTCAAAGGGGTTTCCCCATGTTTTGAGGACACTCCAGCGACTGGGCGCGAAGCCATTTCAATGAATTTACCGATACCGTGGCGTTCGTGCACCACATAATCGCCAGGGGTTAGCGCCAGAGGATCTACGGCGTTGCGTCGTTTACGGGGTTTGAGTTTTTTGCCGCTCGCGCCACGTGGCGCGTAGGTGCCGCGCCTGCCCAAAATTTCACCTTCAGTCAAAACAGCAAGGCGCGCCTCAGGAATTAAAAATCCGGCAGAGGCTGGGGTCTCACAAACTTCGACGACTCCGGGCTGTAGAGCGCCTTCCGTTCCCCCGTCGAGGGTTTCCCGGCGTATGGCCGGAATTGGGTCTTCTCCTGAGATACTCTCGCGGAAAAGTTCGATGAGGCGGTCGGTGGATCCTCGCCCATTGGTAAGCGCCAGTACCGTCCAGCCGTCACGAACCAGCGAACCAACCTCGTGAAGCATTTGTTCTACCGAGCCGGTGAAGGATGCTGGAGCCTGTGCCGCGACCGTCATAGTTGGGATGTCGTCGTCAGGAGCATTGTTGAGAAGATCTACACCATCGACAAGCTCGGTGATTTCCCACCAGGATAGGTTACGGTCCAAAGATTCCTGCTGGGTCGCGGCAATCGTGCGGAACCCGCTGTCGCTGACCCGAAGCTGTCCCAAGTCTATAGGCGCACGCGAGCCCGCATCGGCGGAAGCATCCCAAGCGGCCGCTAAAAACTCCTCATTGGTTGCCACAAGGTCTTCGGCACGGGCACGCACCCGCTCAGGTTCCAGAGAAATAATGAGTGATTCTTCGGGGAGCAGAGACACAAGAGTCTGCATTTTATCGACAAGAAGCGGGGTTAGAGATTCCATGCCTTCGACATAGATACCTCCCGCGATTTTCTCAAGCATGCTTGATGCCGCCGGATAGTCCGTTTTGAGTCGGGCAGCACGTCCCATAACTTCCGGGGTAATGAGAAGCTCACGGCATGGGAGTAAAGTAACGTGCGTTGGGTGGTCTGCTTCTTGCCCTAGAGTGCGCTGGTCTGCCGTTGAGAAGTAACGTATTTCGTCAAGTTCGTCACCGAAGAATTCCAAGCGAACCGGATGCTGTGCGGTAGGTGCAAAGACGTCGATAATACCGCCTCGAACCGCATATTCACCACGCTTTGCTACGAGATCTACACGCGAGTATGCGGCATCTGTTAGACCTTTAATAACGTCTTTGAAAGAGTATTCTTCACCGCGTGCCAGGCTTACCGGTTCCAGGTTCTCAATACCAGCCACAAGGGGCTGAATGACCGCGCGCACCGGGGCTATAACAACCTGTGGAGTCGGCGTTTCAAGATGAGTTATAGAGCGCAGAACATTCAAACGTTTTCCCACGGTATCGCTGCGTGGCGAAAGCCGTTCATGCGGCAGAGTTTCCCATGCGGGAAAGCTCTCGATATGGTGATCAGGCAAATATGAGTGCAGGGCATGCGCGGTATCCTCAGCCTGTCGCTCGGTTGGTGTAATAATGAGCGTCAGCGGAGTTTTTCCGGTTCTGGACTGGCGCCGTACTGCAACGGCAAGATCAGCTATAAGGGGTGCCTGTACACCGGCAACGGCGCCAATCAGGGTTTGGACAGGACGTTCCGCAGCGGGAACATCGCAGGCTTCAAGAATATGACGGTAGGAGGGCTGTTCTGCCAGAAGACGGCTCAGTCCAGTTAGTTTCACGGATACTCCTTCTACCGGATGCGGTGGCTATCAAGGCGGCGCCTCCCAATAACGCGTGCGCTCTATATTGCCACGTTGATGCGTTTGGGTACCCGTCTATCTTATACCGTAGGGGTATCTCGCTCAGGCTTTTTGTCTATCTCCTCAACTACAGCCGGTGGGGTGGACCTTCACGATAAAATCTATTGTTCGTCGGTTCCTATCTGCTCATATTTTTGAGGATGGCATGCGAAATGCATATTTTTAACTGTTCATGAGAGTGTCCTTAAGGTATATCCCCTTGTAAATCCTGGTTTTAAGGCTGGGGCTAGGAAATTTATAGTAAGGCTCGCCTACCTCCCTTCTCCCTTGTTATCACAGGGAACCTGTTTTCTGGGGGTATATACTATTATTTTTTATTTGATAGGTAAAGTATGTGCCAAGTCTCAGAACGTATATTGAGTGCATATTTATAAATTTAAGAGCTTTAAGTATCTTTCAAGTAGACTCAGTTACCAAAACCCAACCCCCTCAGAAGTTTTATAGGTATTTTATGAGTAAATTTCTATACACGAGAACAACTATCAACTTTGTATCGAAACAACCATTTACACCTTTCTTTTGATAAGGGTTCATAAAATATTTATTAGGTTTTCTTATAGTATTTGTCCACCCCTCGGACTATCCGCGAGTATTGTGACCTCACCGCGGTCACAACTCTCGTTCGCTGTGCTAGCCTATAGGTATCCACGGAAAGTTCTGTGCCTTCATGGCGCGGTGTAGCCCCATGGAAAATAATAAAAACCAACGGGTACTCCCGTCGGCAATAGCAATTCACTCACTTACAATTACACAAAGGGTGGGTTGTCGTTATTGTTGGCAGAAGTGCCTTCACTTTACCGATAACCAACCACCTTACAACTGAACGAGAAAGATCGTGCTTCGTACGTTTTCTTCACTTCCGAAACAGCGACGGGCAGCAACGGGCTTACTTCTGAGTTTGTCTTTGATAGTCCCCCTTGCGGCATGCTCTCAGTCATCAGATCAACAGACTGCGAGCCCTGACAGCTCAGCTTCAGCAAGCTCGTCATCTTCTGCTTCAAGCGCATCTAGCGCTTCTTCCGCCCCTTCTTCTGAAACTGCTACTTCCTCTGAATCTGCACAGGCTGAAGTTCCTGCGCAGGACGAAAATTATCCCCAGGCAGAGCAACTCAAAGACGCTAAAACTGTCTCGACTGACGCGGCCGAGGTTAAGGAAGTCAACGGTCTCGTAAACTCCTATGAGCAGACCATGTCTTCTGTTCCAAGCGCGCCTGAAGGTTCAGCAGATACTGCTTCATCAGATTCCGGTCAACCCCGGCAGTTTGTTGATGAGGCAACCATGGACTCCATCAACAAGGTAGCTGTAGACAACGCCGCCGAAGAATACGCGGCATCCGCTGCCGAGTATGCCCAAAACGGTTGGCATTACGAGGGTACCAGCACGGTCGTCGGCAGCCCCAAAGTTGCCGAAGGAACCTACCAGGGCAAGCGTGCACGATTTGTCGAGGTATGCCTGGATTCCTCCCAAGTCAAGACCAAAGACAGCGCGGGTCGGGAACTCCAGAGCGGAGGCAAACGAGCTCTCAATATATATACGCTGGTCGAATCTGACGGCACGTGGAAAATAGCCCAACACGACTTCCCTAACAATCCCGATTGCTAAGCACATGGTACGTCGTACCTACAGGCATCGTAAGGCCGTTTTATCCTTCGGTGTCTGCCCGTGTTTATTCCACTCCTTTAATACGTATTCAGCATTCAACGGAGGTGCAATAAAACCATGAAATTTGCTAGAAAAGCGACTACGGCGGTAGGGCTTGCCCTGACGCTTGGACTTTCCGGGCTAGCCCCGGTAGGTCCCGTAGCCTACGCTGCTGAGGATGCGGTCGTTCACGACGGCTCCTCCAGCGACAAGGCAGCCGCTTCCTGCTATGAAGCTAAACAAGTCAACAAGGATGCAAAATCCGGTAAGTACTGGCTGTACACCCCTTCGATGTCGGCTCCACAGCAGTTCTACTGCGACCAGGAGACTAACGGCGGCGGTTGGGTTCTGATTGGTCGCGGCCGTGACGGTTGGACCGAGAACTACCACGGTCGAGGTGCTGCATCTAAGCTGTATACCAGCCCTGAGGGTGACGACGCAATGACTCCGGTACAGCTGCCCTCCACCACTGTTGATGAACTGCTGAACGGTCAGAAGCCGCAGGATCTTGAAGATGGCGTGCGCTTCCGCCGCGCCCTGAATACTGACGGCACGGAATGGCAGAACATCACGGCGCACCGTGATCAGACCGAGCGTTGGACCTGGGCTCTGCGAAGCAACAATATCTGGTCCAATATTGACGTCAGCGCGGATAACCCCCAGTACATGCAGAGGGATCGTACCCACTTCGACAAGACCGAGGGTCATATCCAGCAAAATGGTACCTACTCGGTGCTGAACTTTGATGAGCAGCGTGAGCAGGGATGGAAGCTCGGCTTTAGCTACAGCCGTGATGTTCGTGCTAACGGAAATCGCAATGAGAGCGCAAGCAACTCATATCTGTACCGCCCGAGCGGTTCCAACGCTACTCCCTTCGCTTTCACTCAGGTGTACCTGCGCCCGAAGCTGACCCAGCAGAACATGGGTGCACAGGCTATTGGCGATAACGGTACCGCGGCAAGTAACCGCCGCGCACTGCCCAAGAGCGGTTCTATGCCATGGAAGTGGCGCACAAGCGATAAGTCTGGAACCGGTAACGTCAACGAAATGAACACCTACGTTCAGGCTATTACTCAGGTAGGCGACACTGTCTTCACCGGCGGTGACTTTGCGTACCTGGAGTCTGCAGCCGGTGCTCATGTGGATCAGTCTTATCTTGCTGGTTTCAACGTCAATACTGGTGAACTGGTACAGACCTTCAAGCCGAAGTTCAATGGTCAAATTAAGTCTCTTGAGGCTCTGCCGAACAACAAGTTGGCCGTTGGTGGCGAATTCACCGAGGTTAACGGCGAAAAGGTGCCCGGTTTTGCGGTGCTTGACCCCGCAACCGGACAGCTTGACCGCGAACTGAACCTGCAGGTTGAAAACAATGTTTCCGGTTCAGCTCTTTCTGTGAAGACTCTGCAAGCTCAGGGAGATTACCTGTACTTGGGCGGTACGTTTACCCATCTCAAGAGCTCAGGAACCCCCAATAAGGTTTACTCCCGTAACGCTGCTCGCGTGAAGATCTCCACCAACCAGGTTGATCGCACGTGGACCCCGCGTTTCAACGGAACAGTAAATGGTATGAGTGCATCGGCAGATAACTCCGAGGTATTTGCCGCTGGTTACTTCACCGAGATGAATGACCAACGCGCATTCCGTGTGGCACGTATCCTCGATTCCGCCAAGAAGGTCGGAACATGGGAGGTCACTCCCTCATACCTTCCGGATCCACAAACCCGCGAGAAAAGGGTGTGGGGCTTCCATTTTGACGTTCAGGATGCTGGCAGCTCCGTATGGCTTGGCGGTACTGAGCACATGATTTCTCAGTACACTAAGAACGAACCAATGACCCGTTTGAGCTCGAGTATTACCCGCAACGGCGGTGATTTCCAGGACCTGCATCTCAACGGTAATAACATCTACGGCGCCTGCCACTGTGGTGACTTCCTGTACCAGGGCAGCGGCACCCACGACTACGCATGGCGTGGTTCTACCGTGACCGACAGCATCCGTTTGGTTGCTGCGTTCGATAAGGACAGCGGTAAAACTCTCCCCGAGTTCGCTCCTACCCTTAAGGGTAAGAGTGGTCACGGCATCTGGGAATCCTTCGTGGACTCCAATGGTGTACTGTGGGTTGGCGGCGATTTGAACCGCTCCCTAGGTGAAAATGGTGTACAGCAGGAATCTGTTGGCTTCGTACGCTACGCACCACGCGATGTTACTCCCCCGCCTGCTCCGAGTAACCTGACTGTTACTCAATCCGGTGATAACGATCAGCTGAACTGGAGCGCATCTGGCGAGGCGGGTGCACGTTACCATGTGCTCCGTAACGATCGCGTGATTGCTACTGTGAACGGCACCAGCTACAGGGTAAAGCACACCGACAACGCTCGTTACTTCGTGCGTGCGGCTGATGCAAACGGTAACTACTCTGCTTCTACTTCGGTTGCTGTATCTGGCAAGAAGGCTGAGCAGCCTAAGCAGGAGAACCCCAAGCAGGAGAATCCGCAGCCTCAGCCGGAAAACCCTAAGCAGGACGATCCTAAGCAAGAGGACCCCAAGCAGGAACAGCCCAAACAAGAGCAGCCCAAGCAGGAAGATCCTAAACAGGATGAACAGCCTCAGCCGGAAAACCCTGCGACAGACGACCAGGTTCAGCCCGCTGATCCCAACGATGATCTGAAGCCGAACGAGCCTAAGCAGCAGGAGAACCCGAAGCAGGAGCAGCCCAAGCAGGAAGATCCTAAACAGGACAACCCCAAGCAAGAGCAGCCCAAACAAGAGGATCCGAAGCAGGAGCAGAAGCCCCAGGGCGATCAGGTTCTCGTCGATAGCGGTTCTTCATGGGTCTACCGCGTAGGCAGCGACCGCGCCGAAAGCGAATGGAAAACTCGTTCATGGCTCGGTGGCGCATGGTCTCGTGGCAAGGCTCCCCTGGGTGCTGGCTCGGTGAACGTTGAGACCGAGGTGAATACCTTCTTTGGTACTCCGATGAGCATCTACGCCCGTAAGGACGTTACCCTCACGAAGGAACAGGCTCAGCAGTATCTGAAGCTCACCACCTACGCAGATGACGGTACTGTGGTTTATGTCAACGGCAAGGAAGTTGCTCGTAAGAACATGCCGCAGGGTCGTATCTCGGCTAACACCCCCGCAACTCAGCGTCCGGAAAGCCAGAACGCTCAGCTGTTCTCAGTTGACGTTCCTGCTGAGTACCTGCGCGAAGGTCGCAACGCAATCGCCGTTGAGGTTCACGCTAACTCGCACTGGAGCAACAACATCAGCTTCGATATGCAGGTTATTTCCACCGCGCAGCACCAGAATCCCCTTCCTGAAGTACAGAATCAGGAGGATAACGGTCAGCAGCACCGCCCTCAGGTCTGGTACTGGTACTACCCGGAGTACTACGGCAACTATGGTAACGGTGACTACTACGGTCGTCGTAACCAACGCGTAGCCTATAACTACGATCACCGTGGTTTTGGTTACATGGGTGGCTTCGGTTATGCCCACGGATTCTTCGGTCGTGCATTCTACGACTACGGATTCGGTTGGTAATCACCTAGCCCCTTTGTAGGGACTGCATAAACGCTCCTGTAGCTGGATTTAGTATTCGGCTACGGGGGCGTTTTTCAGCGCGATACCGTCTTCAATGTTTGACTAAGAGTCAGCAAAATAAGGCGCGCCTGGCAAAGTCCTACTTTTTAGAGCATTTTATTTCTATAATCTTTATGACTTACTTTTTGCTCGGACACTCGGTTTTAGATCGTATGTCTTCCGGCGGGCTTAGGTAACAGCAAACGTCGTCATCACCCGCGGCACCACCTCAAACTTTGATCACCGATTAGGATTCTTCACATGGGTCACATCACTACGCCAAGCACAGCAAAACGCCCCGGCTTTTCGGATACTCTGAGAGCGCTTGAGCAGGCGCAAAAACCAGGTATTGGAGTTCCCGCATACACCCGATGGGTAAACCGCAGGGTTGCACGCTATTTTGCTGCTGCCGCTGTCTCTCTTGGTATTACGCCCAACGGCGTTACGGCGGTCAGCGCAGCTATCTCAGCGGCAGGTGTTATCGTTCTTCTAACCGCTCCCCCAACAATCCTGACAGGCGTTATCGTTGCGCTTCTGTTTGCCCTCGGTTACGGGCTTGATTCGGCGGACGGGCAGGTAGCCCGCGTGACCGGCGCATCCTCACCCGCAGGAGAATGGCTTGACCATGTAGTAGATTCCATGCGAGTACCCACCGTACACCTAGCGACGCTGGTAGGTTTCATCCGTTTTCCCGAATACTTCTCTGTATCACATACCGCCGATGGTTTTCCCGGTGGCTGGATTCTTTGGGCACTGCCCATGGCATTCACAGTACTCACCGCCGGACATTTTATGAGTCAGATTCTCGCTGAGCAGCTGCGCAAAAACCGTAAAACTGCGGCACCTTCGACCGGGGGTAACCTCCGTTCCTTCATCAATCTGCATATGGACGCCGGTACGCTCTGCTGGATCTACATTTTTTGGGGTTTTGGCGTGATCTTCGTCTTCGTCTATGCGCTTCTTTTCTTGGCAAATGCGGCGACCGTTTTGCTGTCTATGCGCCGTAAATACGTCACGCTTGCAACCCCCGCGTCGTCCCCCTCGCAGGAGGCATAACCGTGAAGTTTGAATCTTCAGCTCCCACTGTAAGCGCCGTGATCGCAACTAACGGTAAACGTCCCGAAACTCTGCGCACTGCGGTACGCTCTATTCTCGATCAAGATTATGCGGGGTTTATCGAGGTTGTCGTGGTGTATGACCGGGTAGAGCCCGATCTGCTGGAAGACGTACAGGTCCAGGAAAATCGGAAGCTCATCACGGTGACGAACACACGCACGGGCGGTCTTGCGGGCGGTCGTAACAGCGGGATTCTTGCCGCCACTGGAGAAATTATTGGTTTCTGCGACGACGACGATTATTGGATGCCCACCAAGCTGACCGAACAACTCGCACTGTGGAATGCTCACCCGGAGGCGGTCGCGGTTTCTTCGGGTATCACCGTTCGCTCGGGTGGGCGTGATATTGAGCGGCTGGCGCCTAAACGTGCATCCTTCGATGACTTTCTGCTCTCACGCATTACGGAGATTCATCCTTCCGCTATGCTCTATGCGAGGCAGGATCTTGTGACCGACCATCTCGGTTTAGTCGATGAGGATCTGCCAGCTTCCTACGGCGAAGACTACGATTTACTCTTACGAGCAACCCGCTACGGCGACGTTTTTTCAGTGCAGAAACCGCTTATTCTGGTGCTGTGGGATCGTCCCTCATTTTTTGCCGGTAAGTGGCAGGCTATGGCGGACGGGCTTACCTATATACTGCAAAAATTCCCCGAATTTGAGCGTAGCCCGCGTGGACTGGCACGTATTGCCGGGCAGATAGCTTTTGTGCATGCGGCGCTCGGTCACCGTGATCTTGCTCGTTCCTACGCCCGCTCGGCCCTTAAACGCGATAAAAAGCAATTACGTGCCTGGGCGGCATACGTGGTAGCACTGGGGATTGTGAAACCTCAGCTGCTTCTTGATCTCGTTCAGAAGACAGGAAGAGGTCTGTAATGTCTACTGCTCTAGCTCTTCCAACCCTCGGTGCTTCAAGGAAGCTCGCGTCCACACCCGCGGCGGGCGGTGCATCCGCACAGGCACCCCGTAAACGTCTTCCTGCGTGGCCTCTTCTCACCCTGTTCTATGGGTTCCCGGCATTCTGGGCGTTGGGGCTGCTTCAGATCGTGCCGCTGGTGCTTTCGGTTACGATGGTCATTTACTTGACTATCCGCGGCGGCGTGCGAGTGCCCCGCTCGCTCTGGATATGGGCTGCGTTCATCTTCTGGGTGATTGTCTGTACCGTCTCGTTAGAAGATGTGACAGACTATATCGCCTGGACGCTGCGCTTCGTCAATATTCTCAACGCGGGCGTGTATGCGCTCTACTATTTCAACGCTAAAGAAAGCATCTCGATCAATCAGCTCTTGGGCAGTTTAACTGCTTTGTGGGTTACGGTTGTCGTACTCGGATGGGGCGGCGTGCTCTTCCCGGAAGTGCGCGTTCAAACACCAATGAGCTACGTCGTGCCACAGAGTTTCATGTCGAACTCTTTGGTGAAAGACTATATGCTCCCACCCTTCGCGGAGGTTCAAAACCCCTGGGGAGCGCCCGAACCCTACGTGCGCCCCGCCGCTCCTTTCCCCTACGCCAATAGCTGGGGTCTTGCCTTTACCGTGCTCACCCCCGTCATGTTCGCGTTCTTTGCGCGCACACGCTCGTGGCTTCTGCGCATCTTTTTGGCGATCGTCCTCGGAGCATCGGTCGTGCCGCTCGTTGCGACCAGTAACCGCGGTATGTTCATTGGTCTGGGTTTTGCGACTGCATACGTCATTATTCGCCTGATTATTGGTCGCTATTGGGGCCTGGTAACGGCGGCCGGGGTGATGGTTGTCGGGGTGGTGACCGCGTTAATTGCCTCCGGCACGGTGGCGGCTATTTTGGGTCGTCAGCAGTATTCTGACTCGACCGGCGGTCGCGCGGCGCTGTACCGCTCAACCTGGGCAGCGTCCTTAGAGTCTCCCATTGTGGGGTATGGAACTCCCCGTATGGAATTGAGCGTGGGTGTTTCGATGGGTACTCAGGGGTATCTATGGACTCTAATGTTCTGTTTCGGATTTGTGGGTCTTGCTATATATGCCCTCTTTATTCTCAGTATTTTGGGTGAAGGGTTGAAGGTGCGCACCCCCGCCGGATTCTGGCTGCATTCCATTCCAGTCTGCAGCTGTGTTGTCATTATTTTCTATAGCTTCGATGTGGCACAGCTCAGCGTTCTTCTGCTCAGCGCTATGGCCTGCATTCGTGCACGATATTACAGAGAGGAGCTTTAATGACACGTCATGCTTCTTTAGCGCGCAGTGGATCGCTGGCTTCTCTCTGTGTGATGTACGGTGCCGGTATTGCGTTCGTTACAACCCTCGTGGTCTCAAACGGAATCGGCGCCGCCGGTGCCGGTGAATTCTTCCGTCTAATGGCACTCTTTGCGATCGGAACCTCGCTCTCAGTCTTTGGCGCGGATACCGGGCTTGTACGCACGATGTCCGCACAGCGTGCTCTGGGACGATACTCTGCGCTCCCCCAGCTTATCCGCTTCGCTCTTTTCCCCTCGGTACTTCTTGCCGTTGTCGTAGCCCTCTCAGCGCTGGTGTACAGCTTGATCATGCCGGGAAGCGACGAATACGCCACCGCTCTACGGGTGAGCGCTCCGTTCCTGATAATTGCCGCCGCCATGACGGTGGGGTTCGGCGCGTTACGCGGTCTAAACCAGGTAGTGACATTCACCCTCCTGCAGAACGTGGTGCTCCCGACTCTTCGCCTAGCTGGCGTAGCTCTTGCGGTGATTCTCGCGGGTTCTCTGATGGGCTTAGTGTGGGCATGGACTATTCCGGTGATTATCACCACGGCGGTCACCGCATACCTGCTCAACCGCCCTCTTCCCGAAGAAATGAGCCAGGATACGCCGCCCACCACGAACGAGCATCAGGATGCCCCGGAAGAAACGCTGCGTTCCTTTTGGATGTTCTCATCTGCCCGCGGTGTTGCCGCCATTGTCGAGACCGCGCTCGAATGGATTGATGTGCTGGTTATCGCAGCATTCCTCGGACCGGCCGCGGGCGGTGTCTACGGCGCGGTAAACCGGTGTGTGCGTGTTGGCACTATGGTCGAACACACCGGGCGCATCGTGACTGGACCATCGATCAGCGCGGCGCTGGCAACCCAAAACTTGGTTCGTGCCCGTGAAATCTTCCTTGCGACCACCCGCGTGCTCACCGCCCTAGCTTGGCCTTTCTACCTTTCACTTGCTTTCTTCGGCCCGGTTTTGCTGCGTTTCTTTGGTAAAGGTTTCGAGTCTGGCGCCGGTATTCTCTGGGTTATCTGCCCGGCGGCGATGCTCGCGATGAGTGCGGGCGGCGTGCAGTCAGTTCTGCTTATGAGCGGTAAAAGCCGTTGGCAGCTTCTCAATAAGCTCTCCGCTCTGGTTCTGGCGATTATCTTGAACCTTACCTTGGTTCCGTTATGGGGGCTCTATGGTGCCGTCACCGCTTGGGCGGCGGCGCTGCTGATTGATACGTTCTTGGCAAGCTACCAGGTTTTCAAGCTGGTGGGTATTCGCGCTACTGTCAAGGAAATGGCTCCGGCGCTCATCCTTGGCGGTGCGGTACCGACCGTATGCGCCCTTATTCCGCTTGCAATTCTGGGGCAAAGTCTAGTAGCTCTGGTGCTGTACCTGGTTCTTCTGGTTCCAAGCTACGGCTACCTGCTGAAGCGCTTCCGCAAGCCGTTGGGCGTTGAACGTTTCCTCTCGGCACGCAAGAAGCCCGCAACCGCGGAAGAAGTTGTTGCAGCCCAGACCCCGGAAAACGCGCCTACCACGGTGATGGCGATCGTTCGCTCCCCCAGCAAGTTTTCAGCGGTGCGTGCCGCCATTGCTCAGGGGCGACGTGAGGCGTTCCCGCAGTATACCGATTCCGGTGCCGATGCACAGCGCTTGAATGATGCGCTTGCCCACGGGGCAACGATGGTTCAGCTCGTCGGGGTTTCTCCGCAGCATCCTCAGCGCTCCTCCAGCATTGCTTCTGCTGTTACTGCGGCGCTTTCTAAAACACCACCGGCGCAGTCTTCGGATGCGCCCTCTCAGCAACATACCGCAGCTGAGACACATCTGTCAGCTACGCCTCCCGCCGAGGGAACGGCGGTTCACCACGAACAACTTCACGAGAAGGGACAAACTCCGCACATGGGGAGAGAACAAGAGTCTGCGCCGCAGGCTAACGCATCGTCGCAGGATCACAGCAACCCCCAGACGGGGAAAACACCGCATATCGAAAAATCGCCAACCGTGCCAATATTCCTGGGTGCGGCGGCTGGTGATGAGCCGGGTTCGCCCGACTCTGCGGTTGGTACCCTCAGAAATGCTCTGCCGCAGGATTCTGCACAGCCTGAAGCCGATAAATCTCCCGAGCCAGCTCGACCCGCGCAAGCCGTGAAGAAGCCGAGGCTTCCTGCGATTGCACAGGCTACCGCGAATGGTGCCCCGGATACGCCCACGGGCATGATACCCGCGCAGCCCGCCGCTAAGACTCAGGCGACACCAGCGGAAAGTACAGACGCCGAAGCCCCGGCGAAGTCTTCCGAAGATACGACGGACTCTCACAACACAACACCGATCACGAACCACGAACGACCCAGGATTATCGTTCAGAAAGAGAACACCATGGAAAATTCGAGCACTTCCGAGAAACAGCCTTCGGCATCTTTGCTTGAGCAGGTTCAGCGCGTATGGCGCCATAAGCTCATTGTTCTTATTCCGATCGTGGTGATGGCGATTCTTGCAGGAACCTACGGAGTGATTTCCCCTGCGTCATACGCCGCGAAATCAACTGTGGTGGTTTATCCGCTCGTGAACGACCTTTCTGGAACCGGCAGCGCGAACTCCTTGAAGGTCGATATTAACACCGAGTCCCGTGCGGCAAGTTCCCGCCAGGTTGCCGGGCGTGCCATTACCAAGGCTCAGGCTAACCAAGAGGGCCCCAACTACCAGGAGATGAACGTTGATAAGCTCGTAGCTGCCACAAAGGTAACGGGTACTTCGCAGTCGGCCGTTTTGGATATTGAGGTGACTCTGCCTAACGCCCAGCAAGCGGCTGACTACGCAAATGCCGTGGCTGAAGCCTATCTGGAGGTGCGCAGTGAAGGCCTCAAGGCTAATGTGGAAGACCGGCGCAAGAAGCTCAATGAGAAGATTGACGAAGCACAAAATAGCAATACCATCCCAGCTTCCGAACTTACTCAGCTTCGTGAACGCCTTTCTCAGCTTGAGCTGATTTCTCAGGAGGGCGGTCGTGTTGTATCCTCGGCTCAGGTTCCAAAGAGCCAGAAGGGTCTCTCCCCCATGGTTCTGATGGTCGTTGGCGGTGCCTTCGGTCTGCTGGTGGGTATTGCTGCGGCATACATTTATGACCGTTCGATGCGTACCTTAGGTTACGCTGGTCGTCTCAAGGAAATGGGTATCGATTCGCATGAGCTCAAGCCGAACGACACCGAAGGAGCGCTTTTGCTGCTGCACCGTGTAGGCGCTACGGATGGTGACCTCAAGAAAGCCGGTTATGCCGGTATTACCCTCAGTTCTGCATCCGGCAAACTCGCTTACCGTATGTACCAGGCTCTCTACACCGCGCTGCCAAGCGATCAGGTGCGTTTTATCGACTACAAGTCGCTCAAAGACAGTCACTCGCTGCAGAACCCCGAGAAGTATGTTGCGGGTAATTCCATTCCCGTTGTGGTTGATTTGGGGAATTCCGCTACGCTTCCGCAGGTTGTGCGATTCAGCAATGCCACTCGTTTGTGCCTGATTCCGGTGAACAAAGATACTAACCGGGCAAAGCTGCGCGAGCTCTTCTCGTACCTGCAGACTCTTGAAAATACCGTGAGCATCGCAGTATTTATGGAACCGCAGAAGGAGGGGTAAGCGATGACTAATTCACCGGATAAGTCCGCGAAGTTACTTCTCGTCTCTAGCAGCGGCGGGCATTTGAAGCATCTGACCGAGACCGCTTCTGCATGGGAAAACTACGAGCGGGTATGGGTGAGTTTCAAACAGCCCGATGTTCAGGCGGCGCTTGAGAACGAGCGTGTGCATTGGGCCTACTACCCTACGACCCGCAATATTAAGAACGCTATTCGGAATTTCTTCTTGGCCCTGAAGGTTATTCCCCAGGAGAAACCGCAGGCCGTGATATCTGCGGGGGCTGGGGTTGCGGTTCCGTTCTTCGTAGCGGCAAAGCTGTTTCGGGTCAAGACCATGTACATTGAGTGTTATGACCGCCCAACGCTGCCGACGATGACGGGAAAAATGCTCTATATTCTGGCCGATAGCTTTAACGTTCAGAATGAGGAACAGCAGAAGAATTTTCCGGATTCGACGATTCTGCACCCGATTTTCTAGGGCGCAGCACCGCATTATATGCGCGGGCGTGGGATTAATAATTTTCACCGCTTTCATGACCGTGAGGTTTTACTTTAATCCTGCGTCTGCGCGTATATACTTAATACATAACAAACTGATAACAACATCTGCGGGCGAGCATTACCTTCGACTAACCACCGGAGTCAATCGCAGAAACTCTTCCGATTTACCAACCACTCGGGGTTAGCTGGCCTACTTCCACTCTTTAGGCTGACCGATTCCGCACTCACCGATTAGAGTTAGGATCAGACATATATGTCTATTCAGAACGTGCCCCATACTGCGGGGCATAGCATTATTCTCGATCCGGCGAGCTTCACTCTCGCCCAGGCTCCCTCACGTCTTCCGGCGGATACTTATGATCTTGTGGTTTCTCTCGGAACCGACTATCACACCTTTGACCGGCTGCTACGGTGGGTCAAGGCTTATTTGGCGGAGAACCCTCAGATACGGTGCCTCATTCAGCACGGCCATACCTCCCCCATTGAAGGGGCAGATAACGTTAAACTTCTGCCCGCAGGCACCCTCAAACGCCTATATGCCAAGGCGCAGGTTGTGCTGGTTCAGGGCGGCCCGGGGTCTATTCAGGATGCGCGTGCCACCGGCGCTATTCCCCTCGTTGTACCGCGCCGCGTTGAGTTTGATGAAGTTGTCGATAACCACCAGGTCCCTTTCGTTACCATGATGGAGAAGCAGGGCGGCGCCGTTATCGTTGAGAGCCGCGCAGACCTGTTCGACAAGCTTACTTTAGCCTTTGAAAATCCCTCGCTTTTTCATGCAGCACAGCCCTATGTGGCGAACCCAAGTATCGCTGCGGAACAGCTGGCGCAGGGGCTCGATAACCTGCTTTCGGGGAGGACTCGCCGTGCTGAGGGATATATAGCCCGTTTCAAGCAGGCAGCACGTGCCCACGCTGCGGGTAAGCAAGAAATGGCTCGAATTAACGCTATTACACCCAGCGAGTAGAATCTAAGTAGCTATCGGCGATATAGTGCACATGTATCCGCCGAGTTTTCAGACGTAAGGCTACACCGGAGCATCCGCCACTATATGAGGCAGAAGACCGCACATATGCGCGGGTGTTCCACTCAAGTTGTGCAGCCACGAAGGCTGTTACCTGTTAGGTACGAAAGCCTCGGAGCGCTTATCTTCCGGATAGGATGCCCGGGGCTTCGCACGCGCCATGGAAGGAAAAGAGAAAATATGGCAGTTCAAGAGTCCAACGACGTCAACGTGTCGGTTGAGCAGATCGCTGCAGCATACGCCAGCGAAGATTTCGCACGCTTTGTATGCAACGAGGTTGGTGTTAATTTCGTCAGCTTCAACCTTGACGGTGACCCCGCCGGTGAGTACACCATCACCACAGAGCGCACCATCCCCGCAGACCGCGTTCCGGATATTGCGAAGAAGTTCGTCTCTAACGGTGTGGGTATGACCCAGACCGATAAGGTGAGCGCACCCGCTGCCGACGGCACCCGCACCGTGAACACCGAGGTTAAGGTTAGCGGTATGCCTGTAAGCGCACAGGCTACCCAGACCCTCACTCCTGTGAGCGACAGCCAGGCACGTGTGGACGTCAATGGTGAGGTCTCCTGCTCGATTCCGCTGGTGGGCAAGAAGATTGCTGCCGCTGCCGAACCTCAGGTTGGTCGCGTGCTCAAGGTTCTTGGTACCTCGGCTGAGAAGTGGACCGCTCAGCAGGGTTAATTACTGACCTGCTAGTCTACCTGCTAAAAAGGCTCTTTATGTGAATGAAGCGGCGGAAAACCCGCTTTATTCGAATAAAGAGCCTTTTTCTGTTGGGTGCTGAATGCTAGCGACCGATGGGGCTTTAGGATGCTTCGGCTTCTGCCGCTCCTACGGGGGTCTCTACTTTAGCGGCGACTACCGCCTCATGGTAGGCACGGTCACCAAGAAGTTCGGCGAAGCGGCGCATCTCAACACGCAGGTCGTGTTCTGCCTCTAGCAGGTCAACAACTTTGCGGAGCTTGGTGCTTGAGGTGTGCTCCGTATAGGGGAAGTAGTGGACACTCACACCGACCTCTGCGAAGCGTTTTTCGAGGGCGAGGCCCTGCGGGGTTCCCTTCCAGTCATCGCCTTTGAAAAAGACGTTAAAGGGCTTCTGGCGCCATGTTTCGATCTTATCGGGGGTGGTCTCGATATAGACTTCGTCCACATAGTCGATATGACTGACGATTGCGGCACGCTCATCAATGGGGATAACGGGACGGCGCCCCTTGGTCTGTTCAAGAACGTCGTCGTGCACGACACCGGCGATAAGGTAGTCGCAGTTTTCCTTCGCCTTGCGCAGGATTTCGAGGTGCCCGTAGTGGAACAGGTCGTAGGCGCCGGCGGCGTATCCAATAATCATAAGAAACCCTCTCTTAGGGTACGTGCTTACGGCAGACGCCTGGGGCACATTCACACGGTGATTGTGCGGTTTTATACCGCACGTATAGCATCATCAGTTTACCAGCCGGAACGCCGTTCAGCTTCCGTCTGGATAACCGCAGGAACATGATAGGGACGGCAAAAAGGTGACTTCCCGATGGCTATGTCGAGAAGTCACCTTCTATATGAGCTACCCTTCGGTGAGATCTCCTGCTTGCCAAGCCTGGTGATCCTGCCACGAAAAGCCAGCAATACGCTCGCCATGAGCAAATAGCTCCCATGGATCGTTCACCGCGCCCGCTTGCAGGGTTAAAGTCCACGGGGAACCATTAGAAGCACGCAGTGTTATCACGGGGTTATACCCGTCTTCTGAACCGGAAACCTCAGTGATTACCGTTCCCTGAATTTGCCCCAGACTATCCGGAAAATGATTATCCTGGGGCTGGGGTCCTTTGGGAACAGAGCCCTCTGCCGCGGTAAGAACACCGCTACAGTTAACTTGAAGTGCCCAATCCTTCCCAGATAAAACAGCGCAGGCGTCCTCACCCATGATCTCCACTGCATCAACGGTTAGCGGGAGGTGTGAACGCATACGTTCAAGTACTGAACGGGTATCCCACCCGGCAGGTGTCTCATCCGATGGTTCCAACGGGGCTGTGCCATCAGAAGGAACATACCCAAAATAGTGGCGTGCCTCGGCAAAACTATGAGGCACAATAAATTTCTTATTCTCTTCTACCTCAAACTCTGGTTTGTACCGATACACCGCCACGCTACGACCCGTGTAGAAGTTCTCATCATACGGGTTAATACGCATAGCGTGCGCATAATCAATCAGCATATCCGCACTGAGGCGGTCAGGAATACGCGCAACCTTATATGCTTCTTCCTGCTCAAAGTTAATTGGGAGCCCCTCATGAACGAAACGCCACCGAGAGCCCATCTCGCGTTTAACCTCAACACATCGTCGAGCCCGTTCCGTGTGAATATCGCCGGGATTATCAGGCTGAAAAAGAACCTCAAACCGGCGACGACCCCGCACATTCACCCGAGAATCAGCATGAGAAGCTATAGGGTACCGATTCGGAACATTTGAGATCAGCACGCCGGTAGTATTCAGTAGTCGAGAGGTTGTGTGCACAATAGAATCTACATCGTTACTCGGCACACGATTTGTCAAAACCGAGACCCAATAATTTTCGCACTCAGTAAACACAACAGCATCACTGATACGACGCAGCGGCTCAAGGTACGACATCGCCGCAGCTAACCCGCCCGATTCAACAACCTCATACTGCATGCGATAGCCTAGCTTTTGCTGCCAGTCGATATATGCCTGGGCGATATCCTGCAGATCCGCATAAATATAACCAAGTTCGTAGGTAGTGGGCTCATATGCACCGTTAGCTAACGTGTAGTGGGGATTCATAACACTCTATTCTGTCGGTTATCGCTACGTAAGAATTTAGGATGCGGAACGGATAAAGGTCTTCGTTGCAGGATCATCGTATTCCCGCACAGTACGTATTTCTATCCCTCCATGTTCTGGGTCATTAGCAGCTATACGCTGTGCCTTATACTGCGCGAGCTTACTCTCTTCAGTCAGCCAGAGGACATAGTACCGTTTACCATCAAGCGTGTACTGCAACTCGGGATGGTTATACCCTACTTGGTAGCCGTAAGCGCTCTGCTGAGGGGCATTAACAAGAATATCCTCAGCACCCTGATAATGTAACTGCTCGATGGTGCGCTGTAAGTCATCATTCTGGCTGGTAACGGGGCTTATGAGTACCATGTATTTATTCCTTCGTCATGGGGCGGGGGATGTAATGATCTACATTAGCGATAGTATCGGATAGAGTTTGCAGGTGTACGAGTTTTCGTCACCAATGTGTAGGGCTTTTACCTTTCGGTTTCCTGACAGTGTGCTTCTTTCCATGCTTCGTGAGCCTGCCAACTGGGACCTTCGATAATCTGTTCCCGATTTTGTATGACACCCCACGGAGCATTTTCATCTTCGCTCAGGATGTGAATTACCCAGTCCTCACCATGAATATCGCGAACGGTAATAAGCGGATCATAGGCATCTGGTGTATCCGCTTCAACGGCAATTATCATGCCGCCTTGGAGAGCTTTAATAGGCTCTTGCTGATTCTTCGGAAACTCCTCTAGGCGATTTTTCTCTAGTGCTGGAGCGATACGCCAGTCACAATCCACATAGAGCTTAAAGGAAGAATTATCTTTATTACCCGTGAAAGAGAAATTCAAATCTCCCACGCTAACCTGTTCAACCGGTAATGGCAACAATGCCTGTAGCTCACTCAGACGTAGAGAATCAGCCTGATATTCATCTAAAGGCTCGAATTCATCAGATTTTTTAGATTCATTCTTCTGTACATCATCAAGATATGTTTTCGATGAGTCTTCATCATCACCATAGCT
>ERZ773007.427-NODE-427-length-21410-cov-4.514306_pt1 | contig 21410 bp, 7 predicted proteins | sample MGYA00580665_ERZ773007 | MGnify/ENA primary metagenome ERZ773007 (study PRJEB29015, sample SAMEA2738122) | human oral metagenome | biome: human oral; feature: human-associated habitat; material: saliva | place: China | collected 2167 ... | reverse complement strand
ACAGCATTAGACAACTTGAAATTACGTACAATTTCACCAACAGCTCAAGAATTAGCAGAAAGAAAACTTGCGCATGCTAAAGAGTTTAAAGCATCTATTGAAGCGCAACTAGCAACAGCTCAAGCAAATCTTTCAACAAAAAATACTGAAGTAGAGTCAACACGTACAGCTGCTTTAGAAGCTGAAAAAGCGGTAGAAACAGCGCGTGCAGCACTTAAAACAGCTGCGGCAGCAAACCTAGCAAACCCAGAAATCGCAGCATATACATTAGGTCAATATGGAAGCTATAAAGTTACAGTAAGAGCAGTAGACTCAAACGGTGTTGTAACAACTCCAACAGTTGGTGGAACAGATGCTGGTGAAGTTACAGAAGATGCAGTAGCAGAAACAACTTACTACATCGTAGTACCTAAACCAGAAATTTCTTCAGGAGCACAAGATACTCCACAAAGCGATACTATGGAAAAAGGATTCAAAACTGGACTTCCTGAAAATTCTACAGTATCAGATTACAAACTAGTGGATCCAGCAACAGGAGAGAAAAAATCTTCTGTAACTACAGATGAAGGAACTTACACAGTAGATCCTACAACAGGAAAAGTAACTTTTACACCAACTCAAGGATATGTAGGAACTGCTAAACCATTAACAGTAGCGGCTAATGTGACTATCCCAGGAGAAGATGGTAACCCTGTAACAGTAGAAGCATCAACTACTTACACACCTACAGTATATGGTGTTAAAGGTAATGCTGATACAACTAAAGATATACAAGGAGCAGTCCAAACTTCTAAACCAGGAATTGAAAGATTCTCTAAACTAAACACTCCAGAAAACACACCAGATGGTACAAATGTTGACCTAACTACAGCTAAGTACTCATTAGAAGGTGCTGATAATGAAGGAAAAGTTGTTGTACCAAACGAAGGAACTTACACAATCGATCCAACAACAGGTGTAGTAACATTCACTCCACTTCCAACATTCACAGGAACAGCTCAAGGTGTAGATGTAAAAGTAACAGCTAATGCAACTGACAAAGAAGGTGCTACTGTAGAAGTAACAGCGACAGGAAAATACACTCCAGTAGTTGAACCTGCGACTCCAACTGCAGAAGCGGCAACATCAACAGATGTACAAGGTGCAACTCAAGAGCAACCTGTAACATTCAACGATTCGAAAACAACAATCGATGGTGTTGAGAAAAAAGTACCAATCGATCCAACAACATACACATTATTAGATGAAAATGGTAACCCAGCTTCTGAAGTACCGGCTAAAGACGCTACAGGAAAAGTAGTAGGTACTTACACTGTTAAGAATGTAGATGGAAAAGCAGTTGCGGTATTTACGCCAACTGATAAAACATATGTAGGTAAAGTAGAACCAGTAACAGTTCAAGCGAAAGATAAAAATGGAACACCTGTAACAACTACTTATACACCGAATATTACACCAGTAAAACCAACAGGAACTCCTGCAACTACAGAAGGAATCCAAGGTTCACCTCAAGAAGGAACTCCAACATTTACGCAAGGACACCCAGTTGCTCCAATTAAGATCGATGCAACTCAACCTGCTAAATTAGTAGATCCAACAACAGGTAAACCAACAGATGAACCAACAATTCCAGCTAAAGATGCAACAGGAAAACAAGTTGGTACATACACAATTGATCCAACAACAGGAAAAGTAACATTCACACCGAATAAAGACTTCGTAGGTACACCAGTACCAGCAACAGTAGAAGTTAAAGATGCGAATGGAACACCAGCAACAGCGACTTACACACCAACTGTTAAACCAGTAACTCCAATTGGTAAAGTTGCATTCACAGAAGATATTCAAGGTGCAACTCAAAGCGGTAAACCAGCCTTCGAAGGTGGTAAAACAACAGTAAACGGTAAAGAAGAAACTGTACCGATGGATGACACCGTACCAGCAACATTCGAAGATGGTTCAACTACAAAAGTAGTACCAAACGAAGGTACTTACACAGTAGCTCCAGACGGAACAGTAACATTCGTACCAGAAAAAACATTCTCAGGTAAAGGTACAACTCTAACCGTTATCCGTAAAGATAAAAACGGAACACCAGCTCGTGGAGAATATACAGCAGTTGTTCACCCAGTAACACCTACAGGATGGGATGTAATCTCTGCAGATATCCAAGGTCAAGAACAAAATGGAAAACCTAAGTTCAAAGGTGGAACAGTAGAAATCGGTGGAGAAGAGAAAAAAGTAGACATCGATGACACAGTAGCACCAGTAGTACTTGATCCAGCGACAAAACAACCAGTAGCAGTAGGAACTCCAATTACTGTTAAGGGAGAAGGAGTTTATACTCTTAAAGAAGACGGAACAGTTGATTTCGTTCCTGAGAAGACATTTGTTGGTGAAGCTAAAGGGGTAATCGTTCAACGTGTCGATAAACTTGGACAACCAGCAATCGGTAAATACCGTCCAATCGTTATCGGAGCTAAGCCTAAAGCACAACCAGCTACTTCACAAGATGTTCAAGGTCAAGTTCAAAAACAACCTGTTACATTCATCGATAGTGTGGTAGATAAAACGACTGTACCTGATATCGATCTCCCAGATGTAAAAGTAGCAGTTCAAAAAACTGTACCGATTGATCCAGCAACATACACATTGTTAGATGAAAATGGACAACCAGCTACGAAAGTTCCTGCGAAAGATCCAGAAGGAAATGTAATCGGGGAATACACTCTTGAAGTAGTAGATGGTAAAGCTGTCGGAGTATTAACACCGAATGCAACATACTACGGAGCAGTACAACCAGTACGTGTTCAAGCAGCGGATAAAAATGGTATCACAGTAGAAACTACTTACACACCATACATCACACCGGTAATACCAACAGCGACTCCAGTAACTTCAGAAGGAATCCAAGGTAAATCACAAGAAGGTACACCAACATTCAAAGAAGGTGACAAAAAAGTACCTATTAACTTAGATAAAGCACCAAAACTAGTAGATCCAACAACAGGTAAACCAACAGAAGAAAAATCTGTAAAAGTGCCGAACGAAGGAACTTACGAAATTGGTGAAAATGGTAAAGTAACATTTACACCAGAACCAAACTTCACTGGAGAAGCTAAAGGAATCGAAGTTCAACGTGAAGATAAGAACGGTACACCAGTAAATGGTAAATACACTCCATTTGTTAAACCAGTAACACCAAAAGGTGAAGACAAAGGCACTGAAGATGTTCAAGGAGCAACGCAAAAAGCAACTCCAACATTTACAGGTGGTAAAACAACAGTTAACGGTAAAGAAGAAACAGTAGAAATTGACACTACAAAACCAGCTAAATTGGTAGATCCATCAACTGGAAAACCGACAGATGAAACAACTGTAAAAGTACCGAACGAAGGAACATACACAATTGATCCGAAAACTGGAGAAGTAACATTCACACCAGAACCAAACTTCAAAGGTAAAACTTCAGGAATTAAAGTTCAACGTGAAGATAAGAACGGAACACCAGCAACAGCGACTTACACACCAACTGTAGTTCCAGTAACACCAACAGGTGAAGAAAAAACTACTGAAGGTATCCAAGGAGCAACGCAAAAAGCAACTCCAAACTTCACACCAGGTAAAACAACTGTTAATGGAGTAGAAAAAACTGTAGAAATCGATAAAACTAAACCAGCGAAATTCGTAGATCCAGAAACTGGTCAACCAACGGATAAAACTACTATTAAAGTACCGAACGAAGGAACATACACAATCGATCCGAAAACTGGAGAAGTAACCTTCACACCAGAACCAAACTTCACAGGACGTGGAACAGGTGTATCTATCCAACGTGTCGACAAAAACGGAACACCAGCTGAATCAACATATACACCAACAGTTGTAGGAGTAACACCAAAAGGTAAAGAAGCTAAGTCTAAAGACCTACAAGGTGAGACTCAAACAGGAAAACCAACATTCACAGGTGGAAAAACAACTGTAAATGGTAAGGAAGAAACAGTAGAAATCGATAACGATAAACCAGCAACATTCGAAGATGGATCAACTACAAAAGTAGTACCAAACGAAGGTACTTACACTGTAGCACCAGATGGAACTGTAACATTCGTACCAGAACCAAAATTCACAGGTGTAGCAACAGGTGTAACTGTTAAACGTGTTGACAAAAACGGAACACCAGTAACAGCGAAATACACACCAACTGTAATTCCAGTATCACCATCTGGAGAAGATGTAACATCAGTTGGACCTAAGAACACACCTCAAGAAGGAACACCAATCTTTAAAGGTGGTTCAGAAACTGTAAATGGTAAAAACAAAACAGTAGAAATCGATAAAGATGTGCCAGCGACATTCGAAGATGGTTCAACTAGAAAAGAAGTACCAGGAGAAGGTGTTTACACTGTCGATAAAGACGGAAAAGTAACATTCACACCAGAAAAAGACTTCGTAGGTGTAACAAAAGGTGTAACTGTAAAACGTGTTGATAAAAATGGAACACCAGTAACAGCGAAATACACACCAACAGTTCTAGGAGCAACATCAACTAAAGATGTAGAATCTGAAGGACCAAAAGGTAAACCTCAATCAAATACTCCAGTATTCGAAGGAGACATCGACAAAGATGTACCACCAACATTTGAAGACGGAAAAACTACAAAAGTAGTACCAGGTCAAGGAACTTACACTATCGATCCGAACGGAAAAGTAACATTCACTCCGGAACCAGAATTCGTAGGAACAGCAAATAGCGTAACAGTTGTAAGAAAAGATAAAAATGGTAAAACAATTTTTGCATCTTACACACCAACAGTACGCCCAGACACTATCTTCAGAGATAAAGAAGGAAAAGAAATTCCAGGATACCCAAGTGAAGATGGAACAACTCCTAAGAAAGAAATCCCAGGATACAGATTCGTAGAAACTGTAACTGATAACGATGGAAATACAAAACACGTGTATGAAAAAGTTAAAACTTCATTCAAAGATAAAGAAGGAAAAGAAATTCCAGGATACCCAACGGAAGAAGGAGACCAACCGAAGAAAGATATTCCAGGATATAGATTCGTAGAGACTAAGAAACTTCCAAATGGAGACATCGAGCACGTATACGAAAAAGTTACAACTCCAGCTCCAACACCAACTTCAGTAGTAGAAAAATCTACAACTTGGGTAGATGAAAATGGAAATCCATTAAAACCAACTGAAAAAGGAACTAAAGATCCAGGGGCAATCTCAGGATATGAATTAGTTAAGACTGTAGTTGATGGAAATGGAAATGTACAACACATCTTCAAGAAAGTTTCACCACGTATTCCAACTGAAAACAGAACTACAATCTGGACTGATGAAAATGGAAATCCATTAAAACCAACTGAAAAAGGAACTAAAGAAGCAGGAAAAGTTCCAGGATACGAGTTCGTAAGAACAGTTGTTGATGAAAATGGAAATGTACGTCACATCTTCAGAAAAGTAACTAAACCAACAGTATCAGTTGAACCAAAAGCTCAACCAAAACGTTTAGCAAACACAGGTACAACAGAAACTAATACTGGATTAGCAGGATTAGGATTAGCTGTTCTTGGATTAGCTGCGGCTGCAAGAAGACGTAAAGAAAAATAATAGGTTGAAAAACTCAATATTTAAAAATATATAAAAAGAAATACCTTAAAGTTAGACTAACTAGTCTAGCTTTAGGGTGTTTTTTTATGCTATAAAGTCGTTATTTCTTGATAAAATTGTGGGGAGGGGGATTCGTGAAATTTAAAGGTTATCTAATAATACGATATTACACAGTATCTTAAATTTCTATATATTTCATCTGAAAAACTAACTGATTAAATAATACTTTTCTGTTATAAAAAAGGAGGTCTATTTATATATATCAGATGTCTTGAATATAACAATTTATTTTGGTACAATAGTATGTATATGTAAAGTATACAACCAAAAAATTTTGTTTAAAAAGTAAATGGGGGATGATTTTATTGAGAAAAAATATTGATATAAATAATAAAATACTAAAATATTCTATTAGAAAATTATCGTTCGGTGTAGCACCCATAGTTGTAGGAGCATTAATGTTCGGAACTTATGCGCCTAAGCAAGAAGCATTTGCAGCCGATGTTAATTTTAAATATGTAGAAAAAAATGAATTAAATGAAAATGAGAAAAAATTAATCAAAGAAAGTGTTCCTAAAGAATACAATAATGAAGATACTTATTATCTAGTATATGAAAAAATAGTTAAGGATACAGCTAAAGCTGAAGTGCTTCCTAATACGGGTAGTAGTACCCTTCCGATTGCTGGACTGGGAATAGGTACAGCAGTTCTTGCAGTATTATTAATTAGTAAAAAATATAGAAATAAAGTTTTAAGTGTAGTCTTAATAGGTGCGATGGGTCAAAGTGTTGTGATGCCTTATGAAACATTTGCCTTAGAAAGTAAAGCTTTAATACAATTTAATAAACAAGCAGGTGTAATTAGTAATATAGACTTAGAAAAACAAGTTATTGATATTCCAGGTTATAAATACATGGGATATTTCACAAGTGAAGACTTAAAACTAGGAGTCTCTGAGAAGAAAGAACTAGACAATAAGGTTCAAGAAAAGAATACTGTTGAAAATAATCAAAATCAAGCGTTAGGTACAAAACAACAAACACAACAACAAAAGCCTGCGCGAGAGAATGAAAAAGCTCAATCAACACAACCAGTAGTTCAAACAGGTCAGGATCCTAAAGAAACAGTTAATCCGCAAAAACAAATTGAAAAAACACAACCGGTGAAAACTGTCGATAAATCGACTCAAACCCAACCTGTCAAAGTAGAGCAACCTCAAACTAAACCAGTGCAACAAATAGTAACACCTACTCCAGTGCAGCCGACACAGCCTGTCAAAGTAGAAAAACCTGTTCAAACACCACCAGTACAACCTGCTAAAGTAGTAGAAAAACCAGTTGTATCAACTGGAGGAGAAGAAGTAAAAGTATTGGTAAATGAAGTACCAGAATATACTCTTCCAATAGAAACAAAAGGAACACAAGAGGAAGGGAAAGAAGGAGAAGCGTTAGTACAACCTGAACTTCCAGAGTACACGAAACCAGTAGCGACGAAAGGAACACAAGAGGAAGGGAAAGAAGGAGAAGCGTTAGCACAACCAACTCTTCCAGAATATACAGGTCCGGCAGCGACAACAGGAGGAGAAGAAGTAAAAGAATTGGTAAATGAAGTGCCAGAGTACACTCTTCCATTAGAAACAAAAGGAACACAAGAGGAAGGGAAAGAAGGAGAAGCATTAGTACAACCCGCTCTTCCAGAGTACACGGAACCAGTAGCGACAAAAGGAACGCAAGAAGAAGGACATGAAGGAGAGGCATTAGTACAATCCGCTCTTCCAGAGTTTTCAGGTAGTGCAAAACTAGAACCAGCTGTTGAGGAACGTCCAGCCTTAGATCTTGTAACTAAACATAGTACAGAAAAAGAAACTCTACCATATGAAGTAGAAGAAATCTTAGATCCTATGCTGCTGAAAAATCGCCGTAGAATAGAACAACAAGGTCGCGATGGACTTCGTACAATTGAGTATGAGGACTATCTGGTAAATGGAAAAGTTGAAGCGACTAAAGAGTTATCACGTACACAGATAGACCCTGTAAAACAAATTGTTAAATTGGGAACACTTGTTAAGAGAAAACCTACAGTAGAAATTACTAATTTAGTAAAAGATGTAAGTAAGAAGTCAATAACTGTAAGTTATAACTTAACAGACCCTACTTGGGCTTATGTTTCAGCGAAAGCTCAAATTTTCGAAGGTGATAAACTTGTAAAAGAAGTTGATATAGAAAATATTGACAAAGAGCAAGTGATTAAAGGATTAGATTATTATACTCCGTATACATTAAAAACTAAGTTAACTTATAACCTAGGAGATTTTGATGAATACAGTACAGAAACTTCAACTAAGAACTTTGATTTAGATTATAAAAAACTAGAGATTAAAGATATTGATTCTGTTGAGTTATATGGTAAAGAAAATGGTCGTTACCGTAGATATCTAAGTTTAAGCGAAGTTCCAAAAGATACAACAAATTATTTCGCAAAAGTTAAGTCTGACAGATTTAAAGAAATGTATCTACCTGTTCAATCTATTACGGAAAATACAGATGGAAACTATAAAGTATATGTTGCGGTAAATCAACTAGTTGAAGAAGGTTTAGAAGGATATAAAGATAATTACTCATTCAATGTAGCTAAAACGAAAGCTGAACAAGATGGGGTTTATACATCGTTCAAGAATCTTGTAGCTGCAATGCAAGGCAATATGGCGGGTGTTTTCAAACTTGGTTCAGATATGACGGCTGATGAAGTAGGATTATCTAATAATAAAACAAGTTACTTAACAGGTACATTTACAGGTAAGTTAATCGGCTCTGATGGAACTAAGTCTTATGCAATCTATGATCTTAAAAAACCTCTATTTGAAACGTTAAATAACGCTACGGTGAGTGACTTAGATCTTAAGAATGTTGATGTAGATAGTAGGGAAAATGCTGCAGCCTTAGCGAAAACAGCGAATAAAGCTACTATTAGTAATGTTTCAGTTGAAGGTAAGATTGCTGGTAGAAAATCTGTGGCAGGATTAGTGGTGAGTGCATCTAATACTGTAATAGAAAACAGCTCATTCACAGGAACTATTGTAGCGAATCATGCTAATACTACAGCGAGTTATGCAGGAGGAATCGTTGGTAACTTATCAGGTTCTGAATCTGTAATTGATAGAGCGAAAGTAGATGCCCAGATTTCTACTGCAGCGCGTAATAATAACCAAAATGCAGGTGGTATTGCAGGAAAAATTTCTGGAGAAGCTTTAATAAATAACTCTGCTACATCTGGAAAAATAATAAACGGTCAAAATTATTCAAGAATTGGAGGAATCGTAGGTTCTACTTGGAAAGATGGTCGTATTAATAATGTAGTTAGTAACATGAATGTTGGTTATGGTTATGCTATTACTGGAGATCAATATGATGGAGCTGATATAGTAAATGCTGTAACTTCAGTTAATAATAAGAAAGACGATAAGTATGCGACTAAGTTAACTAAAGAACAAGCAGATGAGAGAGTAGCTAGTTATGGAATAACTACGACTCTTGAAGATACAGGAGAATTTTTAAAAAATAATATTCGAACTGTAGACTATACGAAGTTAAGTCAAGCTCAAGCGGACAGAAAAGTAGCTTATAACAATATTGAAAAATTAATGCCATTTTATAATAAAGAATTAGTTGTTAACTATGGTAATAAGGTTGATAAGTCAGATAAGTTATATACTACTGAATTACTTGATGTTGTACCTATGAATGGTAACAATGTAGTAACTGATATTAACGGAGCTAAAAATACTATTAATAGATTAATGCTTCACTATAAAGATAATACTGTTGTATATTTAGATGTTACTTTCAAAGGAAGTTTCGAAAATAATCAAGTGTTAGAATATAATGTTGCTGGAAAAGAATATATTTTCACACCAGAAGCGTTTGTTTCGGATTATACGAAGATAATTAATAATGTCTTACCTGATTTACAAGCTGTGACTTACAATTCAGAAGCTATGAAACAAGTTCTAGGTGTTACAGATGATGCAGCGATAGATAATTTATATTTAGATAGAGAGTTTGAACAAGTTAAAGCTAATATCGCTGAACACTTAAGAAAAATTCTTGCTATGGATAAATCTGTAAATACTATGGGTAATGGCGTAGTTGAGTATGTAAGTGAGAAGATTAAAAATAATAAAGAAGCATTGTTATTAGGTCTTACTTATATGAACCGTTGGTATAACATCAATTACGATGATATAAATACGAAAGATTTAACTACGTATAAATTCGACTTCAATGGCAATAATTCAACTTCGACATTAGATACGCTTATCTCGCTAGGAAATAGTGAGTTAGAAAACTTACGTGGTGGAAATAATACGGGACTATATGGAAGCCTACTTGCTCCATTGAAAGGTGAGGATACGGTATTTGATTTTGTAGAAGCTTATCGTAAACTATTCTTACCGAATAAAACAAATAATGAGTGGTTTAAAGATAATACTAAAGCTTATATAGTAGAGACTAAATCAGATATTCCAGAAGTTCGTAAAAAACAAGAAGAAGCGGCAGTGGACAGTAAATATTCATTAGGTGTGTATGATAGAATATCATCTCCTACATGGAAGTATCGAGGAATGTTATTACCACTATTAACACTACCAGAAGAAAGTGTGTATGCTATTTCGAATATATCTACATTATCATTTGGTGGTTATGAACGCTATAGAGATACTGTAGATGGTAGTGTGCTTTCTGGAGATGCATTACGTCAGTATGTGCATTCGAAAGTTGATCAAGCTGCTAAATGGGAAAGAGATCATTATGATATTTGGTATAACTTATTATCTCCAGAATACAAAGAAAAATTATTCCGTTCAGTTCCAATTGTTGATGGATTTGCGATGAAAGATACGCAAGGAAGAAGTTATTGGGCGACAGCTACAGATAAGAATATAGATTCTATTTATAATTTCTTTGGCCCAGCAGGAAAATGGTATGGTAATAGTCCTGCAGCAGGAGCTTATGCTACCGGTTACGAAGTACATTACGTAAGTGATAGATTATTAGATAAATATGGAACATCAGTTTACACTCATGAGATGACTCATAACTCTGATGGGCATATTTACTTCGAAGGCAATGGTCGTAGAGAAGGTTTAGGAGCTGAATTATACGCGCTAGGATTATTACAATCTGCAGACAGCTTAGAAAAAGATGCTATAGTGTTAAATACGCTATACAAAGGGGATAAAGATTCTCTTACAAGGTTACATGCGTATAATCCAATAGAACGATATAAATCTGCAGCAGATCTTCAACAATATGTTCATGGAATGTATGATGTTCTGTACACATTAGATGCGATGGAAGCTAAAGCTGTAGTATCTAAATCTAATGATGTTAAGAAAAAATGGTATAGAAAAATTGAAAACTTCTACGTAAAAGATAGTAAGTATAAAAAAGATACTCACGCAGGAAACTCTGTTCGTCCGTTGACGAATGAGGAAGTAGCGAAGTTAACTTCTTTAGAATCATTAATAGATAATAATATTATTAATCGTCGTGCGTATAGAGATAATAGTCAATACGTAAGAAATGGATACCATGTGATAAGTATGTTCTCTCCTATCTACGCAGGGCTAAGTAACTCAAAAGGTGCTCCTGGAGATATTATGTTTAGAAAAACTGCTTATGAGCTTCTAGCTGAAAAAGGATATCAAAATGGATTTATTCCATATGTATCGAATAAATATGCAGAAGAAGCTAAACAAAAAGGTAGTGTAGCGTACTCAGATTGGTTAAGAAAAGATGTTGGCTTAGTAACTGATGATTTAGTATTAAGTAAGGTATTTAATAACCAATATAAATCGTGGGCTGATTTCAAAAAGGCGATGTTTAATGAGCGTATTGCTAAACAAGATAGATTAAAACCAATAACAATTCAATATGAACTAGGTGTGGTTGGTAGTACAAAAGAAGTTACAATTTCATCAGCACAAGAGATGCAAGCTTTAATTAATGCAGCAGTAGCGAAAGATATCGAGAATATTGATCGTACAACGAGTCATGTTCCTGCGAGTTGGGTACATCTACTTAAACAAAAAATCTATAATGCGTATCTACGCTCTACAGATGATTTTAGGGAGTCAATCTATAAATAATAGAATTAATCTCAGATAGGTGAGGGCACGAAACTGCCCCAAAAGTCCTAGATTAAAAAAAAGCGTATATGATAACTCATAGACGCAGTGGTTTATTGATATCTAAACTCGCTTTATAAAAGCTTTTTAGATATCTAATAAACTGTGCGGGGGTGACTCGACAAAATCGATTTCTCCGAAATCACGATTTTTGAGTCACTCCCATAAAAAAATTCTAAGTAACAAATATCGATGTTACTTAGAATTTTTTTTGTATTATTTTGCTAAATTCACAGCAGCTTTATTATTCTTGTTGTAAGAGATGTAAGTAAGAGTTAAGAATATTATTCCTAAAACAACTAAGATTAATATTGCACTGTTGTAAATTTCATTTGTAAATCCACCTAGGACTGCTTGTCTAACAGCGGTATCACCGTAGAATACAGGTGTGAAAGGAATTAAACCGCTGTATAGAGAAGGTAACATTTCTTTAGGGAATAGTGGTGTAGTTAGAACGAATTGTAAAGCTACAAATCCGATGCTAATTGCATTACCGACTTTTCCGAATGTATATGATAAGAAGTGTGTTATTAGCATAAACACGATACCTGAAAGTATTAATCCGAAGAAGTACATTCCGAAGTTTTGAACTTTGAAGTTAAAGAATAAACTCATTGCTACTACTTCTATAATCGTTGCTAAGATAGCGAATGTTGTCATTGATACTAGTCTTGTACCGAATAAGCTGTTTGTTGATTCTCCGTATTCTGCTTTACGAGCTGGGAATAGAATGTTGAATGCCGCAGCAGCGATTAATAGTCCGAATACTAAGAAGAATGGTGCCATTGCGTTACCGTAGCTAGTTTCTTCTGAGATGTCGCTGATATTAGTCTTAATTGGATTAGACATCATGTCTACGTTTTTGTCTCCAGTTTTAGCTGAAGTGATTCTATCAGCACCGCTAGAAAGTTTATCTGCTAATAAACCAGAACCGTCTCTGGCTTTATCTAATCCTGCGATTAACTCAGGAGCTTTAGCTTGCATGATTGTAAGAGCGTTGTAAAGTTTCTCAGAACCATCTTTAGCAGTATTAAGTCCGTTAAGTAATTCTGGGGCTTTAGCCTGCATGGCAGAAAGTCCGCCGTGAAGTTTGTTAGCTCCATCTTTGGCGCTGTTAACTCCATTAATTAATTCCGGAGCTTTAGTTTGCATAGCAGTTAGTCCGTTAGAAAGTTTTTCAGATCCTTCTTTAGCCGTGTTAACTCCACCTATTAGCTCTGGGGCTTTAGCTTGCATAATTGTGAGAGCACCAGAAAGTTTTTCAGATCCGACTTTAGCACTGTAAAGTCCATTAAGTAGTTCCGGAGCTTTAGCTTGCATAGCAGCTAATCCATTAGAAAGTTTTTCAGATCCTTCTTTCGCAGTATTAACTCCGCCTATTAATTCCGGAGCTTTGGCTTGCATAGCAGCTAGTCCGTTAGAAAGTTTTTCAGATCCTTCTTTTGCAGCATTCACTCCGTTGATTAACTCAGGAGCTTTAGCTTGCATAGCAGCTAATCCGTTAGAAAGTTTTTCAGATCCAACTTTCGCGCTGTAAAGTCCGTTAAGTAGTTCAGGAGCTTTAGCTTGCATATCTGTTAGTCCTTGATATAATTTTTTACCACCGTTATCAAGTTCTTTAATACCGATGCTTAATTCTGGAAGTTTAGCTTGAAGTTTGTTAAGTCCTGCATTGATTTTTGCATTTCCATTAACTAAAGCATCGATTCCACCAGCTAGTTCAGGGAGTTTCTCGTGCATTATGCTGATACCACCACCTAATTTATCGAATCCAGCTTGTAGTTCTGATCCTTTAGCTGCAAGTGTTCCAACACCTTGTGCTAGTTCACCTGTAGTCATTGATGTGGTAAGGGCACTTACACCGTTAGTGTAGTTTGTTACTCCATCTTTAAGCTTTGGAGTTGCACTAGCAAGTTGGTTAAGTCCGTTTGCTAAGTCCCCTGTTGTTAGAGAAGATACAGTAGCATCTACTCCACCTTTATATTGATTGAATCCTGCCATAAGGGTAGGTGTTTTTTCGTTCATTATAGTTAAACCAGCTTTTAATTGACCGCTACCAGCAGAAAGTTTACCGACAGCGTCTTTAATGCTAGAAAAACCACTAATTGTTCCCTCAAGTTCAGAAGAAAGTGTATTTACATCAAATTTATCAAGTTGAGTTTGGATGTAATTTAATCTTCCTACACGATATTTCATACTTGAATATTTTGAGTTTGCGCTAGAGACTGCTGAAGAAAGTTCAGCTTTAATCTGGCTATTGTTGTTACTGTTGCTATTTTGAACAGTAGTAGTTGGTTGAGCAGTAGGTGCTGGTGTTGCAGCAACATCATTACGAGCGGCAGCAAGGATACTTGCTTTTTGCTCAGGTGTTAATTGCATTGATGATAATGTTTGCTCCAAGTTTGCGAAATTAGTAGCTGCAGGAGTTGGAGCAGGTGCTGCTGTAGTTGTAGTAGTCGTAGTAGATTGTGTTTCTATACGATCAACAAGAGCTTTTATAGATTCCAGTTGAGAACCTAATTCTGCAAAAGCACTGTTAAGAGGATTGAAGTGTGTTCTATAAGTAAGTTTTAATCCTTTTAGTTTATCTAATGTTGAGTTTAGATTAGATTTCTTAGCGGCCAAATCACTGTCGCTAGGTAAGTTAGCGTTCAATGCGTTTAATCCTGTGTTTAGCTTATCAGCTCCGTCTACAAGTTTTGGAGTACTTTCAGAAAGTTTAGCTACTCCATCACCTAATGTAGCACCACCTGCAGTAAGTCTATTAAGATCATCTTTTTTAGCTGCAAGTCCAGAGTTGATTTGTGAAATACCGTCTGATAATCTATCGATTCCATTGTTTAATGTAGTACTTCCGGCATTGAGTCTTTCTAAATCATCTTTTTTAGCTAGTAATTTTTCATTAAGTGTAAGAACACCGTTAGTATATTTTAAAAGTCCAGCTTGGAATTCTTTGCTTCCGTTATATAGAGAATTGAAACCAGAAGTAAGCATAATACTTTTAGCTTTGAATGTATCGAAACCGATAGTAAGTTTATTAGAACCTTCAGTTAGTTCGTTTACACCAGAGATTAATGCGTCTTTTTTATCGTTTAGTGAACTTAGGCCTTCTGATAATCTTCCAGCTCCACTTTGTAATTGAGATACTCCATCACCAAGTTTAGCTCCCCCTTCACTAAGACGAGAAAGTCCGTCAGTTAGACGTTTGGAACCGTCAGAAAGTTCGTTAACTCCATTGTTAAGTCTTTGTCCCCCTTCACTAAGACGAGTTAGTCCGTCGGTTAGGCGTTTAGAACCATTAGAAAGTTCATTAATTCCATTGCCAAGTTTAGAGCCGCCATCGCTAAGACGAGTTAGTCCATCGGTTAGGCGTTTAGAACCATTAGAAAGTTCATTAATCCCATTACCAAGTTTAGAACCACCATCATTAAGACGAGTTAGTCCATCAGATAGACGTTTTGAACCATCGGCAAGTTCATTAATTCCGTTACCGAGTTTTATTCCGCCATCGCTAAGACGATAAAGTCCGGCAGTCAGACGCCATGATCCTTCAGATAGTTGATTAATCCCGCTGCTAAGTCTTTGCCCGCCATCACTAAGACGAGTTAGTCCATCGGAAAGTCGACCAGAACCATCAGATAGTTGGTTGATTCCGCTACTAAGTCTCTGTCCACCATCGCTAAGACGACCAAGTCCATTAGAAAGTCGACCAGAGCCATCAGCAAGTTGGTTGATACCACTTCCTAGTTTTTGCCCTCCTTCGCTAAGGCGACCAAGTCCATTGTTCAGTTGGTTTGAAGCATCGGCTGCTTTTTGAAGTGAAGAACCAATCTCAGAAAACTTACTGTATAGAGTAGCTGTATAAGTTTTTACAACCTGATCTTTAACGGTATTTGTTAAGTTACTCGCTACAGTTTCCATGATTTTCTCACCGTTTTTACTCTTTGTAAAGTTAGTGGTAAAGTCGATGTTCATTTTTTCTGGGTTGTCATTTGATAAAGATGTGGCATTTTTAGAGAAGTTTTGTGGTATTGTAACTACCATGTAGTAGTCTCCTTCTCGTAATTCTTTATCGGCTGTATCTTTATCGACAAATTGCCAATTTACTTTTTTGTTATCTTTTAATTTTTCGACCATCGAATTCCCGACTTCTAGAGTTTTTCCATTAAAATCTACTTTTTGGTCTAGGTTAACAACTCCGACTTTCATGTTTCCGGTGTTGTCGTATGGATTCCAAACGGATTTTAGGAAGGTTCCTGAATATAGAACAGGAACTAGAAGAACGGTAGCCATGGTAGCTTTTAACCCTTTACTCTTTAAAAGGCTACTAAATTCTTTTTTTATCATAATTCCTCCAAAGAAATTTCGTCGGCGAAATTCCATTATGTTAATTTAGATGATATAATAATATATCACTTAAGATATTCTACAACTTTATATACTAAAAGTCAAAATATTTTATAGTAATAGTGAAATTATTATATTTAATATTAAAGTATATTATATATAATGGAGATAAAAAATATAACTTTTAAAATTTATCGTTGTTGATTAATATATGATAATAATGGTGTTTTGATGAAAAGTGGATTATTGTTTAAACTTATAAAAAGATATATATTACTTAAAATAATTTCATTAAGTATTTATATAACTTATCCTAATTAAGGAAAAAATTAGTTCACTATTTATTTGGTAGATGGCACTTGGTAAAAAAATTTTAAAAATAGTATATTATATTTATTATGTAAAAAAGGTAGAAATCCTTAAAAATGGATAACTACCTTTGTTTTAATGTTAAGTTATGCTAATGCGTGTGATATTTTATGTTTTAAAAGATTGCTAAAACAATTTTGAGCATCTTTTAAATCTTTTGGATCTGGGTGTTTTTTTGATTCTTTAACCATGTCGGCAAGATCTGGTGTAACTTTGTGAATAAAGTTAGGGTCACGCCAAGTAAGGATTTTGAAAACTATCATAACCTTTGGATCAACCTTGCCTTGGCAGACGAAAGTTTCGTGAATTTTATTGTTTCTTTCTTCCATAAAGGCGATATAATTATTAATTGAATCATCTGCGTGATAATGTTCACGAGGAACACCACAAGTTAGAAATAGAGCAACGTCTTTACTATGTATTTCTTGTTGATCGATAAAACGTTGCATATTTTTATTGGCGTTAGTTTTATCTGTCCAAGCACCTAGAATATAGAAATCATATTCTTTTTCTAGTTTTTTTCGTTGTTTTTTTATATCAAGTAGATCTACTTCTCCTTGATTTTTTATCTGTTCGTAAATAGCTTCAGCTACTTTTTTAGTATTTTTTGTTTTACTAGAATAAGCAAGTAAAATTTTCATAATAAGCCTCCTACTTAGGATGTTGGAATAATATTTCTAAAAATTAACCCTATAATAATTAAATTCATATAACTATTATAACAAAAAAATATTCTATTTTAAACTAATAACTGAAAATAATAATCAATTATAAAATTCGAGGAGAATAAAAATTAAAAAAATTGAAAAATTAACCTATTAGAATTTGATTTTAACTAAAAAATAGGAAATAATTCATGGTTTATGATAAAATACTAATTGATAATAAAGAAAACCAAGTAGTATAGTGATAGGAGAAGAGAATGGAAGGTTGTTTGAGATAACGAGTCATGCATCGTCTATAGTGTATCATGTAGAAGCGATGGATAAGATAAAGATTCCAAAAGCTATGATAAGAGAATATATTAACCTACAAAAAACGGTAGGGAGTTTCCCAGAAGAGTTGAATTATGTGACTAGTTTTTATGATACGAAAACAGGAAGTAGTGGGACATTGTTTAAAAATACTGATGAAGGGAATTACATTTTATCTTATACGGGAACGAATTTTTATTTTGATAGACAGAAGGATATGTATGCTGATGTAGTAGGTATTTGCTTGGGGCAAGCAGAACATATGACACCGTGTTATAGATTTTATACACGTATGAAGAAAAAATATGGTAATGATATTATTTTAACAGGTCACTCACTGGGAGGGAGTATTGCACAACGTGTTGCGATTGAGTATGATGTACAGCAAAGTATCGTCTTTAATGCAGCTCCGATATATTTAATCGGAGGTATAGATATTTTTATGGATAAGGAAAAAGACGGTGAATTGTACGCTGCGCGTATGAAGAAATATCTTAGAAATGTAAAGAAAACGGCTATAAAAAAAGCAACTTTCACAGGTGATGTAAAGAGAGTAGTTTCTGAATATGATATATTTACAAGAATTTCTGAGTTACTGTCGATTGGTTACTATGTAGGAGATGAAATTATTGTAAAAGAAGCTGGGATGCATGGTATAAAGAGTTTCTTAGATATATACCAAAAATCTTTTGGAAGTTCTTTTGAGAAAAAAGAAAATGATGATCTTTTATCGTTAGAATATAAAGATTTTAGTCTAGCTGAGGTAGGTATTCTTAGTAATTTTTCAGAAGAGCGTATAGAAGGATTAGAGAATCAACTGAATGCTCTATTAGTAAGTGATACTGTGATAGATAACCTGAATAAAAATCCTTATAATGTTAATTTTGAGTTTTTTATCAAGGCAATATTAGACAATATTGCGAAGAAAAAAGAAGAACTATAATAGAGTCCTTGTCTGATGTTTTTGTCAGATGAGGAGTCTTTTTTATATTGCCTTATATAACATATACAATATATTTATTTTTTATTTTTTCATCATAACTATTGAAAAAAGTATCGCTAACCAAATATACTTTAAATTTGTATTATTATAATAATATAATACACCATAAACATATATACATAGATTAAATACAATCACTAATTTCAAATTTCTTTTAGAAAGGAATTTAAATAAATAAAAAACTAATATCCAAATTAATAAACTAATAATTATTTTTAAAAATTCAAACATAAATTACTGTACCTTTTCAACTTTTTTGCTATCAATAATATCACCAGCTTTTACTGTAGAAAATTTATTATAATTATCCCATAGCTTTAGCTATATTATTGCTTTTTTCTAAAATACTCCCCATAGGAGTCAAAATTAAACTAGTTATTATCTTCATCTTTGTATTCATTGTCTTTTCCTCCTATATTTGACATATATAATACATTTATCCAACAATAGCCAACTGGGCTGCCCCAAAGTCCTAAAATTTAACAAAGTTCACATGAAAACTCATAGACGCAGTGGTTTATTGATATCTAAATACGCTTTATGAAAGCTTTTTAGATGTCTAATAAACTGTGCGGAGGTGACTCGACAAAATCTTGTTTCTCCGGAATCGCGATTTTTGAGTCACTCCTTTTATGAAAAAATACTTCTGAGTATTAATGAAAGAAATGATTAATATAAAAGAAAAGATAGTATATGGCGAAATGAGATTTTAGTATTAAATTTACTATATTTAAGTTTAAATATTTGTTAAAAACGTATTAAAATGTTAATATAATAGGTAACAAATTTAATTATTTACATAAATCGGAGGAGATTATGAATAAATATCTTGGTGATGCTTTACATACCGACCTTTATCAAATTAATATGGGATATGCATATTTTAAAGACGGAGTACACGAGAGAAAGTCATATTTTGATGTGTATTTTAGAAAAATTCCTTTTGGTGGAGGATATGCAGTATTTGCTGGACTAGCTAAAATTATAGATTATGTAAATTCATTTGAATTTTCGAAATCTGATATAGAATTTTTACGTGAATTAGGATATGAAGAAGACTTTTTAGAATATCTAAGTAATATGAAATTTACAGGGAGTATTCGTTCAGTAAAAGAGGGAGAAATTATTTTTGCTAATGAGCCACTTTTAAGAATTGAAGCTCCGCTTATTCAAGCGCAAATAATGGAAACTGCTATTTTGAATATTGTTAACTATCAAATACTAATAGCTACAAAAGCGGCTAGAATCAAGCACTTATGTCCAGATGAAGTTTGCATGGAATTTGGTACTCGTCGTGCTCATGAATTTGATGCGGCGATATGGGGGACACGAGCTTCTATTATCGGTGGATTTGATGCTACTAGTAACGTAAAAGCTGCAAAGTTGTTTAATATTCCATGTAGCGGAACACATGCTCACTCATTTGTTCAAGCTTATGAAGATGAAGAAGTTGCGTTTAAGAAATATGCGGCTGCACATAAAGATTGTTATTTCTTAGTAGATACTTATGATACATTGCGCTCTGGAATTCCTACTGCTATTAAAGTAGCAGATGAATTGAAAGATAAGATTAATTTCCATGGTATTAGATTGGATTCAGGAGACATAGCATATCTATCAAAAGAAGCAAGAAAAATGTTAGATGAAGCGGGCTATCCTAACGCGAAAATAGTTGCATCAAATGATTTAGATGAAGATACAATTACTCACTTAAAACAAGAAGGTGCATGTATTGATGCGTGGGGTGTAGGTACAAAGCTTATAACTGCTTACGATAATCCTGCATTAGGTGCTGTTTATAAACTTGCATGTTTAGAAAATGATAATGGTGAGATGATTGACAGACTAAAAGTCTCAGAAAACCCTGCAAAATTAACTGTTCCTGGGGTGAAAAGAGTTTATAGAATAATAAATACAGACACAGGTATGGCAGCAGGGGATTACATTGCATTAGAAAATGAAGACGTGAATGCAGAACAAAGTATAAAACTTTTCCACCCGACTCATACTTACTTAGCTAAAGAAGTGGATAACTTTAAAGCAATAGATATTCATGAAGATATTTTTGTTAATGGTAAGCAAGTATATGAAGTACCAACAGTACAAGAAAGTGCTAAGTACTTCCAACAGAATAAAGGATTATTATGGAACGAGTATCTTCGTCTGTTAAATCCAGAATTCTATCCAGTGGACTTAAGTACTAAGTGTTGGGAAAATAGAAAAGAAATTTTGGAAAGAGTAACAAAAAAATCAAAATAATTAGGTGATAATATGACATTACAACAGGAAGTAATAAAAAGATTAAGATGTAAACCTGAAATCAATGTAGAAGAGGAAATAAGATTAACAATCAATTTTCTAAAGGATTATATAAAGAAAAATAACTTCATAAAAAGTTTAGTATTAGGCATATCAGGTGGGCAAGATTCAACACTTTGCGGAAAACTATGTCAAATGGCAATTACTGAATTGAGGGAAGAAACAGGTGAAGAGTATAACTTTATAGCTGTTAGATTACCATATGGAAAACAATTTGATGAAGATGATTGTAACGATGCGTTAAGATTTATTAATCCAGACAAAATATATACTGTTAATATAAAAGACGCGGTAGATGCTAGTGTTAATTCTTTAAAACTAGCAGGAGTAGAAATTACTGATTTTGCGAAAGGTAATGAGAAAGCACGAGAAAGAATGAAAGTTCAGTATTCTATTGCTACTATGAATAAAGGTATAGTAGTTGGTACTGACCACGCTGCGGAAGCTATCACTGGATTCTTTACAAAATATGGAGACGGTGGAGCGGATATTGTCCCACTATATAGATTAAATAAAAGACAAGGAAAAGCTTTATTGAAGAAATTAGGTTGTCCTGAACATTTATATATGAAAAAACCAACAGCT